>WNFD01001273.1_pt1 | contig 29061 bp, 23 predicted proteins | sample 5400491 | NCBI WGS metagenome assembly WNFD01 (sample SAMN13153343, study PRJNA577476) | soil metagenome | isolation source: 120 cm saprolite under Douglas fir tree site 2 hole 2 replicate 2 | place: USA:California | collected 2015-04-18
GGGAAAATGATCTCCACTCCGATGGTCGAACGGTGGCCTGGAGATCAAGATCACCCCACTCCATGGCAAAAATCTCCGCTTCTGCGGGTCGCCCCCTCCATTACTGCCGGGTAGGCCGCAATTTTGAAACAGCCCGCATGGCACGTAAAACTCGAACTGCTGATCGGACAACGGCTTCACGGGAACAGGGCGGGGTTGAGGAGTGAGGGGGGCTGGCGGAGGAGGGTCGCTTGTTCGTAGGTGTAGGCGTAGGTGATCAGGGTGGGCTCGCTCCAGGCCTGGCCGAGGAAGGCCAGGTTGAACGGGCGGCGGTTGCTTGCCTGGTAGCCGGCCGGGATGGTGATGGACGGGTACCCCGCCCTGGCGCCGATCCCGGCGCTGCCGCTGTTGGCGAACAGCAGCGCGGTGAGGTTGTCCTGCGACATCAGCGCGTCGATCCGGCCCTTACTGTCGGCCAGGTCCTGCGCGCGGTCCGCCAGGTACTTGGCCGTGTCCGCGCTGCCCGCGCTGAGATCCTTCGCCTGGGAGGCGAGGGCGAGCACCTGGCCGAACTTCAGTGCCGCGCTGGCGTGGGCGCTGTTGTAGGCGATGATGTCGGCCAGCGTCTTCACCGGCGCGTCCTTCGGCAGGCGCGATAGGTAGGTGTTCAGGTCGCGCTTGAACTCGTAGCTCAGCACGGTCGATCCGCCCGGGATACTGCTGCTTGTGTCCAGGGTGACCGGGACCAGGGTCGCGCCCTGAGCCTGGAGGGCGGCGGTCGCCGCGTTCCACAGGATGAGGTTGTCCGTGCCGGCGGCGGGAACCTGACTCGCCACCACGCCGATCCTGGCCCCCTTCAGGGCGTCCGCCCGCAGGTCGGCGGTGAAGTCGTGGCCCACGAGGGGATTGCCAGCGGTGGCGGGGTCCAGCGGGTCGGTCCCGGTGAGCGCGGTCAGCAGGGCGGCGGCGTCGGCCACGGTCTTGACGATCGGGCCGGCGGTGTCCTGGCTGGCCGCGATGGGCACGATGCCCGTGCGGCTGATCAGTCCCACGGTGGGCTTGATGCCCACATCGGAGTTGGCGAAAGATGGGCTGAGGATCGAGCCGGAGGTTTCGGTGCCCACGGTGAGCGGCGCCAGTCCGGCGGCCGCGGCGACGGCCGGCCCCGCACTGGAGCCGCTCGGCGTCTGCGAGGAGTCGTACGGGTTGAGGACCTGCCCGCCGAGGGAGCTGTACCCGCCGGGCATGCCGTTGGTCAGGTAGTTGGCGAACTCGGTGAGGTTGCCCTTGCCAAGGATGACCGCGCCGGCCGTGCGCAGCTGCGCGACCAGCGGCGCGTCGGCGGACGGGTGCGAATGCGCGAGTGCCACCGACCCTGCGGTGGTCGGCATGCCCTTCACGTCGATGTTGTCCTTGACAAGCACCGGAATACCGAGCAGCGGCCCGTGCCTGGTGTTCTTCCTGCGGGCCGCGTCCGCCGCCCGTGCCTCGTCCAGCGCGTCCGCGTTGACCGCCCGCACCGCGTTCAGCGCCGGGGCCTGCGCATCCAGCGCGCTGATGCGGTCGAGGTACGCCCGGGTCAGTTGCTGGCTGCTGATCCGGCCGCTGTCCAGCAGCGCGGCCAGCACAGCCACGGTCGCGGTCTCAAGGTCCGGCATCGGCTGTCTCTGGTCGGCGGTCGTCGTGGTTGTCGCCACGCTGGCCGCGCCGGCCGAGACCGCGGGCAGGGCCGCTGTCGCGGCCGCGGCTCCCGCGGCCGTCGCCGCTCCACGCAAGATCGTCCGCCGCGACATGTCATGTTCGTGCTCACTCACCGGTGTCCTCCAGGGGTCGGCAACGAGAAAGGCCCGCCACTACCACCGGCTCCCAGACCAAACCGCAGGCGCAGCCCGGCCGAACGACACGACAATGATCGAGACGTGTTTCCCGCGACCACATGTCACGTGACGACCGTGTGACACGGCGGCCCCGTCCAGTTCGTGATGGGGGTTACCGCGTGCCTAGCGTGGCGGGCGTGCCGGATGTGTATGCTCGCCAGCCTTTTCAGATGCACGGGTTCTGCCGCCTCTTAAGCGATTGAAGATCACATCACGTAGGGCCAGTCGGCGGCATCCCAGCCGAGCAGGTTGAGGCCGAGCTCGGGGGTGCCATTCGCGCTGGCCGCGTAGTAGTGGTACACGAGCAGGTCGCCGCCGGTGTCGTGCAGCACGCTCTGCCCGCCGGGGCCGATGACGTTGCCGTGGGTGGCGAGGATCTGGGTGCCACCGCCCGCGGTCATCGGGGTGCCGCTCTCGTCGGCGTACGGACCGGTGGGGTTCGCCGACCGGCCGACCATGATGTGGTACGTGCTGTTCACGCCGCGGCAGCAGAAGTCAAAGGAGACGAACAGGTAGTAGTAACCGCCGTGCGGATAGATATAGCTGGCCTCCTCGGCGTCCGGGGATGGCCGCTGCGCGATGCTGTAACGGGTGGTGTCGCTGGCGAGCTGCCGCCCGGTCGCCGGGTCGATCTGGATCATCTTGATGCCGCTCCAGAACGAGCCGAACGAGAGCCACCAGCGACCCGATCCGTCCACCATCAGCGCCGGATCGATCGCGTTGAAGTTGTCGGAGCTCTGCGAGGCGTAGACGAGGCCCTGGTCGTGCCAGCTGCCCGGCGCGGCGGTAGAGCTGGTGGCGAGGCCGATCGCCGAATGGTTAGACCCGAAGCTGGACACCGCGTAGTACAGCCAGTAGGTGCCGCCCCGGTAGGAAACGTCAGGCGCCCAGGGATCGTTGATGTTGCCGTAGGCGCTCGCCCAGGTGGCCCCGCCGGGCAGCACGGAACCGGCCCGGGTGAACGCGACGCGATCCGCGGAATGGCGGATCTGGATGCCGTTGTGCGTGGAGAACAGGTAGTAAGTGCCGTCCGCGGCACGGATCATCGAGGGGTCGTGCACGCTGACGTCGCCGGTGACGTGTCCGGGATCCGGGTAACTCGCCGCGGCGGCCCCCGCCGCGGTATCTGCCTGGGGGGACCACCCCCCAGCACCCCCCGCAAGGGGCACAGCCTGGGGGGACGACCCGCCAATGTCCCCCGCGACGGCCGTCACGCCGCCGAGCGCCAATGCCAGCAGCCACCCGGCCACGCGGCCGTACCACCGTGTACCGTCACCCCATCGTGACATCTCCCGGCCTCCTTCTCCCGCTCCCTTGTCCTCATCGGGGCATGCAGCCCGGATCGTGAGCGCGAACAAACCGGCTGTCAACAGGCCCGGCGGCTCCTGACGCTGGGCGCCACCGGCATTTCCGCCGGTGGCGGGTTCAGACCTGGAGATACGCTGACCGCGATGCCGCCACTCCGCTGCCCTATGCTGCCGAAAGTTTCGAACATCATTGTGCCTAACGGGCTCGCGCAGTCGTGACACCATCCCTTGTGCGCTGCGCCCGCCCGGCCTAACGTCCGGTACGTGTGCGTGCGACCCACAAGCGCACAGTCGTCACGTCCTGTCTATGCAACGCTGCCTGGAGGCACGATGCGTATTCGCCGGCCCGTACCTCTCCTCGTCATCGGCGCGCTCCTCCTCGGATCGGGCCTGTTCGCACTCGCGCCGGGCGCCGGCGCGCAGCCGTTCGGCTACAGCAAGCTCACCCCTGTTCAGAAGAGGCACGTTTCCGGCCTGCTCGCCCTCGAACTGGGCGGCGCGGGCCTTAAGACGGCCGCACCCGCCAGGACGTCGTCGAGCCCGGTGACACCGCCCGGCTGCGACGTAAACCTGGGCGCCGACATCAAGGTCAGCCAGAACTGCCCAAGCCTTTCCGATCCCGCGCTGAACGGGCGCGGCCAGGCACAGAACGAGACCTGGGTGACGGCCGACCCGCTCAATCCGCGCAACATCGTGGCCGGTTACAACGACTACCGCCGCGGCGACTCGACGTGCGGCGTCTCATACTCCACTACCGGCGGCCGGGCCTGGGCCGACGCCACGATGCCGAACGGCTTCGTCAGCGGCGCCGCCTACGGCGGCACGCCACGCGAGTACATGCAGGCGAGCGGGGACCCGTCGGCCGGGTGGGATACCCGCGGCAACGCGTACTACGCCTGCCTGCAGTTCAAGCGCGGACCCGGCGTGACCGAGGACGCCGACCAGTCCACGGGCATCTATGTGTACCGGTCCACCGGGACGGACGGCGCGTCGTGGAACTTCGCCGGCCGGCCGGCGGTCGAGCAGAATGATCTCACCGGCAGCAACTCCGTGCTCGACAAGCCGCTGATGACGGTAGACGACAGCGTGCACAGCCCGTTCCGTGACCGCGTCTACGTCACCTGGACGACGTTCGCCGCCGACGGCACTGCCTACATCTACGAGGCCAGCTCGGCCGACTATGGCGAGCATTTCAGCGCCCCGGTCCTGGTCAGCACCGACAGCGGCCTGTGCGCGAAGCCAGCGACCTCCGCCCCGAGCGGCCGCTGCGACAGCAATCAGTTCTCCGACCCGTTCACCGCACCGGACGGGACGCTCTACGTGGTCTGGGCCAACTTCAACAACGCGACAAGCGGCGGCGGCGACAACCACAGCCAGGTGCTGCTCGCCAAGTCCGCCGATGGCGGTAAGACCTTCTCCGCACCTGTCAAGGCAGGCGACTACAACGACCTGCCGGACTGCGCGACCTACCAGGGCGGCGGCGGCGCGGGCAGCGCGTGCGTGCCGGAGAAGGGCGCCACCGCCGCGTCGCTGTTCCGCGCCGCGGGCTACCCGTACGGCGCGGTCGACCCCCGGTCCCCGGACACGATCGCGGTGACCTATTCCTCCTACATCAACCGCTACTCGAACGAGGCGAATGGCTGCACGCCCGCCGGGGTCAGCCCTGCCACCGGGCTGAACCTGTACACGGGCGTCAAGACAGCGGGCGCCTGCCACAACGCGATCGTCCTCTCGGTGTCGAGGGACGGCGGCGCCGCGTTCACCGGCGGCGGCCAGGACGTGCGCACGCTCCCCGTGGCCGAGAGCACCGCTGGTCAGCGCACCTCCGACCAGTTCTGGCAGGGCATGGGGTTCACGCCGGACGGCACGCTCGTCGTCGGCTCCTTTGACCGCGCCTACGGCACCGACGAGACGACGGGATTCTCCGACATCTCGCTGTCCACGTCGGAAAACCTGACCTCCTTCGGGCATGCCCGGCGGGTGACCACCTCGAGCATGCCGCCGGAGACGGAGTTCAGCGGGCTCTTCTACGGCGACTACTTCCAGCTCGCGGTGACCGGCGACACCGCCCACCCGGTCTGGTCCGACACCCGGGCCGCGGACTTGTTCCTGTGCCCCGGTACCGGGACGCCAGGCAGCCCGCCGCGGGTGTGCCAGGGCCCCGGAGCGAACTTCAGCCCGTCGAACAACGAGGAGATCTACACGGCCAGCATCTCCGCCCACTGAGCCACCGGGGCGCGAACGGCTGCTTTGCCTTTCACTCATTCCTAACGGGCTCGCGCAGTCGTGACACCCATCCCAGGGCGCCTTCTTCACCCGCGCGCCCCGCCTGCGCCGATTTGGCCCGTAGGTATAGTTTGCGTGGCATGCGAACATCAGGCGCCGTCGACCCGGTCGCGCGGAGGTGCGTCGCTGGCCGGAGCTGCCATCTCTGGATCATCAGCACGTTGCTTCTCGCGGTCGCGGGCCTGCTGGCGGTATATCCGCAGCTGAATCACGGCCCGAACCGGTGGTTTCTCAGAACCCCGGTCGACGAGCGCATCCCGCTGGTCAAGCCGCTAGTGATTCCCTATCTGTCGATATATGCCGTCGCGGTGCTCACGCTCGTGGTGTTACTCCTGCGGTCGGTCCGGCTGGCGGAGTCGGCACTGCTGGCGGCGGTCTTCACCCTGGCGACCGCCATGGTCTTCTACCACTTCGCCCAGACCTACGTCGCCAGGCCTCAGGTAACCGGCGACGATCTCTTCTCCCGGCTGCTGCGCGGCGTCTACTCCAGTGACAGCGCCTACAACGACTTCCCCAGTCTGCACGCAGGGCTCTCGACGGTACTTGCCGTGCACTGGGTACGGCTGAATCGCCGCCTCGGCCTCGGCGTCGCGGCCTGGTGCGCGCTCATTGCGGTATCGACCGTCTTCGTCCACCAGCACTACCTAGCCGACGTCGGTGCCGGAGTCGGCGTTGCGGCCGCGGCGTGCATGGCAGGCAAGCTGATCAGCAACAGGCTCGCGGGACCTGCCGCGGACCCGATCGTTCAGGCTGGGCTCACGTCGGACTGAGCGAGCGACTCGCGGAGAAGTTCGTGCCTGAACTCATAAGTCGCTGCGCTGCGCCGGAGCACCCCCAGGTGGTGGGCGTCGTCGAGGAAGTCCAGCAGCCGCCAGGGGATCTTGCCCTGCGGGACGAGCCAGGCCCTGGCCAGGGTGAAGTGCAGCCAGGCGATGATGCCGGCCTTGCTTCCCTGCAGCGCCAGTACCCATAGCGGCCCGTAGAGCAGGCCGCCGGACAGGGCGCACAAGGCGCCGAAGAGGAAGCCCGGCAGCGGTCCGGCCACCAGGACCCCGGTAACGCCTGTCGACACCCCGTACACGAGGCCGAACGCGGCCGCGACGCGCAGGTCCCGGGTGAGGATGTAGCGGGCGGTGACCTCGCTATCGGTGCAGTCCGGAGCCGCGAACCCGTAGAGAATCGCGATCGGCGCGGCGAACGCGAACCCCGCCGCGACTCCGCTGAGAGCACTGGCGGCGGCGACGCCGACGCCGATAGCGGCGATGATCCCGACGAACGCGGCGCTGTAGAGAGCGGCCTGCGACTTGCGAGTGGTCTGGATCTGCAGATCGGACGGCAGGGGCGCCGATCTGGCCGCGGCGATGCCCGTGACGAGTCCGGCGGCGACAGCCATGGCCGAGCCGACCCGGGCGGCAGCGGTGTTGCCCAGCGCGTGAAAGAGCGCAAGACCGAAGCCCATACCGACAGGCGGTCCCGCCAGGAGCGCGCCGGCGATCGCCGCAAGCACCCGGGTGGCCGGCCTGGCCGCCTTGGTCAGCTCCCACCAGCGCACCTCAGGACCTGGCAATCGCACCGCGAGGTAGCGAAGCCATTGTTCCGCCCTGGCTTGCCTCCACTGCCTACCCGGCCGGTTCGCCACCCGCGCCCTGGGGAAGACCGCTCGGACGAACTCGCCGAGCACCTCCTTGATCACAGCACTCTGATCCGGGAAGCTCAACAGTCGCGCCGGCTCTGCCGACGGCTTGTCATAGGCCTGCACCGCCAGAGAGAGAATCAGCTGCGAAGACAGTGCGCCGCCGAGCACGCCCGCCGGCTCCTGGCCGAGATGCTCGCGGACAGCCTGCCAGCGGGGGCGGAGATCGCGGCGCACCGATGCGTCCAGATAGTCGATCACGTCGTCCGGCTCCAGCTTCGCCAACGCGATCACCGTGGCGTTCGACATCCACCGCTCGAGCTCGTCGTAGATCGCGGTCCGGCAGGTCACAACCAAGCCGGGGAAGGGAGAGCCGCTGTTCTCGATCGCCTCGAGGGCCAGGCCACGCGCCGACTCGGGCATCTCGTCGAGCCCGTCGAGCACGGGCAGGACATGCCCCTCGTCGACGAGGACGTCGCCGGCGTCCCTTCCATCGATGCTGTTGCCACGCAACAGGGGATACTCCGCGGCGAGCTGGCTCTTCAGCCACGACGTGAAAGCCTGCCTGGCCGGATCCTCCCATAACGCCGCCGGGAAGAAGACCGGGACCGGCCCGTCGCGCTTGCCCAGCAGATCCAGGACGAGCAGTGTCGCCGCTGCGCTCTTCCCGCTAGCCCGTTCACCGAGAATGACAAGCCGCTTGAAAGGCACCTCGCTGAAGGCCTGGCCGATGACCGCCAACTCATCGCCCCGCCGGAACCTGCCGTCAGCAGCGAACAGACCGCGTCCGCCCTCCGGCGAGTCGACGGACGACCAGCGGACCGGCATCCGCAGCGAGGTATCAGGAATCTTAATGAGACGGGCTATGGCGGCTTCTGACCGCCATCGAAGCCCGAGATGGTCTTGCAGCTTCTTGCGTGCCGCGGCCACCAGCTCGGTGCGCTCCTGCGGCGTGGCCTCCTTCGCCGACGTTCCCCGGCCCCACCGCACGAAGAGCCCGAAGACGCCGAGTAACGGTGAAAGACTGACGGCGAAGATGAGCTTGTCCATGCCGAAGACCTCGACGAAGGCGAGCACGAGGCCGCCCCAGGCAGCAGCCCCGAGCGCCGCGATCGTTAACCGAGCTCGGTCGCTCTGGATGCGAATCTTCGTCATGGAGCCACCCCCGGGCCGCTACCTGGTCTTCCTCCGGCACTCGCAGGGCGATCGTATGAGGAGCCTGAGATGTTGGCAAGCCGTGTCCTGGGCGGACGTCTCCGGCGGCCGCTAGCTTCCCGGGCGGAGGCGGATGAGGCAGGCGGCGGGGACGGCGGGGAGCGCCACGGCCAGCTCGCCGCGAGGCGCGTCCCAGCTGGTCTCGGCGCGGCCCCCGTCCGGGTACAGCAGCTCGGCGGTGAGCGGCTGGCCCCGGAGGTGGCCGACGGGCAGCGTCATCTCGGCGGGGTCGTCGTGCCTGGCGCTGCCCGGCACCGTGCCGCCGGGCACCGTGCCGCCGCCCGCGGTGCCGGCCGCCACGCCGCGGTGCCAGACGGTCAGGTAGCTGACCGACGGCGTCCGCATTCCGAGCGCGAGCCACGGATCGGTCCAGCCGGGCAGCCCGAGCGGCCAGAACGGCACCGCGACGGCCAGGTCGGCGCGGATCTCCTTGTACACGCGGACGGCCGCCGCGACCAGCTCACGCTGGCGGGGACTCATCCGGTCGACGTGACCGGACAGGTGGACGCGGCCGAGCATCGCGCCGCACATGACGAAGGCAATCTCGTCGTCGCTGAACCCCGGCTGCGGGTACGCCCAGACGGCCGCCTGCTCGGGCGTCATCGCGGCCGGTGCCGCCGCCGCGATAGGCGGATAGCGGAGGAAATCCTGCTGGTCGCTGGTGGACTGAAGCTGGAGGCGCGCCAGCAGCGCGTAGTCGGTACGCGCGCCGCCAGAGGAGCAGTTCTCGATGGTGAGCCCCGGATGACGGTCGAGCACGCCGTCCAGCCAGTCGAGGTGGGCCCGGTTGCAGGCCAGCAGCCCGGCGCCGGGGCTGAGGTTCCCCGTGTCAGTGCCAGGGCCGACATCGATGTTGTAGTCCAGCTTGAGGTAGCCGGCGCCGAGGTCGCCGACGACGAAGTCCACGACCTCATCCAGGTGCTTCGCCGCCGCCGGGTGACGCAGATCCAGCTGGTACCTGCCGTGTTCGGCCACCAGCGTGCCGTCGCGCTGGAAGAACGCCTCTGGCGGCAGCTGCCGCGCGACCGGGCTGTGTATGCCCACCACCTCCGGCTCCAGCCACAGTCCGGGGATCATTCCCGCCGCCCTGATCCGGTCAAGCACCTCGGTGATGCCGCCAGGGAACCGGGACGCCGAAGGCTTCCACGCGCCGACCGTGTCCCACCAGCCTTCGCCGAGACGTGCGTACCACCCGGAATCTATGCAGAAGTACTCCGCACCCGTTCGCGCCGCCGCCTCGATGAGCGGCAGCAGCCGCTCCGTCGTCGGGTTCCCCATGAGCGTGTTCATGTAGTCGTTGAAGATCACCGGCAGCCGCCGGTGATCGTCATGCCCGCGCCGGATGGCGCGGCGCAGGTCCGTGAGCCCGGCCACGGCACCCTCGAATCCCCCGCCGCTGACCACGACACCGGCGGGCACCGTGCTGAACGTGCCGCCAGGCTCCAGCGTGATCCGCCAGTGATGCTCAGCATCCGCCGGGCCGAGCAGCGCGACATACGCGCCTGTGACGGACCCTTTAGGCGCGTGCCTGCCCTCGGGGCCCGTCGTTGTGCTCGCGTACCGGTGCGTGCACTCCCCCACCTGCCAGTGCCAGCCGCCGTTGTGCTCGATCTGCCAGGCCCAGGCATGCCCGGTGCGCCTGCTGACCACGACGCCCATCGGCAGGTAGGTGCCCGACGACTGGGTTCCTGCGCTGGTCAGGCCGAACCTCCCGCGCGGATCGGCACCATGAACCCGCCGGTTCAGGTCGGGCAGGGCGTCGCGGAGCGCCCGGCGTTGCCACCGCCCTTCCGCGAGCCAGTCGTTCTCGGCCCACAGCACATCAAGATCTTCAAGATCATCAGGCCGAACGGCCTTCGGAGTGGTGGCAGCCGCCGACCCGGTGGCAGTACTAGCCTGGAGGGACGACCCCCCAATACCCCCCGCTGGGGACATGGCCTGGGGAGACGCCCCCCCCAAACCCCCCGCAGGAGGCATGGCCCCGGGGGACACGGTGCTCCCCGGGGACACCCCGGACCCCGATGGCCGGTGATCCCCCGCACTGGACAGGCCGCCGCACAGGAATGAGCTGACCGACTCGACCGTCACCGGCGCGCTGCCCGCGTTGGTGAGCCTGACCCAGGACCGCAGCGCGCCGCGCCCGGTGAGGATGCGGTAAAACACCTCGGCGCGCAAGCCCGTGACCGGGTCGCTCAGGTCAATCCGCAGCTCACGCCAGCTAGCGCCCGCCAGGCCTGGCGCTCGCGCTTGGCCTGGCGCTCGCGCTTGGCCTGGCGCTCGCGCTTGGCCTGGCGCTCGCGCTTGGCCGCCGGATCCGTCGTCGTGCCCGACGTAGCGGAACCTTCCCCCGGCTTCGGACTCGCAGTAGCGGCTGCCGGACCACCCCCGGCCCTCGCCAGCCAGGATCACGTCGAGCAGCGGCAGCGCCGCGTCACCCGGCCGGGACGCCGCGGCGTCACCCGGCAGTGACACCGCGGCGTCGCCCCCGGCGGCGGCGAGGCGCGTGATCCGGGCCATCCCCGCCTGGTCCACGTCGATCCGCAGCTCCAGCGCGTCATCCGACCAGCCGATGGTTGCCCGTGCTTCTTCCCTGGCGGACCGTGGTCGTTCCGTTCCTGCGGCCAAACCGAGCCTCCTCGTTGTGCGTTTTATACATCCGCGTGTCAAGCACGTTAAATCGTGACGTCAGCCAGTTGACCGTGCCGATGTGACCGGTCACAATCCTGGCACGAGTGTGACCGGTCACACAAGAGCCCCGGACCCGGACGACTCCCGCCGCCAGACAGCTATCGATGGCGTCTCTAATGATCATCCCGAACGGGGTCCGCGGTGGCGGTCAGCCGCAAAGGCCACGGCATCCTGCCCGGGTGACACGCAGGCATCTGGACGCACCCCTCAGGTCCCCGCACGCACGGCCTTCATCCTGGTATCGCCAGTTGCGTCGCGCGATGACGTAGCTGTCCGGCGAGGTCGGGATGATCGCCCTTCTCCGCCCGGGAGAGAAGGCGTGCAATGGCGTACAGTTGCGCGATCGCCCCGGACGGGCTGTCGAGCACGTCGCGGAAGGTGTCGAAGACGCGGCGGGCGGTGGACGGCACGAGCAGGCTGTAGCAGAAGAGGGTTGCCGCATCAGTGCCCGTCGGTCCGCGTCCCCAGCCCTCCCAGTCCAGCAGGGCAAACCGAGGGCCGAGCAGGTTTGCCCAGTGCAAGTCACCGTGGATCGTCTCCCACACCAGCACATGCGGATCAAGATTGATCCCTAGCTGGGTGCGTACACGGCCGACCGCTCGCCCGGCGTCGACACACATGCGCCCGGTCGGGACGGCGGCAAGCACGTCCAGCGAGCGGCGCAGCTCCTGCCACCATGCTTGCGGGAGATGGATCTCCCGCCTGAGCACATCGGTGGGCGAGCAAGGCCGCCCGGTGACCAGCGTCATGACCTCGGCCCGCACGCGGCGGGGGCCTTCGTCCCATTCAGCGGCGTCCAGCAGGGTCGGTTTGGTAATGCCCTCGATGACGGTCGCGTCGCTGTTGCCGGTCCAGAAGTTACCCTGTGTCCAGCGGGGGTCTTCGGTCACGACCCGCAGCCATCGGGCTCCCTCCGGACTGGTTGCCCGGACTCCGATGGAACGGTCCCGCCATCCGTAGCAGGGGGTTCCGGTGACCGTCAGGCCGAAGCGGCACGCCGTGGCGGACAACAGCCCATCTAGCCATGACCGCCAGATCGCGTCCGGGTCTCCCTCTACCCGGGCTGGTGTCGTCATCGCTGGTCAGCCGGTTCGATCAGGCGGCGCAGATAGGCGGCCGGATTGTTCAGGTAGCGGCGCCAGTGGTCGACCAGGCCGAGTTGATCCCACTTGACATGCCGGAAGCCATGGTCGCCGACCTCGACGATGTCGGCCCCCGGAGTAGCAGCCAGGATCGGGGAGTGGGTTGCGCAGATGACCTGTGCCCCGCCTTCTCCAAGGTGATGCATGAGCGCGACCAGTTGCAGGCATGAGGTGAACGACAGCGCCGCCTCTGGCTCGTCCATCAGGTACAAGCCAGGCTCGCGGAACATTGACTCGAAGATCATCAGGAAACCTTCGCCGTGGCTCCGCTGCGAAAGGTCTTCCTGCCAGTATCCATACCTGCCGGAGACCGCCTCAGCGAACCCGAACGTGGTCTCGGCCCGCAGGAAGTAGCCCCTGCGCCTTGATCGGGGGCCGCCACGCATCCGGGCGCCCTCACGGGTAAGCCCCAGGCGCATCACCTCGCCAAGAGGGGTCTTCTCCCGTGCATTGCCATACTTGCGCCCAGCCCGCCCTCCCCTTGCGTCGAGCCCGAACGCCTCGGCAACAGCCTCGACCACCGTGGACTTGCCCGAGCCGTTCTCCCCTACCAGGAAAGTCACCGGGCGGGTAAGCTCCAGCCCTTCACGCGCAAGCGCGGCTATGCACGGGACCGTGAACGGCCACCGGTCCCGCGCATCGCTGCTAACCAAAGCCTGTTCAACCGACAGGCGCTCGACGAGCACATGCCCCATTGTCCGCTACTCGTAGTCGGGAACGCATCCGCCCGCTGGGCGGCACGTCCCGGCTGGACTACACGACGGCCCGCACTGCGGATCGCACATGTCCGGCACACACGGCCACATGACTCCCGTGCGCTGAGGCGATCTCTGGAACGTCGGCATGCGGCTGGTAGAGGCACGAAGCAAGTCGAGACGGGCAACCTGGGCCGCAAACCGCTCCCCGGACAGCACGTCGCCGAGCGGCGACGCAAGGACGTTTCCCGCCGTCGCGGTGCGGGTGAACACGCACGGTGTCACGCTGGATGAGCCGTGGAAGATCTGGATGCAACGTCACCTCTCCGCCGATGAACTGAACCCACTTCACGTCCAGGCTCGCGCACTCATCAATGATTTGCTCCCAGCCCGCTGCGGAGAGAGGACCATGAATGCCATCGGGTCCACTGCCAGCGTAACAGTGAACGCAGGACAATTGGCAACGGCCAGTGAGCTCAAGCCATATGAATTTGGCCTTCTGGGCTGCTTCTCCAGGCATCTGGCCCATCGTCCAATCTTACCCCTATGTGCTCGAAAAATGGGGTGACGCCTCAGACGCCGTGTTCAGCCAGTCGCGGTATTCCTGGACGCTTGACCGCTTCTGTTCGGCCAGCGGTACAGCACCGAGCAGCTTATGGCCCCTGTCAATGATATGCGGGTCACAGTAGGCGTCCGGCAGGCCCTTAATGACTGCCTGAGCATGATTCAGGCCTTCTGCTATATCGCCGCTGCGCACAAAAAGCCCTATTCATTTGAAGACCGGCCGACCAGCGTCGTGCATTAGATGGTTGCACCTCAAGGCAGTGCTTGCGTCACTCGCGCCAAGACCGCCGAGAATCGCAGCATTCAGCAAGAACGCACGTCGCCTCATCTCTTCCTCATAATTCTTATCGGCAGGCCAGAAGAGTGCAAGCTCTTCATCGCTCTCATGATTTAGCGGCTCAGCCGGGGCGAGCGCGATCAGTTTCCCGTCAGCGCCAAGCGCTTTGTCGAGGTCTGCGGCTACCTGTCCGGTGAGGCGCTTGCGGCCATTGAGGACATTAGACACATGAGAAATGTGGTAGTACGCCCTGCGGGCCAGCTCCCGCATGGATATGCCCTGCTCCGCGATAAGGCGGCGCACCTCGTCGCCGAATTCCTTCATCTGCTGCTCCGGGGACAGCCGGGCACCGGATTCCTCCGCCCGCATGGAGGCGCCAGCTCATCCTGCTCGGCCCGGTCACTGGTTTTCGGCCTGGTCATCCCTTGCCCGCCTTCCCCCCTAGCTGTCACGGTCCAGCGTACGCCAGCGAAACAGGGGCGCTTGCGGCGTTCGTGCAAGTGCAACGTGCACAGCCTCGCGCGTCTCCATTCAAAGGGGGCATGCACGCCGTTCTGCACCTGCACTTGCACGACAAAGCGCGCATACCGGGTACCGGACCTTGGTCACGAAGCGTGGTCGTCTGCATCTACGTCTACGCGCCATAGGTGCAGACGCGCGCGAGGCGTAGACGTAGACGGGCCGGGGCCGGGTGAGCTCTGTTGATACGCCCGCGTGTCGAGCACGTTAAATCGTGACGTCAGTCCACTTGACGGTGCTGATGTGACCGGTCACAATCCTGACATGGCTGTGACCGGTCACACAAGTGCCCTGGACTCGCCGGACGGCGGGGCGGACGGCGGGGCGGGCAGCGGCGAGGCAGCGGCTGGGCGCGGCTCCCGCTCGGCGAGCATCCGGGACGTGGCCGCCGCGGCCGGTGTCTCCTACCAGACGGTGTCCCGCGTGATCAACAACCATCCGAGCGTGAAGCTGTCGACACGTGAGCAGGTGCTCGCGGCCATCGAGGATCTCGGCTTCCGCCCGAACCGCGCCGCCCGGGCGCTGGCCGGGGGCCCGGTGCAGTCGGTCACCGTGCTCACGTCCAACACCACCCTGTACGGGTACACGGCCGCGCTCCAGGGTATCGAGGAGGCGGCGCGCGCCGCGGGGTTCGCCGTCGGGGTCAGCGTGGTGGAGTCCGACGCCCCGGCGGACGTCGCGGACGCGGTGACGCGGGCGGTCGAGCAGGGGGGCGCGCTCATCGTGATTGCCCACGACAAGGCGGGGACCAGGGCGCTCGCCGCCGTGCCGCCAGGGATTCCGATGGTGGCGACGGTCGAGACACCGGTGGGCGACGCGGGGCGCGGGAAGCCATGGGTATGGATCGACGACCGGCAGGCGGCCCGGACGGCGACACGTTACCTGCTCGGTCTCGGCCACCGGACCGTGCGCTACGTGTCGATTCCGTCCTCGACCGACAGCAGCCAGCGCATGGCGGGCTGGCGGGCCGCGCTCGAGGCAGCGGGCGCCCCGGTGCCCGAGCCGCTGTACTGCGACTGGGCTCCCCGGTCCGGCTACCAGGCCGGCCAGCTGCTCGCGGCCGACCCGGACGTGACGGCGGTCCTGTGCGGCAATGACGATCTCGCCCTCGGGGTCATGCGGGCCATGCACGAGGCAGGGCGGGCGATCCCGGACAGCATCAGCATCGTCGGGTTCGACGACACGCCGCTGTCGGCATTCTTCACGCCGGCCCTGACGACGGTCCGGCTGGACTTCGCCGGCCTCGGCCGGGTGTGCTTCGGGCTGCTGCACTCCCTCATCGATTCCCGGGCGGACGGCCAGCCAGGCCGGGGGCCGCAGCCGGAGCTGATCATCCGGGAGAGCGCCGGGCCACCGCCACGCGGCGGGAGCGCCTGATGCACCTGACGATCCGCCGGCCGCCGCGGCAGGCCAGGCCCGCGAGCGGAGGCGCGCGGCCTGCCCCCTCACCGGGCAGCCGGCGGCGCGGCGCCAGACGGCTGGCGACCGCCGCGCCCTTCATCCTTCCCAGCCTTATCGGCGTGCTGGCGTTTCTCGTGGTTCCTGTCGTCATCGTCGGAGTGCTCAGCTTCTTCCGGTGGAACTTCCTGCAGTCCCCGCAGTGGGCGGGGTTCTCCAACTTCGTGACGATGACGAAGGCCGATCACGTCTTCCATGCGCTACTGGTCACCGCGTACTACGTCCTGTGGAACATTCCCATCCAGACGGCCGTGGCCCTGGGGCTCGCCATCCTGCTCAACAGGAAGCTCCCGGCCCTCGGCTTCTTCCGCGCGCTGTACGTCTTGCCGTTCATGTCGACGCCGGTCGCCATGGCGGTCGTCTGGAGCTGGATGTTCAACGGCCAGTTCGGCCTGATCAACCACATGCTGACGCTGATCGGGATCCACGGCCCGGACTGGCTGGGCAGCACGCACACGGCGCTGCCGGTCGTGGCGATGGTGAGCAACTGGCAGTACGCCGGCTACAACATGCTGTTCTTCCTGGCCGGCCTGCAAACCATCCCGCCATCCCTGTATGAGGCGGCGAGCATCGACGGGGCCTCGGCCTTCCGCCGCTTCACCAGGATCACGCTCCCGCTGCTCAACTCCACGATGCTCTTCGTCCTCGTGACGGACGTCATCGGCTCGTTCCAGATCTTCGACAACGTGTACGTGATGACCGGGGGCGGCCCAGGGTCCGCCACCAACGTCATCAACTACCAGATCTACTCGACGGGGTTCAGGAACTTCGACGTCGGCTCGGCGTCGGCCATGTCGCTGCTGCTCTTCGGCGTGATCCTGGTCGTCACCTTCGTCCAGTTCCGCTTTTTCCGCAACCGGACCACCTACGAGGTTTCCTGACCGATGACTACCAGGATTATGCCGAACGGGAGCGGGATGGCGGCCTCCCGCTCAGGGGCGCGACCACACGCCGGAGCACGGAAGATCGCCAAGTACGTGGTCTTCTACACCTGCCTGGCGCTCATCGGAGTGATCTTCGTCGCCCCGTACGTGCTGGCCTTCTTCGGCGCGCTCAAGCCGCCGGCGGACCTGTACAGCAGCTCGCCGTGGACGCCGCCGCACTCCTTCTATACGGGGAACTTCAGGACCATCCTGTTCACCGACGACTTCATCCGCTTCCTGGGAAACACTGCCCTGGTCACCGCCGCGCTGACGATCGGGCAGGTCACCTTCGGCGTGCTGGCCGCCTATGCCTTCGCCCGGCTCGACTTCCCTGGCCGGAACGGCCTGTTTTCCGTGTACCTGGCGACGCTGATGGTGCCGAACGTCGTCACCATGGTCCCGCTCTACACGATGATGCGGCAGTTCCACCTCACCAATACCTACTGGGCCATTTTCCTGCCCTACGTGCTCGGAGTGCCGTACACGATCTTCCTGATGCGGCAGTACTTCATGTCGCTGCCGTCGGAGGTGTTCGCCGCGGCGCGGGTGGATGGCTGCTCGGAATGGCGGCTGCTCACCAGGATCCTCATCCCGATGGGCAGGCCGATCATCATCACCGCCACGCTCATCGCCTTCGTGTTCGGCTGGAACAACTTCCTGTGGCCGCTCATCGTGACCGACGCCGCCTCCAGGCAGGTGCTCACGGTCAGCATCGCCGCCCTCCAGTCGGCATTCAGCGAGCAATGGAACCTCGTGCTCGCGGCGTCGCTCGTCGCGCTTGTCCCGCTGCTCGTGATCTTCGTCGTGTTCCAGAAACACATCGTGAAATCCATACAGCTCTCCGGGGTCAATCGCTAGCTCCTGCCGGCATGACCAGTGATTCCGGCAGCGGATAGGAGGCACATTCCATGACAAGAATGAGAAGGCTCGCCACGGCAGGCGGTTGCATGGCGCTGCTGGTCGTGGCCGCGGCCTGTTCGTCAAGCGGCCCGAGCGGATCGGGCGGCTCCGGCAAAATCAACCTGACCTACGCGCAGTGGACCACGCCGGAGAACACCGGCTACCAGAAGTCGATCGACGTGTTCGAGAAGGCCCACCCGAACATTCACGTCACGCTCGAGAACTTCGCGTACAACGACTACCAGCCCAAGCTGACCACCGAGTTCAGCTCTGGCGGCGGCCCGGACGTGTACTGGGTCAACACCCCGATGATCGCGTCCTGGCTCAAGGACGGCGTGATGGAGGACCTGACGTCCAAGATCAATTCGTCCGGCATCAACCTGAGCCAGTACATCCAGACGCTTGTCACGCTGCACCAGTTCAGCGGGAAGCTCTACGGCCTGCCCAAGGACTGGGACACGATCGCCTACTTCTACAACGTGAACTACTTCAAGCAGCACCACATCACGGTCCCGGCCAGCACGACCTGGAACCCGGCGGACGGCGGGACGTGGCTCAGCTTCGTCAGGTCGCTGACCTACGACACCAGCGGGCACAGCGCGCTGTCGCCTGGCTTCAACCCCAGTTCGGTCGCCACCTACGGCACCGACTCGCCCAACGAGATGCAGTGGGGATTCGAGCCGTTCCTCGCGGAAAACGGCGTGAAGCTGATCAGCGCGCCCTACGCAAAGAACGTGTCCTTCGACACGGCCGCGGGGAAGCAGACCTTCCAGTTCCTCACCGACCTCATGTACAAGTACCACGTCGCGGCGCCCGGGTCCGACCTCGGCACCGACGCCGCGGCGAACAACACCGAGGACCAGACGCTCTTCGCCAAGGGCAAGGTGGCGATGATCGAGGGCGGCGACTGGGAGATGGCCGGGCTCCAGCAGGAGGTCAAATTCCCGCTCGGCGTGATGACGGCGCCCTGCGGCCCTGACGGCTGCGCGACCGTGCTGAACGGGCTCATCGACGCGATCAACACGCACTCGCCCAACCAGCAGGCGGCGTGGGAACTCGAGCAGTGGCTCGCGTCCCCGCAGTCGCAGCAGATCCTCGGCTCCGGCGGCTACATCTGGCCCGGCGTCGGCTCGCTCGACCCGCTGTTCGCGACCTACTGGAAGGCGCACGGCGTGGACCCGACGGCCTTCGAGACCGAATCCAGGTGGAACGTCGTCTACTGGCCGGTCACCCCCGGCATGAGCCAGGCCCAGCTCGACATCGCCAACCAGCTCGCCCCCGCCTACCTGAACGGCAAGAACGTCGCCCAGGCGGTCGACGCGGCAGCCAGGCAGGCCAACAGCGACCTGTCCACAGCGGGCTGATCAATCCAGCCCAGGGACATGAAACCGGGGTTCGCCCCCCACCGGTGGTGGTCAAACCCCGGTTTCACCACCTGTCGGGACCCAATGGAGGGACCGTGTTTACCAACCGAACCAAGGCGGCAGTGACGGCCATAGTGGCCGGGGCTGCCTTAATTACCGCCAGCACACCGGCCCTGACGCCGCCAGCCGCGGCGGCAGCACCCATAGGCACAGGCCCGACAAGCACAGCCCCGCAGCAGCTCACGGTGAACCTCGGGAACGACACCGGCCCGGTGTTCCACGGAGCCAGCGGCGCGCTGTACGGCCTCAGCGAGAACGGCGTCCCCGGCGCCGACCTGATGGACCCGCTGCACGTCAGGGCCATCGACGCGAAGCCGCCAGGCGGCCTGCAGCATCCCGTCGGCGACGCGGACAAGATCGCACCGGAGTTCTTCGGCGCGGGCGGCCAGTGGATCCTCGTCTACATCCAGGATATCTACTCGGCCTGGCCGTACCAGAATCTCGGCCTGTCCGATTACCTGCCAAAGGTGGAGACGGCCGTCAAAGAGCTTATGCAGACCCCCTACGCTAAGAACTTCGCGTTCATCCCGTTCAACGAGCCTGACTGGATCTGGTACGGGCTCAACACCAGCAACCCGGCGCGGTACATCACCAACCGCGACAAGTTCCTCGCGGACTGGACGACCGTCTACCGCGCCATCCGCTCCATTGACCCGGGCGCGCTCATCGTCGGGCCGAACGAGGCATACTACGATACCCGCTTCATGCCCGACTTCCTGTCCTACGCGAAGGCGAACAACGTCCTGCCCGATATCATCAGCTGGCACGAGCTGAGCCCGAGCTCGCTGCAAACCTACCGGACCAGCTATGCCAGCTTCCGTGCGCTCGAGAAGTCCGATGGCATCGGCCCGCTGCCCATCGACATCGACGAGTACGCGAACAGGTACAACCTGTCCAACCCGGGCGGGATGGTCCAGTGGCTGTCCATGTTCGAGGACACCAAGGTGTACGCCGCCATGCCGTTCTGGGATATCGCGGACAACTATTCCGACACGGCAGTTCAGAACGATATGCCGAACGGGCAGTGGTGGCTGCTCGACTGGTATGGCGCGCTGACCGGGCACACCGTCGGCGTCACGCCGCCGCGGGCGAGCACCGTTGACACATTGCAGGGACTGGCCTCGCTCGATACCAGCAAGAAGCAGGCGCGCGTCATCGTCGGCAATCCCGCCGGAGCGGACACGAACGTCGCGATCACCGGTATCGGCCCGGCCACCTTCGGCCACCGGGTGCACGTCTCGGTCCAGTCCATCGGCTGGACCGGCTACGACGGTTCCGCGTACACGCCGCTCGACGTGGCGGAGGCCGACTACCGGGTCGTCAACGGCAGCGTCTCGGTGCCGCTCGGCTCCACGGACCCGATGACCGCCTACCAGCTCATCGTGACTCCCGCGACCGGGGCACGGGTGCATGCCCCCGCACAGCCGCGGACGCGGCAGTACCTCGCCGCCGGCGCCAGCCTGACCGACGCCACCGTCTTCAGCCAGGGATCGCAGTCCAACGCGAACGGGTACGCGACCGCGGGCGGCAAGGACGTCGGCGCGATCGACCAGCCGGACAGCCGGGTCGCCTTCAGCGTCACCGTCCCGCACACCGGCAGGTACCTGATGTCGGTCTACTACGGCAACCAGACAGAGACCATCGCACAGCAGATCATGAGCATCGACGGCGGGCCGTGGTCGTTCATCAGCTACGCGCCTACCCTCAACTGGCTGTTCAGGTCCCACAAGGACATGTACCTCGACCTCACGGCGGGGCGCCACACCATCACGTTCGGCGTGTCCGACCCGTCCGTCGGCACGGCCAGGGGCCAGGTCACGCTCGACGACATCAATCTCACCTACGCGCCGGGAGACGTCCCCGGCGTGACCGGTCCCGGCACCAGCTACCCGGCCGCCTACGCGGAACTGTCCGGCGGGGCGGCGACCGTCCCGTGCGACAGCAGGCAAGACTGCGCCGCCCCGCAGGCCGTGGCAGCGCCGCCGGGCGGTGGCACCGGGTTCAGCGTGGACGCCGGTCACGACGGCTACTACGACCTGCGGCTGTCCTCGCGCGCCTCTGGTGAAGGGCGCGCCGCGGGGAGTTTCCGGCTCCTCGTGAGCGGAAGCGAGCCTGGGGGCACTGCCATGGCGCTCCCGTTCGGCTCATCCTTGAATTTGATCTTTGACAAGGTCTACCTCCACGCGGGGATCAACCCGGTCCAGTACGTGAACACCGGGCGGCGAACCGTCGGCATCGGCTCGCTGGACGTGACACCGGATGCGGCGGCGGACGCCAGGGCCGCGGCGACCTACCAGGCGGCGGCCCCGCGGAACATCCTGTCCGGCACGGCGGTCGCGCAAAGCGACCCGTACGCGTCCGGCGGGATGGATGTCGGCTGGATCGGCAACGGCGCCGCGAACACGCTGACGTTCACCGGGGTCCGCGCATCGCGGGCGGGCACCTACCGGGTCATGGTCAGCTACGCCGACGACGACAGGCAGGGAACCGGCAACTACAACACCAACCTGATCGACCGCGGGTTCACCGTCAGCACTCCGGCGGGGACGGACGAGACCGTGTACGCGCGCAACACCTACAGCTGGGACCAGTTCGTCGCGATCGAGGTGACCGTCCGGCTGGACGCGGGCCTGAATACGATCACGTTCGGCAACCCGTCGGCGTTCGCGCCCAACGTAGACAAGATCACCGTGGCTCCGGCGGCCCTGCCGTAGCCACGGCGGAAGTTAACGCGGCCCCGTCGAGCTGAGGAAGCGCTCGACGGGGAGCGTGGCGGCACCGAGGGCGACGGCGTCGGGGCCCAGGCGGCCGAGCTCGATCGACGTCTCCGCGAAGGGGTGCCGCAGCGAGTGCTGGCGGGCGGCCTCCCGGATAGCGGGGAGCATCCGCTCGCCGAGCAGCAGCCCCGCCCACCCGCCGAGGATGATCCGCTCCGGGTTGAACAGGTTGATCAGGTCGGCGATGCCGACGCCAAGGTACAGGGCGGTGTCAGCCAGGGCCTCCGCCGCGGCCGGCGAGGTCGCGGCCATGTCGATGAGCGCGGCGAGCGCGGATTCCTGATCGTCGCCAGGCAGCGGGAGACCGTACCGGTCCAGGATCGCCTCGGCGCCGACGTACGCCTCCAGGCATCCGCGCGACCCGCACCGGCAGGGCCGCCCGCCGACCACGACGGTGGTGTGCCCCCACTCGCCGGCGCTCGATGTGGAGCCCCGGTGGGCGCAGCCGCTGGTGATGATGCTCGCGCCCACGCCGGAGCCGATCAGGCACACGACCGCGTGCTGGGTCCCCCGCCCCGCGCCGAACCAGAGTTCCGCCTGGCCCATCGTCTTGGCACCGTTGTCGATGTGCAGCGGCAGGCTGGTGCCGGACCGCAGCAGCCGTTCGAGCGGGACGGACTCCCAGCCGAAGGTCTGCCCGTGCACAAGCACCTCGGGCCCGTTCTCGACGACGCCCGGGACCCCGACACCGATCCCGAGGACGGCCGAGGCGTCGACGCCGCCGTTGGCCAGCACCGAAGCCAGCCCGGTCAGTATCGCGTCGACGATCACGTCGACGCCGTGTTCCCTGGGATCCAGCGGGTAGTCGGCCTTGGCGCGCTCGGTCATCGTCAGGTCGAACAGCTCGACGCGGACGCGGGTCTCACCCACGTCGACTCCGATGACGTACCCGTAGCCGGAGTTGATCCGGAGCATGACGCGCGGGCGCCCGCCGTCCGAGTCCTCGGAGCCCGCCTCGACCACGATTCCCTCGCGGATCAGCTCGCGGATGACGTTGCTGACCGATGCCGGGCTGAGCCCGGTGGCCTCGCTCAGGTCCTGGCGGCTGCGCGGCTGGTCGAAGTAGAGCGACGTCAGCAGCACTGACCGGTTGTCGCGGCGCAGGTCGCGGACGGTCGCGCGCCTTCGCTCGGGCATGACCCCCCTCTGGTTGGTTTAAATCTTATAACAAGCAAACTATGAAGCTGCCGAACGGGGAAGCGATGGCACTCCCCCGCACGTGACGGCCCCGGTCACGCGGAGCATCACGTCCACGCCACGGGGCATCCCGTCCACCCGCACGGTACGCGTGGCCGATAGCGAACCCTTGACGAGTCGTTTCGGTCAGGTTAAGTTACGTTATTAAATAAGCCTTGAATCAAGGCATGTCGCCCGGCGGAGCAGTCACTTCGGAGGGGACAGGTGCGTATGCGAACCCGCCTCTCAACCAGCCGGTGATCGCGTCGTCCGTCGAGAGCGGCCAGTTCCCGGCGTCGGCCGCGGTAGACGGCAACGCCTCCACCCGCTGGTCAAGTGCCTGGAGCGACCCGCAGTGGATCCAGATCGACCTTGGCTCCGCGCAGTCCGTCTGCGAGGTCGTCCTGCAATGGGAACCCGCCTCCGCCAAGGCCTACAGCGCTGAGGCCAACATCGGCTACTACACCTCCATCGCCGGCCTGGGTCGCAACCCGGACGACGTCACCATCAACGGCGACGTCACCGTTGACGCGTTCGACGGCACGGGCAACGCCACGCAGAACTTCTGGCGGTCGGCGGAGAACATGGCGATCAACCCGTCCGCCGGGTCGGACCGCTGGGCCGTGGCGCAGGCGGGACCCTTCCGCCGGATCGACGTACATGGCGGGCTGAACGTGTTCCCGGCCAGCTACGGCTACGCCAGCGGCGGCTACATAGCGGACACCAGGGTCTCCGGTCAGGTCTCCACGATCTCGCAGCAGCAGTGGTACTCGCGGGACAGCAACTTCGGCAGCTGGGCGGGCTCGGTGTGGAACATGGTGTTCTCTGGCGTGACCGGTGCCCCGGCACAGAGCTTCCCCAGCCCGCCGATGACGACGCTGGCCACCACGCCGGTGTCCCGTGACGTGCCGTACCTCTACATCGATTCGGCCGGTAACTACCAGGTCTTCGAGCCGTCGCTGCGGGCGAACGCGTCCGGCGCGAGCTGGGCCAGCGGCCCCACCCCCGGCACATCGGTGCCGATGCGCCAGTTCTTCGTCGCGCGGCCGTCCGACAGCGCGGCGACCATCAACACTGCCCTGGCCCAGGGCTGCAACCTGCTCTTCACCCCGGGCGTCTACACCCTGGACCAGACGCTCAACGTCACCAGCCCCGGCACCGTGGTCCTCGGCATCGGCTTCCCGACGCTGATCCCGGCCAACGGCGTGAACACCATGCAGATCGCTGACGTCGACGGCGTCCGGGTGGACGGCCTGCTGTTCGACGCGGGCACGACCAGCTCGGCGGCCCTGCTGACCTTCGGCACCGCGGGCTCGGCGGCGAGCCACGCCAGCAACCCCATCTCCATCCAGGACACGTTCTTCCGAATCGGCGGCAGCAACGTCCTGGCGACGGGCCTGTTCGTCGAGCACTACCAGAAGTACGAGGTCACCTGGAACGGCCAGGGCGGTGAAACGATCTTCTTCCAGAACGAGATGCCGTACGACCCGCCCAGCCAGGCGGCCTGGATGAACGGCACGACCAACGGCTATGCCGCGTACAAGGTGGCCGACAGCGTCACCACGCACCAGGCGTATGGCGTCGGCAGCTACTGCTTCTTCAACGTCAACCACTCGGTCAGCTCGGCGAGGGCGTTCGAGGTGCCGAATGCCCCGGGCGTGCGGTTCCGCGACCTGCTCACGGTCTCCCTGGGCGGAGTGGGCACGATCACCAACGTCATCAACACGACAGGCGCGGTCACGGCGTCCAACACCACCCCGAGCGACGTGGTGAGTTTCCCATGAGGAACCGTGCCGCACCTACTCCGAGATCATCGAGCCAGGTCGGCGCAACGACTCGACGCGCTGGGCCAGCGACTGGAGCGATCCGCAGTGGATCCAGGTCGACCTCGGCGGACCGGCATCGATCAGCAGCGTGATCCTCAGCTGGGAGGCGTCCTGCCGAGCTGCTGGGACGGCAAGTACCTGGACACTCCGGATCACAAGAGCAACATGGCATACCCGGTGGACGGTCACTGCGCGATCGCTCACCCGGTGGCGCTGCCGATGATCGAATTCAAGATGTCGTTCCCGGTCAGCGGCGACATGTCCGGTGTCCGCCTGTCCAGCGGACGCGGCTTCTCCTTCCACTACGACTTCTTCAACGCCTGGGATCCCGCGACCCAGGCTGCCCTCGTCAACCACTGCGTCGTCGGCGGCCTGCAATGCGACGCCAGGGGCTTCGACCAGAGCCAGCCCCGCAAGGGCGCCGCCCTGAACGACCAGTACCTGCTCCCGTAGCCAACCGTCTGGCCGCTGCACTGGCCGCTGCACTGGCCGCTGCGGGCGAAATGTACGGTACATAACGGGACACGCAATACGGGTACTCGCTGTGGGAGTTCCAGGGGTTATTCAAAGTAGTTTCTGATGAAGATCAGCAGCCTGGCGACCCTCGCCACGGCCAGCAGCGAACTACAGCAGTGGTCCATTCACGCAGTCTGGTGTGTGTGAATGGACCACTGCTGTAGTTGCGGCGACGCGGCGCTTTCGGGAACGGACCCATAGATGACGGGAGGCCGCAGATATGATCTGCGGTCTCCCGGTCACTATTCTCATCCCATCCAGCGCCCGCCAGCCAACTCGAGAGAATCCCCGCCATGAAAGCAAGAGCAGTTTGCCGTACAGCCGCAGCGTCCGTCGTCGCATTAATCGTGGTTTCCCTCGGATTCGGGGCCCCTGCGGCGCTGGCCGCGGGAGTGCCGGCCCCGCCTGCCGGGGACGAGCTGCACGCCAACAGCAACTCGTCGATCACCATCACCTGGCCAGCGAGCGCGGGCGCGACCAGCTACAACCTCTACCGCGCCACCGCCTCCGGCGCCGAGGGCAGCACCCCGATCGCCTCCACCACCAGCACTGCCTACACCGACCCGAATCTCAGCAGCACGCCCACCTACTTCTACCAGATAACCGCCGTCAGCTCGGCCGGGGAATCCGCCCGGACCCCCGAGGACGCCTCCAGGACGCCGCCACCGGTTGGCACCGGCGGCAGCGTCCCCGGCGTACCCTCCGGCAACGGCAAGGTCTATTACGCCAAGGACGCCCGGCTCGGTGGTTTCGACTGGTTCCAGACGCTGACTGGCTGGTTCCCTCAGGTTCTCGGCTCCTCCGGCTCCATCTCCCCGGGCGGCCAGGTCGTGGACATGGCGTATGCCACCAAGGGCACCATGACCTTCAGCAATGTCGTCGTGCCGGCCAGCGGCCTGTACACGATCGACTGGCGCTACGCGTTCCAGTCGGGCCTCTTCCCCGGAGTCAACAACCGGCAGATGGGGCTCTCCGTCAACGGCACCGTCATCACAAGCACCGAGCGCTTCCCGATCACCGGTAGTTTCGATACCTATCGGCACTCATTTCTCCAGGTCCGGCTGAACGCGGGCGTGAATTCCATCACCCAGTTCGCCGTCTCGGATCACGGGCTCTCCCGCGTCGACCAGCTGACCGTCACCCCGGCAACCGCCTCCGTCCCGAGCGGGCCTTCGAACCTCACCGTGACGCCCGGCAACACGACCGCTGCACTTTCCTGGACAGCCAGCACCAGCGGCAATCCGACGTCCTACACCATCTACCGAGGCACCATGTCCGACGGCGAGGCCAGCACGGCCATCGGCACCACGAACGGCACGATCACCACCTTCACCGACACCGGCCTGCGCAACGCGACGACGTACTTCTACAACGTCGCCGCCAGCAACGGCGCAGGCATATCCCCCGACTCAAACGAAGTCTCCGCGACACCAGCGGCACCGAGACCCTGAACGTCCGCGTCACCGCGGTCGGCAGGGCAGACGCAGCGCGGTCCGGCTTTCCGCGCTCAGCAGCGGAACCTGCGAGAGGGGAACGCGGCCGGGCAGGGATCCTGTCTCAACAATCCGGCCATCCAGGCTCGTGGTGAGGTTGATCTTGAACCAGTGCCGCGCGAACGCATAGTGCCAGAGCACGACATCGCCGTAGCGGGCGGCGCTGACATAGACGTCGCTGCTGAAGCGCTGCACGCTGCCCGGCTCGGCAACGAAGACGCGCACGTCGTCTTCATCGGGGTGGAAGTCGAAATCCCGGACCGGTCCGATCGTCACCTGACCATCATCCACGCGCCCGGCCAGGAGGGCAGCGGTGCAGCTTATCGAGAAACTACCCGGCGATCGCCTGAGGGCGGCCAGCCGCGCGGCCATGATCATGGTCATGCGGTGCGTAGTGCTTCGGTGGGTGGCAGGCGGGCTGCGCGGGCAGCGGGGTAGAGGCCGGCGACGGCGCCGATGGCCAGTGCGCAGCCGAGTCCGCCCCAGAGTGCCTGGAGGGGGATCACGGTGGCCCAGGACTGGCTGGCGGCATAGCCTGCGGTGGCGACGGCACCGAGGACGGTGCCCGCGACGCCGCCGAGGAGCGCGAGAAGGACGGACTCGGTAAGGAACTGGACCGCGATGTGGCGGCGGGTCGCGCCGAGCGCGCGGCGCAGCCCGACCTCGGAGCGGCGCTTGAGGACGCTGATCACCATGATGTTGGCGATCCCGATGCCGCCGACGAGCAGCGCCACCGCGCCGAGGGCGAGGAACAGGCTGGTGAAGGACTTCTTGGCGGCGAGCTGGGCGGCGATGGCGTCGGACGGGCGGCTGACCAGGACGCTGCTGGGGTTGGCCGGGTTGGTGGTGGCGGCGAGCGGCGAGTAGACGCCGGTGACGTGATCCGGGTCGGCGCGGACGTAGATGATGGTCGGATGTCCGACCACCACACTCCGCATCCCCGCAGTCCCCGGCCACAGCCCGGCGCGCCTGTCCCCCGCCCCAGCCGGGCTATGAACCAGGCGGCCAGGGCGCTGGTGGCGTTCCCGGAGACCGCCGTGCTGGTGATCGGCGGGTTGACGGTGCCCAGGAAGATGCCGAACAGCAGATCGATCGCGAGCATGGCCGGCAGCGGGGTAGCCGGTCCGAGCCAGATCGACGCGCCGCCGCCCAGTGCCAGCGCGGCCCCGGAGACCATCAGCGGCAGCCGGGGACCGCGCGCGCCGACCAGCCGGCCGGCGCGCGGAGAGAGCACCACGACCAGCACCCCGACCGGGAGCAGGCACAGCCCGGCCTGGAGCGCCGACATGCCGCGTACGTCCTGCAGGTACTGAGTGGTCACGAACAGGAACGCCGCGCTGTACCGGCCCGCGCTCGCCGACCGTAGTCTTCGGCAGCGTTGAATCACTCATGACCATGACGCTAGGATTTAGAGCGTGCTCGAAGTCAAGCCGCGGCCGGTACCCATGCCCGCTCGCTCCCGTCCCCAGGCGGGCCTGAGCATCGCCGAGGCCGCCCGCCGCACCGGGGTCAGCGCGCACACCCTGCGCTACTACGAACGCGCCGGCCTGGTCGTCACCGCCATCGACCGCACTGCCGGCGGCCGTCGCCGCTACCACCAGCTCGACCTCGACTGGATCGTCGTCTGCACCAGGCTGCGGGCCACCGGCATGCCCATCAGGACCATCCGGCGCTACGCCCAGCTCGTATCCGCCGGGCACGGCAACGAGCAGGAACGACTTGCCCTCATGGAGGCCCACCGCGCCGACGTGACCGCCAGGCTCGCCGAGGTACAGGAAAACCTCAAGCTCATCGACCACAAGATCGATGTCTACCGAGGCCGGCTCGCCGCCGGCGACGCCGACCAGCTATGGGCGCCCAGCCGCCTAGCGGGCGCGCGCTGAGCAATCGGTGATGCGGTCGCGGTGGGTTCGGATGATGCCGGCGTAGCGGTGGGCGCTGTCCTTGGCGATCCGCTGCTGCGTCGCATAGTCGACATGGACCAGGCCGAACCGCGCGTCGTATCCGTTCGCCCATTCGAAGTTGTCGAGCAGTGACCAGGCAAAGTACCCGGCCAGCGGCACGCCCCGCCGGACTGCCCGACCGCAGGCGGCCAGATGCTCATCGAGATAGCGCGCCCGCTCCGGGTCGTGGACCCGGCCGTCGGGCCCGACGGTGTCCGCCCAGGCGGAGCCGTTCTCCGTGACGTAGACCTGCCGCGCGCCGTAATCGGAGGTCACCCTTACGAGCACCTGCTCCAGGCCGTCGGCACGCACCTCCCAGTCCAGCATGGTCCGCCGCACGCCCCTTAGTCGCGTCTCCTTCGCGTACGGCGGGGGGCCGTCCGGGTCATCGGCGAGAACGCTGGGGTTGTAGTAGTTGACGCCTAGCCAGTCGAGCGGCGTGG
>WNFD01003300.1_pt1 | contig 29061 bp, 30 predicted proteins | sample 5400491 | NCBI WGS metagenome assembly WNFD01 (sample SAMN13153343, study PRJNA577476) | soil metagenome | isolation source: 120 cm saprolite under Douglas fir tree site 2 hole 2 replicate 2 | place: USA:California | collected 2015-04-18
TACCTCTTCCTCGAGCCGGACGCGGAACTGGACCCGTTCTACGTCCCGCCCGCCGCGGTGTCGTTCTTCGAGAAGGTGAAGAAGGAAGCCGAGCCGCAGCTGGCGCCCATCCGCGCGCAGAGACGCGCCGAGGCGGAAGCGCGCAAGAAGGTCGCCGCCGAGGAGGCCGAGCGCCGCCGGCGACGGGAGCTGGAGGAAGATCGCAAGCGCCTTCTCACGCTCGCCCCCTCCGTCGAGCGGCGGGTGGTGCAGAAGGAGTTCTGGGTCTCCATGCTGCCCTTCGGCGTGGGCCAATTCCAGAACGGCGACCGCACGCTGGGCATCGTGCTGGCCACCTCGGAGGTCATCGCCGGAGCGGCCAGCGCCGGCAGCGCGCTGCTCATCGAGGAGCTGCGCGACCAGTCGACGGGCCGGTTCGAGAGCCGTGGCCGCGGCAGCGCCTATTCGCTCGCCCAGCGCCTTGCGGTGGTGAAGTGGATCGGCGCGGGCATCTTCTACGGGCTCTGGGCGGCCGGCGCCATCCACGCCGCCATCCGTTTCCAGCCCGAGCAACAGCTCCCGGACCGCGTGGTCCCGCCCCAGCAGCCGCCCGCTCCTCCGGCGCCTTCCTCGCCGCCTTCCTCCGGGTCCTGGTGATGGCGACCCTCGTCGTCCGCAATCCCGGCCTGCCCCCGTCGTCGTACCCGCTGGTCAAGCCGCTCACCAGCGTCGGCGCCAGCGCCGAGAGCGATCTGCGCGTGCCCGACGTGCGCGGCGTCATCGCCATCCAGTTCGATGGCGCGAGCTTCACCGCCACGGCGCTGGAAGGAGCGGCGCTGACCGTCAACGGGAAGAAGCGAGGCCAGCACATGCTGGCCGACGGCGACACGCTGCAGCTCGGCGCCACGCAGCTGGTCTTCCAGAGCAACGACCGCATCCCCACGCCGGCCGAGGTGAACCGCCTGGGCAGCCGTGATCCCGCCTCGCTGGCGGTGCAGCGGCTGGCCGAGTTCACGCAGGCGCTGGCGCGCGAGCCGGCGCTGGACCGCGCGCTGGAGCGGCTGCTCGACTCGATCATCGAGGTGGTCAAGGCGGACAAGGGCTTCGTCATCGTCCTTCACGAGGGCGTTCCCTCCGTCCTGGCGGCGCGCAACCTGCACCGCGAGAACATCGCCAACGCCGTGGAGCGGCTCTCCGACTCGATCGTCAGCCGCGTGCTCAAGGAACGGGTGCCGGTCATCGTCTCGGACGCGCTCCACGACCCGCAGTTCAACGTCAGCGAGAGCGTCGTCAATCTCAAGCTCTCCTCGGTGATGTGCGTGCCGCTCATCATCCGCGGCGAGCTGACCGGCGCGGTGTATGTCGGCAACGATCGCGTCGCCAATTTGTTTACCGAAAGGGAGCTGGTGTTGACGACCAGCTTCTGCTCCACCGCCGTGCTGCTCCTCGAGTTCGCCCGCCAGCTCGACGAATTGCGCGCCGACAAGGCCGAGCTCATCGGCCGCCTCGAGGAGCAGGCCTACGGCGACATCATCGGTTCCTGCGACGCGATGCGCGACATCTTCCGCAAGATCGATAAAATCGCCACCACCGACATTTCGGTTTTGGTGACGGGCGAAACGGGAACCGGTAAAGAATTGATCGCGCACGAGATCCACCGCCGCAGCCCGCGCAAGGCCGGCCCCTTCGTGGCCATCAACTGCGGCGCCATCCCCGAGAACCTGCTCGAGAGCGAGCTGTTCGGCCACGCCAAGGGCGCCTTCACCGGCGCGGTGTCGAACAAGCCAGGCCGCTTCCAGACGGCCAACGGCGGCACGCTCTTCCTCGACGAGATCGGCGAGATGCCCCCCGCCCTTCAAGTAAAGCTGCTGCGCGCGCTCCAGGAGAGGACCGTCACCAGGGTGGGCGAGAACAAAGCCGAGCCCATCGACATCCGCGTGGTGGCCGCCACCAACAAGGAGCTGGAAGAGGAGATGAAGCAGGGCCGCTTCCGCGAGGACCTCTTCTACCGCATCAACGTCGTGCACCTGCACTTGCCGCCCCTGCGCGAGCGGGGCGAGGACGCGGTGATGCTGGCCAAGTGGTTCCTCGGGCGCGCCATCCGCGAGCTGGGCAGCAAGGTGAAGGGCTTCTCGCCGCAGGCGCTGGTGGCCGTCAAGCGGTTCCGCTGGCCGGGGAACATCCGGCAGCTGGAGAACCGCATCAAGAAAGCGGTGGTGCTGGCGGAGAAGCCGCTCATCAACCCCGACGATCTCGAGCTGCGGCCCGAGCAGCTCGAGCCCATCCTGCCGCTGGCCCAGGCGCGCGACGAGTGGCAGAAGCGCTACATCAACGAGATCCTCGACCGCAACAGCGGCAATCGCACCAAGACCGCCAAGGACCTGGGCGTCGATCCCCGCACCATCTTCCGCCACCTGGAGCGCATGGAGGCTGAACGACGCGGCGAGACCCTTCCTCCCGAGCCGGAGATCGAGGGCGAGGGGTGACAGGATTGTCGCGGACCGACTCCGGAATACACCGGATTCAGAAACCTAACCATGCGAACTCACGTTGGATTTGCCGTGGCCTGTCAGTTGCTCTTTCAGTGATTGGGCTTGTGTGCCTGCTGGAAGGATGCCTGGTGCCGCAGACCATCGACTCCAAAGAGACGGCCCTGCATCCGCCGCCGCGCATCAAGCTCGACAGCATTCCCATCGAGCTGCTGCCTCCGATCCTGCCGCTCTTCCGTCAGGGGTCCGCCGACCTGGCTCGCACTCCGCCCTGCCATTGCTGGCTCGAGTTGCGCGTGCCGCAGGTGGAGATCGACGACCCCACCGCCACGCTCTTGATGAAGTGGTTCGTCGACTACGACACGGCGGTGCCCACTTCGACGCGGCCGGCGATGCCCGCGGAGACGCTGGACGCAACGTTCAACTCGAACAACCCGGTGCGCTTCTCGCGCCGCATCTTCACCTTCGACGCCAACCTGTTGGGCATCGTCACCAGCGGCGTTCACGTGGTCGACGTGGTCGTCGGCGAGCTCGACGGCTTCGACCAGACGGCGACGGCGCGGCCCGAGCGCACCATGAAGCCGGGCTACGAGGCGACGGAGTACCGCTTCGTGGTCGACGTACACCTCGAGCAGGACCCCAACCACCCGCAGTGCAACAAAGTGCCGCCCGCCTTGGGGAGCTGCCCGCCATGAAGCGGCTCCTCCTCCTCGCCGCCGTCTCGCTCTGCGCTTGCGCCCTGCGCGACGCGCGCAACTCGAATGCTCCGGCGTGCACCTCGAGCAGGCAGTGCGACGCGACGTACGTGTGCTTCCTCGGGCAGTGCCGGGGCGGCTCGATCAACCTCGCCATCGTTTCGGCGGAGGTGCGGCCGCCCAACGACTCGCAGCTCGGCCAGCTGCAGCAGGCCGGCATCGACCTGCGCAAGACGGTGCTGCAGGACTTCGCGCTGCAACCGCCGATCTCGGTCGCGGGCCAGGTGACGCAGGCGCAGGACGTCGGCGCGGCCACGCCGGTGGCCGGCGCGGTGATCGTCTTCACCGACCGACTGCCGCCCATCCCCGACCGGGTCACCAGGGTGATGGCGCGCAGCGACGTGTCGGGCAACTACAGCGCGCGCCTGCCCGCGGGAAGCTGGGACGTGCAAGTCCAGCCGCCCGACACGCAGCCGCCGCAGCACGCGCCCCTGTCCCTGCCCCCGAGCGGCGGCGGGACGGGTTCGGCGGCGTTGAATCTGACGCTGCCCAAAGCCAGCTCGCTTCTCCGGATCAACGGGACGCTGAGCTCCGACGCCGGCCCGCTCAGCGGGGCGCGCGTGTCGGCTTCCGACAGCAGCGCCGCGGCGCTCTCGGCGCCCGCCGTTTCCGTCGATGGCGGGTTCTCGCTGCTCTTGCCTGCGGGAACGCAGCAGTACTACCTCCATGTCGGCCCGCCCACCGACCTCGACGGCGGCGTCCCCGCCAACGACCCGCTACCCAACTACGACGACCTGGCCCCCTTCAGCACGGACGGGGGTTCCCCCGCGGTGGTCGTGACGCTGACCGCGCCCGCCACGCTGCAGGGCCGCGTGTTCGACGCAACGGATGCGGGCATCGCTGGAGCGCATGTCTACGCGCGCACCGACAACGCCCCGCTCTGGTCGCTGCAGCGCGCGACAACCACTGACGCCACCGGCGCATATTCGCTCGCGCTGCGCGAGGGGCCCTACGTCGTCGAGGCGGCGCCGTCGTCGGACCCCAATACGCCGGGGGTCTCGCTGGAGCAACTGGTGCAGGTCAGCGCGCCGTCCACTTCACAGAACTTGCAGTGCCCGCCCAAGGCGCGCGCCTTCGGCCTGGTGATCAAGCCAGACGGGTCGCCGGCGGGCGCGGGGTTCCAGATCACCGCCACGCGGCTGCCCGATCGGCTGCTCACCACGCGCACCGCCTGGGTCGGCGGCGGGCCCATCCCGGGGGCCACCGATGCCGCCGGTCTCTATCATCTCATCGGCGATTCGGGACCGTACCGCGTCGAGGTGATACCGCCGGTCGAGACCGGGCTGCCGCGCAAGCTGGTGCAGTTCATGCTGTCGCAGGCAGGGGGCGCCGAGACGGTGCTTCCCACCATCCAGATCTCTCCTCCGCTGGAGGTGGTGGGCACGGTGCACGGCGCCGCGCCCGGTGCCCTCGACGCGCCTGTGCCGGGAACCACCGTGGATTTCTTCGCCACCGACGCGAGCGGCCTGACCGTCTTCCTCGGGAGCGGCCTCACCGACTCGTATGGGCGCTACCGGGCCATCCTGCCCGACGTGGCCAACCCGGGAGTGTTCTGAGCGTGGCTCGCGATCCCGCGCTGCGGCCTTACCGGATCGCGGTGTACATCGCCTACGGGCTCTTCTGCGCGGTGCTGTTCGTGCAGTTGGTGCGCTCGGTGACGAGCGACCTGTATGGGAGGCGGCCCCCGACGGCGGCGCAGGAGTCGCCGATGGCGTGCCTCGAGGACATGGAGCGGCTTTACGACCAGCTCTCCGCGCGCGCCGTGCAGCCCGCGCCCCGCGGGTTGGAGAGCGATCAACTGGCGCTCGAGTGGGACGCGTGGTCGCGCCGCTGGGAGGACGACGTCGGGAGCGTGAGCGCGCGCTGCCAGCTCGACTCGCCGCAGGAGCCGGCGATGAAGTCGCTGGCCGAGGCGCTGGACGGCATCGAGGAGTTGCGGCGGCGGCTGTCGCGCTCGGGAGAGGAAGCGGCGGAGGAAGCTCGCAGCGTCAAGGAATCCCTCGCCGAAGCCCACCGCCAGTTGAAAACGCGCTGACGGTTGAATCTCACCGCCAACCAAGCCGTCAGCGGGTCATTACGGTTTTGGGATGGCGGCGGGGCCCGTGGCGGCGAGCTGAGCCTGGACCCTCTTGATCCGGTTGCGGATCATCGGGGCAAACTCGCTCCCCGGATACAGGTTGACCGCCCGCTCGTACACATCGCGCGCCTTGCGCGCGTTGCCCGTCTCCTCGTAAGCCTGCCCGAGCAGCAGCCCCGCGTACTGCGCCGTCTTGCTGCCGCCCGCCGTCTTGACGAAGTTCTCCAGCGGCACGATGGCGCCCTGGTACTCCTTGACCTGCACACGCGCGTTCCCGAGATGAAACCAGACCATCGGGTCCGCCTCCTTGGGCTCCAGCTCGACGTAGCGGCCTAGCTCCTGCGAGGCGGTGTGCCAGTCCTGCTGGCGGAACGCCTTCTGCCCGCGATCGAGCGCCCCCGCGGCCATCTTCACCCTGAGGCCCGCGGTGCGGTCGTCGATGGTCTTCGACTCCAGCGCCGAGAGCAGGTTGCGATCGAGATGCAGCGCCTGCTGCACGGCCTGGTTCAAACCGGCTCCTTCCCTTTCGCTGCCCAGCAGGTCGTAGACGCGCAGGGCCTTCTCGCCGGCCTCGCGCCGGGCCGCGTCGGCGGCCCTGATCTTCTCGCCGTCCTTCTGCAGCACGGCGGCACGCGCCTCGTTGGCCTGCGCCTCGTCGCGCGCGGTGCGCACCTCGGCCCGCGCGTAGGCGATGGCGCCCACGCCGGCCAGCACGGCGAAGGCGATGTACGCCGTGACGCTGGTCATCCAGTGCCGCTTCTCCTGCTCGTCGTGCTGCCGACCCATCAGCTTGAGCTCGGCGTGCAGGTTCTTCAGCAGGTTGTCGGTCTTGATGATGAGGTTGCGCGCCTCGATGACCTCCTTGCGCAACTGGGCCATCTCGCCGGTCTGGGACGAGATGGACTCCGCTCGCTCGGCGGGAGGCGTGGACATCCTGGAGGTGCTGGTCTCTTCGCTCATCTGCATGATTCCTCGTCAACGATTGGCAGGGCGCAGAGCATCCCACGCCGAGAGATTTCACGCATCTTTTTCCGGCGGCCGAGCGAGGGCTAGGGCGCCTGGGGGTGCCCTTTGTCGTCCGGCTGCAGGAAATGGAACATCAGCCCCACCGAGAGCAGGTTCCCCCCGACGTTGAGCCGCTGCCGGCTCAGCGCGTCGACCGCCGCGCTGCTGATGATGATCCGCTCCTCGATGACCGCCCCCACCAGCGCCGTCAGCCGCAGCCGCAACCCGAGGGCCAGGTAGCCGCCCGTGGAGTTGGCCTCGTTGTCGACGCCGGAGCGCGAGCCGGTGTTGAGCAGGTACCCGACCCCGCCGCCGCCGTAGAGCGTGAAGGCGGCACCCTTGAGCAGCGCGGTGTCGATCCCGAACATGATCGGTATCGTCCTCACGACCAGATCGCCGCCGGCGATACGGTAGCGGTCGTAGAGGTAGCCGATGTCGATCCTGACGTGCAGCTCGTCGTCGTACTGGTACCCGAACGAGGCGATGCCGCCCGGCTGGAAGAGCCGGTGGGCGGCGCCCTGCTCGTCGGAATAGGCGCCGTTGCCGGGGACGAGGATGCGCGCCCCGCCCAGGAGCGTGATGGTCCCTTCGCCCTTCTCCGGGACGGCGGCCAGGGCGGGCGAGGCGGCCAGCGCGGCGGCGGCGACGAGCGGGGCAAGGCGCATAGGTCTGCTAAAATAGCGGGTGAGGCGCGGGAGGTCGATTTTCCTCTCGCGCCCGCAGACCATGGCCCGCGTGCCCGAGACAGGTTTCTACTTCGAGCCCATCAGCGAAAGGCTGGCGCTGGTCGTCGAGGGGTCGCCCTTCCCCTCCGACGATCACTGGGCGTTCATCGGCGACCCGGTGGACATGACGCCGGAGGTGGCGCGCGTCGAGGTGGCGACGCGCTGGCCGGGCATCGACCCGGAGGAGCTGGAGATCGAGTTCGACACCGTGAACTTGCTCCTCTCCCAGGCCGAGGCGCTCAAGGCAGCGGCCGCCGCGCTGCAAGTGCCGGGCGCGAAAGAGGTGGAGGAAGCGGTCGAGTCGGCCGCCGCCGAGACGGTGGGGGACTCCATCGCGCGCGCCCACGCCGCGGAGGAAGAGGAGCCGTCTAATACTTCGGAGGAGACCTGAGGAGCTGCTGGAAGGCGGGCTTGTCGCGCAGCGACTTGAGGTCATCGTCGCCGCGGGCGTGCTCTACCAGCTCTCCCTCCAGGCGCAGCGCGGCTCGAAGGTGATCCAGCGCGCCTTGCGAATCGCCCAGCCGCGCCAGCGCGCAGGCGTAGTTGTAGTGGCCCTCGGCCAGGTCGGGCGCGCGCACCACCAATTCGGAGAGCGTGTCGGCGGCGTTCTTGACGTGGTTCTCGGCGAGCTGCATCACCCCGACGGCGCGCAGCGCGAGCTGGCGCTGCTCGGGGGTCAGCTCGCGCTCCGCCTTGAGCGCCGCCTCGCCGTGGGGCAGCGCGCGCGCGTACGCGGCAGGACCCAGCTCGAACCCCGCCATGAGCACGCCGAAATGCGCCTTGGCGAGATCGGGCTCACGCTTCGAGAGCGCTTCGAACCGCTCCAGCGCCGCGCCGGGGTCGCGCCGCTCGAGGAAACCCATGCCGGCGAGCAGGTCGACCTCCTGCTGTCGCTGCAGCGAGAGCGGCAGCACCTCGAAGGTGCGGGCGGCCCGCTCGAAGGTCTCGCCCGCGAAAGCGTCGTCGCGCGCGCCCGAGACGCGCAGCACGAGGCAATCCACGCCGCGCGAGTAGAAGGCCCAGCGGTTCCGCGCCGGCGCGGCGGCCGGCCCGCTGGTGAAACTCCAGTTGGGCGCCGGCGCCTCGCCGCTGGCCTGGTCGCGCGGCACATCGCCCGACGACGACTCGCGTTTGACGTTCAGCCGTTGGCGCGCGTGATCGCGGCAGCCCGCCGGCGCCGCCGGCGTGGCCAGGGGGAACGACGAGACCTCCGCTTCCACCCCGGTGGCGGAATGCGCGTTGCCCTCGCGCGTGACCTGCCAGGAATCCGCTGCAGCGGGCAGCTCGTAGCGGACGCCGTGCACGGCGTCCTCGACCTCGACGCCCTGGCCGATCCTGGAAACCTGGACGGAGGGCGTCTTGGGCGAAGCGGGGGCGTGCGCGCACGCTGCCGCAAGGACCAGCAGCGCGGCGGCTTGCTTCACTGGAGCTGCTCCGCGCGCCGGTCGACCAGCTTGCCGCCGACGGAGTGATAGAGAAGCCGCATCTCGCGCGAGGTCCGCGCCGCCAGGTCGTAGGCGAGGCAAGTGTCGAACGGCCGCGAGTAGACGTGCAGGCTGACCGCGCGCTCGTCGAACGGGTTGGCGACGCGGTGGATGGCGTTGTCGCCCTGCTGCAGGTCGAGGCAGCCGATCGGGGCGCGGGGCACGCCCCCGTTGGGCACGAGACGGATCTCGTCCCCCGGGCCGGGCCCGTCGAGCGACGTGAAGTTTTCCAGGCACAGCTCGCCCTGCTGGACGGAGAGCCAGCACAGCTGACCGGAATGGTTGTGGATGGGGCTGTCGGTGCGCGGCTCCCAGCAGAGCGCGAGCAGCTCGAAGAGATCGTCGCGGTAGATGAGGTTGCGCGTGTAGCGGCGCGCGGCGAAGTGCAGGTAGGGGGCGAGCGTGCGCGCGTCGAGCAGCACTCCCTCCAGGCGGCGACAGATCTCCTGCGGCCCGAACATGGCCGCCGGTACACCGCGCAGCGTGTCGACGATGCCTTCGACGGCGACGTGCATGTGCGCCTCCCTTGGCGGCAATGATAACCTCACCCCGCCTTGGCGTCAGACCACTTCGGGCGGGGCGGCGTGGGAGTGGGTCTGGTAGTCGCGGCCGAACCGCCGCTCGATCTCGGCGGGCGTGAACGTCGCCACCACCGGGCGGCCGTGGGCGCAGCGCGCTCCGTAGTCGGTCTGGTCGAGCGCGTCGAGGAGCGCCTGCGCTTCCGCGGGGGTGAGCGCGTCGTTGGCGCGGACGCTCCCGTGGCAGGCGGCGCGGGCGAGGAGCGCGTCCTGGAGGCGCTCGAGGGACTCGCCGCGGCCGTGGGTGGCCAGCTCTTCGGCCAGGTCGGCGAGGAGCGCCGGGAGCGCTTTTTCCTCCAGCGCCGCGGGCAGCGCCTTCACCACCGCGCTGGTCGATCCGAAGGGCTCCAGTTCGAGGCCCAGCGTGCGCAGGAGCGGCGCCGCCTCGCCGACCCTCGCCGCGGCCGCCGCGCTGAGCTGGACTATCTGCGGGATGAGCAGCGGCTGCAGCGGCGCTTTCTGCTCGCGCGCGGCGCGGCGCAGGCGCTGGTAGTTCATCCGCTCGTGGGCGGCGTGCTGATCGATGAGGACGAGGCCCTGCGGGCCCTCACACACGAGGTAGGTGCGGTGGAGTTGGCCGAGGTAGCGGAGGCTCTTGAAGTAGGGAAGCTCGGTCTGGGTTTGCGCCTGGGCCGGGGTTTGCGTCCTGATCTGCGTTTGCGGTGGCGTCCACGGCGTCGCTGGAATACGGCTGCCATAGCTCTGGAGCGCCTCGGCGACGCGCTGCGTGTGCGCCGTCTCGGGGACGGCGTGCGATGGCTTCTGCAGCCAGTCACCGCGGGCAAGGAGCAGGGTCAGGCCGTGGAAGATGGCGTCCCAGGCGCCGCGCGCGTCGGCAAGTCGCACTTCGGCCTTGCCGGGATGGACGTTCACGTCGACGTCGGAGGGCGGCACCTCGAGGAAGACGATGGCGCCAGGGTAGCGTCCGTGCGGCATCAGCTCGCCGTACGCGCGCAGCACGGCGTGGATGAGCGAGCGGTCGCGGATGGCGCGGCCGTTGACGAACAGCCAGACGTTGCGGGCGCTGCCGTACTCCACCTGCGGCGAGACGGCCAGGCCGCGCGCGCGGGTGGAGCGCGACTCGCCGGCGAACTGGAGCAGGTTGCCGCGCACTTCCCGGCCCAGCGCTTCCTCGGCTCGCGCGGGCAGCACGGCGCCGTCGGGCCCGGATTTCAGGTGGGCGAGGACGCGGTCCTGCTCGCGCACGACGAAGGTCACGTCGTGGCGCGGCAGCGCGAGGCGCACGACCGCCTCGAGGCACTGCGCCTGCTCAGTGGCAGCGCGCTTCAAGAACTTGCGCCGCGCCGGCACGTTCCAGAAGAGGTCGCGCACTTCGACGGTGGTGCCGGGCGGGCCGCCGGCGTCCTCGGCGCGCCCGACGCGGCCGCCCTCCACTTCGATGCGCGTCGCCTTCAGCTCGCCCGGCTCGCAGGTGAGCAACGTGAAGCGGCTGACGGCGGCCATGCTCGGCAGCGCCTCGCCGCGGAAGCCGTAGCTGGCGATGGCGAAGAGGTCCTCCTTGCTGCGCAGCTTGCTGGTGGCATGGCGCTGCAGGCTGAGCGCGGCGTCCTCGCGCGACATGCCCGAACCGTCGTCGCGGACGCGCACCATCTTGCGGCCGCCGTCGAGGAGGTCCACCTCGATCCGCGTCGCGCCGGCGTCGAGCGCGTTCTCCACCAGCTCTTTCACCACGGCCGACGGCCGCTCGATGACTTCGCCCGCGGCGATCTGGTTGGCGAGCGTTTCGGAAAGGACCTCGATGCGCGGCACGGCTGCGCAGAGTAGCAGGCCGTGGCAGGCTGCGCCCCATGCTTCCATTGCTGCTGGCCTTGGCGGTGACCGAAGGCGACCTGGCGGTGCGCGACTTCCGCTTCTCTTCCGGCGAGACGCTGCCCGAGTTGCGCCTGCACTACCGCACGCTGGGGACACCCGGCCATCCGGCGGTGCTCGTCCTGCACGGCACCACCGGCAGCGGCGGGCAGTTCCTCGGCGACTCGTTCGCGGGCGCCCTCTTCGGTCCGGGACAGCTCCTCGACGCCTCGAAATACTTCATCGTGCTGCCCGACGGGATCGGCCACGGCGGCTCGTCCAAGCCCAGCGACGGCCTGCGCGCGCGATTTCCGCATTACGGCTACGCCGACATGGTCGAGGCGCAACGGCGGGTGCTGGTGGAGAAGTTGGGCGTCACGCACCTGCGCCTCATCGTGGGAACGTCGATGGGTTGCATGCACGGCTGGACCTGGGCGACGGGCCATCCGCGATTCACGGACGCGGTCCTGGCGCTGGCGTGCCTTCCGGTGCAGATCGCGGGCCGCAACCGCGTCCTGCGCAAGCTCGCCGCCGACTCCATCCGCGGCGACCCGGCCTGGAAGGGCGGCGACTACGCGTCGCCGCCGCTGGCCGGGCTGCGCGGCGCGCTGGAGGTGCTGTTCTTCATGACCAGCGCGCCGCTCGCGCTGCAGACGCAGGCCCCGACGCGCGAGGCGGCCGACAAATTCGGGGAGGAATGGATGGCCCGCCGCTTCTCCTCTACCGACGCGAATGACTTCCTCTATGCCTTCGAAGCATCTCGCGACTACGACCCTTCGCCGGGATTGGAGAAGATCGAGGCCGCGCTCACCGCGGTCAATTCGGCCGACGACGAAGTCAACCCGCCCGAGCTCGGCATCCTCGAACGGGAAATCAAACGCGTGAAGCGCGGCAAGGCGGTATTGCTGCCGATCGGGACTCAAACCCGCGGGCACGGCACGCACACCAATGCGGCCGCGTGGAAAGAGCACCTGGCGGAGCTTCTCGAGCGGTCGAGGATGTAGAGGCCGCCCAAACGAAAACCAAAACGAAAACCCAAAACCAAAACGAAAACCCAAAACCAAAACGAAAACCGGTCCTCGTTCTCGTTCTCGTTCTCGTTTTTCGTTTTCGTTTTCGGTTTTCGTTTTCGTTTTTTGGCTACGGCAGTCCCTGATCGGGGGCCAGCGGCCGCCGGCCGGCGCGGCATGATTCAGCGCGGACGATCGCCTGCAGATCCGCGTAGGCGTTCTCGAGCTCGTCGTTGATCACCCAGTATTCGTATCCCGCGGCGAGCGCCAGGCGGATCTCGATGCGCGCCGCGTGCAGCCTGCGCCGGATGGTGGCGTCGTCGTCGGTCGAGCGGGCGCGCAGGCGCCGCTCCAACTCGGCCAGCGAGGGAGGAAGGATGAGCGCACGCACCGCCTCGGGATGCTTCTTCTTGATGGTCTCGCCGCCCTGCACGTCGATGTCGAAGATCGCCAGCGCGCCGCGCTTCTGCGCTTCCTCGATCACCGACTTGGGCGTTCCGTAATGGTGGCCGTGCACGCGCGCCCATTCGACGAAGGCGCCCGCGGCGATCATCTGCTGAAAGCGCTCCTCGCTGACGAAATGGTAGTCGACGCCGTCCTTCTCGCCGTCGCGCGGCGCGCGCGTCGTGTAGCTCACCGAGAAGATCGCGCCCGGGTGCGCCGCGCAGAGCCGCCGTGCCAGGGTCGTCTTCCCCGTGCCCGACGGTGCGCTGAGAATGAGCAGGAGTGGTTTCATTCGACGTTCTGGATCTGCTCGCGCACGCGCTCCAGCTCCGCCTTCATGTCGACGACCAGCGAGGCGATGCCGGCATTCTGCGCTTTGGAGCCGATGGTGTTGATCTCGCGGTTCACTTCCTGCACGAGGAACTCGAGCTTCCTTCCCGCCGGCGCCTCCGACCCCAATTGCGCGCGCAGCTGGGAAAGGTGGCTCGCCAGCCGCGTCAGCTCCTCGGCCACGTCGGTGCGGTCGGCGAAGACCGCGACCTCCTGGACGAGGCGCGCCGGGTCGAGCGGCACGCCGCGCGTCAGCTCGGCGATGCGCGCGCTCAAGCGCTCGCGATAGGCATCGACCTGCTGGGGCGCGAGCTGCGCCACCGCCTTGACGCCCTTCTCCAGGGCGTCGAAGCGCGCCGCCAGATCGCGCGCCAGCGCCTCGCCCTCGCGCCGCCGCATCTGCTCCAGCGCGTCGAGCGCCGACTGCAGCGCCCCCTGAAGAACGGGGGCCAGCGCGGCGGGATCGGAAAGCGCGTCGCCGATGGAGAACACTCCTTCGAGCGCAGCGACGTCGTGCACCGACGGTTCCCCCGCGAGCCCCAGCTCATCCTTGATTTCGCGCAGCGCCTTGGCGTAGGCGGCCGCCAGCGCGAGGTCGACGCGCGGGACCAACCCCTTGGCCGCGGCGGCCTCGCGCCGCACGAACACGTCGACCACGCCGCGGCTCACCCGCGCCTTGACGGCCCGCACCAGCTCCGGCTCGAGCGCCGCCAACTCGCGCGGCAGACGCGGCTTCACCTCGCAGAACTTTCCGTTCACGGCCCGCAGCTCGACGCTGAGGGCCTCGCCTTTCGACTCGCCGCGACCCGCGCCGAAGCCGGTCATGGAACGGATCACGAGATGCCCTCCGGAGAGCGGGCAGGTTCGGCCGGCGGTTGCGCGGTGTCAAGGAGGCGCGCCGCGGCGGCCAGCACCGGCTCGACTCCCGGCGGCGCCACGACGGCGGCGAAGCGCGGCCCGGGGTGCGCCCAGCGCAGTCCGGCCTCGTCGAGAAAAATGGCCACTACCGGCGCGCCGCAAGCGACCGCCAGGTGCATGGGGCCGGTGTCGTTGGTCACGACCAGCGATGCGGCGCGGAAGGCCGCGGCGAGCTGATCCAGATCGGTGGGAGGCGCCAGCTCCGCGCCGCCCGCCTCGGCAACCTCGCGGGCAAGCTTCTCCTCACCCGGGCCCCAGAAGACGACGCAGCGCCGGCGGAGCGCGCCCGCTAGCGCGGCGAAGCCCGCGGCGCCCCAGCGGTGGCCGGCCTTGCGCGCGCCGGGATTGAGCGCGACGAAAGTGCCGGCCACGGGAGAGGGCCCGCGACCCAGCGGCGTCTCCAGTGGCGGCGCGGAAATGGCGGGCAGGCCCAACCCGGCGGCGAGCAACAGCTTCGCCTCGACTTCCGGCATTCCCGGCGGCGGAGGCGGCAAGGCGGCGCTGTACAGGTGAGAAGGCCCTCGATCCGATCCCACCAGCCAGCGGCGCGTCGCCCAGCGTGAGAGCAGCGCGGAGGTGAGCGAGAAAGCGTGCCAGTGCGCCGCGTCGATGACGGCGTCGTAGCCGCGCAGCGACCGGAGCAGCCGCAAAAGCGCGAACGGATTTCGTTTGTTGAATCGCAAAATCGATAATCCGGGGAGGCCCTCGGCGACTTCGGGCCGGGCGAGCAGCAGATCGACGCGCGCCTGGGGAAAGGCGGCTTGTAATGCGCGAACCAATGGAATGGTCAGCAGCGCATTACCGACCCTGTCGTCGGTGCGCACCACGAGTATGCGATTCAAGGCGGCCGGCTTTCCCCGCAACGGGAGAAGCCACGCCGCGGCGCGGGCAGCGGCACGAACGAGCAGCCCCGGCGGCCGGTCGAGGCGCGGATCGCGGTTCACGAAGGCAGGACCGCCTGGCAGGCTGACGCGACCCGCTCCTCCTCGAGATCGCGCATGCAGCGGTGGTGCCCAAGCGGGCAGCGGCGCGTCCCGTGCGCACTGCACGGGGAGCAGGCAAGGCCCAGAGACACGGCCCGCTCGCGGGGGCCGAAGTCATGCGCTTCAGGAGTGGTCGGGCCGAACAACGCCACCGTCGGAACCCCCAGCGCACGCGCCGCGTGGACGAGGCCCGTGTCGCCGCCGACGCAAAGCGCGGACATGGAGAGTATCGCCAGCGCTTCGCCGATGGGGTTGCCCGTGGTGTCGATGCATGCGCCGGCCGCGCCGATGCGCACCGCCAGCGTTTTCTCCCGCGGCCCGCCCAGCAGCACGGGGCGGAAGCCGCGGCCCTTGAGCAAACGCGCCAGCGCGGTAAAGCGCTCGGGCGGCCAGATCTTGGTCTGCCACTCGGAGCCCACGCAGATGGCGGCGAGCCGCTCGTTCGCGGCGGGCCCCAACGCTTCGCGCGCCGAGGCGAACCATTCGGGCCGCGCCCGTAGCGCCATCGGCGCAGGCTCGGCGCCGAGCGCTCGAGCGAGGTCGGCCTCGCGCTGGACGAACGTGCGCCGGGAAGTGCGCACGCGCGAAGTATAGAAAAGCGATCCCGGCGCGCCAGCAAATCCCACCCGCCGGGGAATGCGCGCCAGCCGCGCCAGGAGCGCGGTGCGCAGCGATCGATGCGGCAGCACGGCCAGGTCGTACTGGCGCGTCGCCAGCCGCGCGGCGGAGCGCATCAGCCCCTTGATGCCCTTGTCGGCGCCCCTCTTGTCGTAGACCAGCACGTGCCGCGCGCCGGGGATCGCCTGCGCCACGTCCTTCCCGCGCGCCGACACGCACAGGTCCAGCTCCGCGCCAGGCCAGCGGCGCATCAGGGCCGAGGCCAGCGCCGAGGTGAAGACGATGTCGCCCAGCCACGCGGTCTGGACGATGAGGACGCGCCGCGGCTCGACGGTCATCCCTGCAGCGGCTTCGCCTCGTCCACGAGCATGACGGGGATGTCGTCCTCGATGCGGTACACCAACTTGCACGTCCGGCAGATGATCTGCTGCTCCTGCTCGCGGAACTCGAGCTCGCCCTTGCACCTGGGGCAGGCGAGGATCTCCTTCAGCTCGGGAGCGATGGCCATGGTCGCCTACTATCATGAAAGCAGGCCTCAGGCCTCAGGCCTCGGGCCTCAGGCGGTCGTTCTTCGAATCTGGAAAGCGCGAAAGTTCCCAGAGCCGCGCATAGCGGACGTACGCTTCGTAAGCGCGCGACCAGGACATGGCGGCTCCGGCGGCGCCGTCGAGAAAGCCCGCGCGCAGGAGATACGCTTTCACGAAACGCCAGAGCGGGCGCGCGGCGACGTCCCAGGCAGTCGCCCGCCTGCCGGCGTCATGCAACGCGCGCGCGGCGCGCTCGCCGTACCGCTCCATCTTGGCGAGGCAGTGGGCGAGCGAGCCGTACGTGAAGTGGAGCACGGGCGCATCCAGCGCGCCGACGCGGCCGTCGACGATCAGCTTCTCGTGCACCGGCCGCGACAGGTCGTATCGGCACGCCTCGCGGCGGAAGAGGCGCACGTGCCGGTCGGGCCAGAACCCGCCGTGCCGCAGCCACACGCCGCGGAAGTGGTTCTTGAAGGGCAGCGCCACGACGATCTCGTCGCAGAAACCCCGCAGCGAGGCGAGGCAGCCGGGCAGCGCGCCCTCCTCGTCCTGCGCGATGACCGTCGCGGACAGCTTCATGTCTTCTTGAGCCGCGCGATCAGGTCGGTCGTCGAGTGGTCCTTGGGGTCGCCCGCGATCACCGTGCGTCCGCCGAAGCTCTCCACCAGCTCGCGCTCGGGAACGGTCCCGGCGGTGTAGTCAGTGCCTTTCACGTGCAGATCGGGTCGCAGCTCGGAGAGCAGGTCGGCCGCGGTAGGCTGGTCGAAGAGCACGACGCAGTCGACGCCCTTCACCGCGTCGACGATCTCGGCCCGCTCCCGCTCGGGCAGGACCGGCCTGTGCGGCCCCTTCGAGGCGCGGACCGACGCGTCGCTGTTCACCCCGACGATGAGCAGCCCTTCCGCGCCGACCAGTTCCCGCGCCGCGCGCAGATAGCGCACGTGCCCGACGTGCAGCAGATCGAAGGCGCCGTTGGCCACCGCGCACGGCGCGCCCCGCGCGCGCGCCTCCTCGCGCGCGGCGATGGCTTCGGCCAGCGAGCAGATCAACGCCGCCCCCGCGACGCCGCGCGATGCACGGTGCGCACCAGAAGCGTGGGCTGCGCGACGGCCCCGCGGCGCAGCTCGGCGCGCAGCTCGGCCGCCGGAACGGTGGCGGTCCCCTGCTTCTGCACCGAGAGCGAGCCGGCCACGTTGGCGAGCCGCATCGCCTGGACGGGATCGGCGCCCGCCACCAGCGCGACGGTGTTGGCCGCCATGACGGTGTCGCCAGCGCCCGACACGTCGACCGCGTCGGTCGAGCCGTGCACCGGCAAGAGGGCCGTCGGCGCGCCCGGGCGCAAGAGCGCCATGCCGTTGCGGCCGCGGGTGACGAGCAGCGAATCGGCGCGCAACGTCTTGAGCAGCTCGCGGCCTGCCTCCTCGAGCGTGGCGGGATCGTCGCCGATGGGCCGGCCCACCGCCTCCTGCAGCTCCACCTCGTTGCGAGCGCAAGCAGCGCCTCGACCAGCGGAGGCGCGAGAAGGCCCATGCCATAGTCGGAGACCATGATGGCGTCGCAGCGGGCCGCGGCCTGCGAGAGCGCTTTCAAGAGCTTCTGCAGCAGGGCCGGCGCCGGCGTCCCCGGCCCGTCGCGGTCGATGCGCAGCATCTGCTGCCGGCGCGTGTTCTTTCCGCCCGCCAGCACGCGCGTCTTGGTGGCGGTCGGGGCGTCGGCGGCGAGGACGAGCGAATCGTCCGCGCCCGCCTCGCGCAAGAGCGCCCGCAGCCTGCGCCCGATCTCGTCGTTGCCCACCACGCCGATGGGCAGCACCTGCGCTCCCAGGGCGCAGAGGTTGGCGACCGCGTTGGCCGCGCAACCCGGCTTCAGCTCGGCCGACTCGTAGCGCACGATGAGCACCGGCGCCTCGCGGCTGATGCGGTCGGTCTCGCCGTAGACGAATTCGTCGGCGACCAGATCGCCCACCACCGCGATGCGTGCGCCGGAGAATCGGTCGAGCAGGCGCTCGAGATCGGTATTCATGCGGCGCTCTCTCTCACACTCTGCGCAGAGTGAGCAAGGCGATCTCGGGCGGCGACCCCAGCCGCAGCGGCACCGGCCCCACCGTGCCCATGCCGCGATGGACGTAGAGCATCGCTCCGTCGCGCCAATACCGGCCCATGGTGTACGGACCGAGGACGCGGGCCAGCGACCACCGCGGCGAGAGGGCGATCTGGCCGCCGTGCGTGTGGCCCGAGAGGACGAGCTGCGCCCCCGCTCCGGCGCAGAGCTCGAACAGCGAGGGGCGATGCGCGAGCATGATGCGCGGCTCTTCGGGCGCCGCGGCGCGAAAGGCCCGCGCGGGTTGGACGCCCAGGCCGCCGGGCGAGGGATCGTCTACGCCGCCGATGAAGAGCGTCCCTCTGCCGCGCTCGATGCGAGCGCCGGAGTTGCGCAGGAGCCGTGCGCCCGCGTCATGCAGCGCCCACTCCACCGCCCTCGCCCCCGAGTAGTAGTCGTGGTTGCCCAACACGGCGAAGGTGCCGAGCTTGCCGTGCAGGCCGGACATCGCGCGCGAAAACGGCCCGGCCGCCTGCGCGCTCACGTCGAGCAGATCGCCGGTGAGCACGACGATGTCGGCATCCAGCGCAGCGGCGGCCTCGGCGATGCGGCGCATGCGCTCTTCCGACATGAGCGCGCCGGCGTGGATGTCCGAGAGCTGCACGATGGTGACGCCGTCGAGATCGGGGTGCAGGCCGCGGACGGGGACGTCTTGGCGGGTGAGCTGCGGCGCGAGCTCCGCCTGCTCGATGCCGACGATGGCGGCCACGCCGGTCGCGCCGAGCAGTCCGGTAGCGCTCCGCTGCAGGAAGATGCGGCGCGATTCGGACCATCCGATGCTCCGCACCGCCGAGAGCACCAGGGCGACGGGGATGGAGAGCGCTTCGAGGGCGAGGAGCGGCTCGACCACGAAGGTGCGCAGCGAAGCGCCGAGTTGGAGACCATTGCGCGAGGCGGTGAGAAACGAGACGAAGAAGACCGCGAGAGCGAGCTGGGCGAGGCCGAGAATGGTGCGGCCGCGCTTCTCCAGGCGGAAGAGGCCGCTGAGCGCGTACCAGAGCGCGGCTTGCAGCGCGGCCAGCAGAAGAAGCATCGGGATGAAGCGCACGGGGATAGTGTAGCGCGGGGCGGCGGAGTAATCTGCGCCGCCCAAGGAGGTCACACCATGAGAATCGCCTCTGCGTTCGTGATGGTCATCGCCGCCTCTGCGCTAGCCGAAGAAGCCAAGAAGGCGCCCAGCGCCGAAGAGCAGGCGGCCATGGAGAAGTACATGAAGGCCGCCACGCCCGGCCCCGAGCATCAGCAGATGGCCAAGATGGCCGGCAAGTGGAAGCTTCAAGTCACCATGTGGATGGCCCCGGGCGCGCCGCCGACGAAGAGCGACGGGACCGCGGAGTTCCGGCCCATCCTCGGCGGGCGCTACCTGGAGGAGGAAGTGCACGGCTCGATGGGCGACCAGCCCTTCGAGGGGCGCGGGGTGCAAGGGTTCGACAATGTCACCAAGCAGCACTTCGGCACCTGGATGGACAGCATGTCGACCGGGCCGATGGTGATGCGCGGCAAGTGCGCCGCGGGCGGGAAGAAGTGCGCGATGAAGGGCAAGGTGTCCGACGCCGTCGCCGGCAAGGAAGTGCCGGTCACCAGCGTGATGACCGCCAAGGACGACAACACCTACGTCTTCGAGATGACCGGGCCCGGCCCGGACGGAAAGCAGTTCAAGACGCTGGAGATCGTCTACACCCGCGCCCAGTAACGTCGCGGGGACAATCTATGGTCGGGTCTTCCAGCGGCGGTGGACCCAGAACCAGTGGTCGGGGTGGGCGCGGACGGCGTCCTCGACTGCGCGGGTCACTTTTTGCGTCAGGTCGTGGACGGCGGCGTGGCCCGTGAGCGAAGTTTCGAACGGGCCCTCCATCTTCACGACATGCGAGCCGTCGGGTTGCCTGACGGGGAAAGCCGCGAGGAGCGGGGCACCGGCGCGCAGCGAGAGCACGGCCGCGGCGGGAGTGGTGCAGGCCGGTGCGCCGAAGAAGTCGACGAAGATGCCGCGGCGCGGCCGCATGTTCTGGTCGACGACGATGGCCAGCGTCTCGCCGCGGCGCAGGAGAGCGAGGGCCGCTTGCGTCGATCCCTTGTCGGGCAGTTCGCGCATGCCGCCTTCACGACGCGCCTCGAGCAGTTTCTCGTTGAACGCGCCGGTCAGCCGGCGGGTGATGGCCGTGACCGGCATTCCTCGTCGGACGCCGGCGCGCGCGAGCAATTCCCAATTGCCGAAATGCGCCACCGCGAACACCACGCCTCGGCCCGCGGCGCGCGCTCTCAGGTAGCGATCCCATCCCTCGAAGCGGACGCGCCGCTCCAGTTCGACGTCTGACATGCGCCGGACCTGCCACAGCTCCACGAGACTGCGCCCGAGCTGCGCGTACGCAGCGCGCGCGAGCCTGCGGCGCTCGCGCGCGTTCAAGGTGGGAAAGGCGCGCGCCAGGTTGTCGAGCGCGACCCGGCGGCGGATGCCGAGCCAGTACGCGACCACGCCCAGCACGGCGCCGATCAAAACACCTGCTCCAGCGCCTTCTCGAGACATTCTTCGCCGGTCGAGATGCGCAGCTCGACCGGCACGGGAATGATGCCCGCCGTGTCGCGCAGGCGCACGAAATCTTTCTCGGTGGTGACGAGCAGCTCGCCCTTGCGCCGAAGCGCGGCGATCTCGTCGGCGGAGAAGAAGTGATGATCGCGGAACCAGCGGGTCCCTGCGATTTCCGCTCCCAGGGCGCGCACAATGGCCTCGAAGGACTCGGGCCGCGCAATGGCCGCAAAGAGAAAGACGCGCTTGCCGCGGAGGTCCGCGCGCGCCTCGTACGCGCTCTCCACCAGCGGAAAGCCCATCTCGAGCAACTCGGCGGTGCGCGGGTGGCGCGGCAGGTCGCAGCGGGTCAGCCAGATCAACCCGCGCTTCACCCTGCGCAGCGCCGCGAGCGGCTCGCGCAGCGGGCCGCGCGGTAGCAATGCGCCGTTGCCGAAGGGATTCGAAGCATCGGCGACCACGATGTCGAGGTCGCGCGCCAGCGCGTGGTGCTGCAGGCCGTCGTCGAGGAGCAGAACGTCGGCGCCACCCGCCTCCACCGCGATGTCCGCCAGGCGCGCGCGTTTGGCGCCCACGAACACGGGCATCGATTTCGCGAGCAGCATCGGCTCGTCACCGACGTCTTCGACACGGGATGAGGGCGTGACGCCTAGGATCGGCGCTCGGGACCGCCGGCCGTAGCCCCGCGTCAGCACGGCGGGCTTGCGCCCGCGGGCGATGAGGCGCATCGCGAGCGCCCGCGTCACCGGCGTCTTTCCCGCCCCGCCCACGGTCAGGTTGCCGATGGAGATGACGGGCACGCGCGCGCGCGCGGGCCGGGCGGAGATGCGGTGCAGCGCGGCCCCCGCGCGATACGCCCACTCCAGCGGCCAGAGCGCGGCGCTCCACAGCGGCGGCTCGGCGCGCCACCAGAAGTTCACGGCAAGAGCTCCGCGATCAACTTCGCGTCGCGCGCGCTCGCCCCTCGGACCGACGAGACGGCCTCGCGCGCCAACTCCCCCAGCTTGCGCAGCTCGTCGGGCCGCGCGAGCAGGTCGCGCAAGAGCCGCAGCAGCGCGCCCGGGTCGCGAACTTGAAGGCCGCCCCGCCCGACCAGCACCTGCACGCTGTCGGCGAAGTTCTCCATGCGCGGCCCGAAGAGCACCGGCTTTCCGCACGCGGCCGGCTCGAGGATGTTCTGGCCGCCGCGCCGCCCGAAACTCCCGCCCACGAACACCACCGTGGCAAGCTGGTACGCGCGCACCAGCTCGCCGATGGTGTCGAGGACGATGACCGGATCGGGCCCCCCGGGTTGCGAGCGCAGCCTCGCGCCGAGACCGATGAAGCGCGCCAGCGCCAGCACGCGCCCCGAGCGCTCGATGTAGCGCGGCGCGAGCACGAGGCGCAGGTCCGGGTAATCGCGCCGCAGCGCCGCGAAGACGTCCAGCAGCGGCCCTTCTTCGCCTTCATGCGTCGACCCGCAGACCCAGAGGCGCTCCCGGCCGAGCTTGAGTCCCTCGCGCAGTCCGGGATCCTCGTCCGCCGGCACGCTGACGGCCAGCGCGTCGAACTTGGTGTTGCCCGTGACGTGCACGCGCTCGCCCGGCGCGCCCAGCGCGAGAGCGCGCTCCGCCTCGTCCTCGGCGCGCATGAGCAGCAGGTCGAACATCTGCAACAGGTTGCCCGTGAAGGCGAACAGCGCGCGATAGCGCGCCACGTTGCGCGGCCGCAGCCGGCCATTGGTCATCGCCAGCCGCACGCCGGCGCGGGACGCGGCGTGATGAGCTGGGGCCACAGCTCGGTGTACTCGAGCACGAGCACGTCGGGCCGCAGCGCCGCCAGGGCGCGCCGGCACGCGCCGGGCAAGTCATACGGCAGGAAGGTCGCGAGCTGCGCCAGGCCCTGCGCCACCAGCCGCTGCTGGGCCATGGACGCGCCCGAGTCGGTGATGGCGGAGACGATCACGCGCGCATCGGGCCGCAGCGCCTTGAGCTCGCGGACGATGGGCACCAGGCCGAGCATGTCGCCCGCCGACGCGCCGTGCAGCCACACGCGGGGCCCTTCGCCCAGATCCAGCGGTTGGTAGAGCCCGAGCCGGCGGCGCACGCCCTGCCGCACGCGCGGGTGCAGAAGCAGGAAAGGCAGCACCAGCAGGAAGATCAGGTACTCGAGAGCGATGGCGAGCGGCGTCAAAAGCGCGTCCCTATCGAGACGCCCGGCTCGAAGAGGAAGTGTGTCGGCGCGTTCGTGCCGGGGCGGGTGGCCAGCTCGACGGCGACGCCCGGCGCGATGTCCACCGGTCCCAGCGTCAGCGCGGCGGAAACCCCGAGCCCGCCCGTGAGGACCGGCGACCACTGCAGCTTGTTCTGCGTCTCGCTGAGCCCGGCCACCATGGTGTGCCAGGCGCGGATGTAATACACGCGCAAGAAAGGCGCGCCCGTCACCGCGAAAAGCGGGTTCACGCGCCAGGTCGTCACCAGCGGCATCTCCAGTCCGAAGGCGCGGTAGCTCCAGCGGTCGGTCTGCGACCGGCCGTCCTGCGAGCGATCGATGCGCTGCTCGACCCCCACCCCCACCAGGCGGGCCGCGATCTCGATGGCCAGCCCGCGCCCGGCGGGGTGCTGCAGCAGGCGCACGCGCCCTCCCAGCGCGCCGCCCACCAGCGCGGGCGTGAAGGGCACGACGGGGTTGGTCAACTTGAGTTGCGCCTCGAACGCCACGCGCTCGAAGGCCTGCCAGCGCAGCGACGCGTCGGAGGCGAACCAGGTCGACACTTCCCAGGGCTGCGCCTCGAGCGGCGTGGGCCCGTCGTGCACGTCGCTGGGGCCCGCCAGCACGCGGCCCGCCTCGAACGAAACGCTGGCGTGAAACTCGCCGGGGCGGAGATCGCCTGCGGGCAGGAAAGTCCCCGCCGTCACCACCGGCAGCGCGCAGCCGGCGCACCCGAGCAGCGAGGCGGCGAGCGCGCGCCTCACCCGACCAGCCTGGGAAAGGTGTCGCGAATGCCGTCGAACATGAACTGGACGGCGATGGCGCCGATGATGAGGCCGATGACCCGGTTCATCACGCTCAGGCCGGTGACTCCCAGCACGCGCGCGATCCGCTCCGAGCCGATGAGCATGTAGTAGCTCGCCAGGCAGGTCACGGCGATGGAGAGGATCACCGGCACCGCGTAGACGATGCGGCCCGCCTTGGCCATCAGCGTGGTGACCGTCGCGATCGATCCCGGGCCGGCCAAAAGCGGGATGGCGAGAGGGAAGATGGCCACGTCCTCCTTCTCGGCGCCCTCCTGCTCCTCCTCGGGCGTGGTCTTGGTGCGGACCTGTTGCGCGCGCAGCATCTCGATGGAGGTGAGGAGCAGCAAGATGCCGCCCGCCACCTTGAAGGCGCCCAGCGTGACGCCGAAGACCCGGAAGATGAGCGTGCCCGCCACCGCGAAGGTGGTGAGGATGAAGAACGCCGCCACCGAGGCGCGCAGCGCCATGTCCTTGCGCTTCTCCGGCGGGTCGTTGCGCGTCATGGCCATGAAGATGGGGACCACGCCGATCGGATCGACGACGAAGAAGATCGCCGAGAGCGAGAGCAGGCTGAAGCTGAGCCACTCCTTGATCATGAGAGGCGCTCTCTATCATCGTTTTGCATTCCAGCGGCACCCCGGTAAGAGTAGGCTTGGAGAGGAATGATGGAGGAAGTGCCGAAGCCCGGCGCGGATGCGCCCCGCGAGCCGGAGGCGAACTATCGCGACCTGGTCGAGAACGCCAGCGACATCATCTATACGCACGACCTCGAGGGCCGCTTCACCTGGGTGAACAAGGCCTGGGAGCGCATCACGGGCTACTCGCGCGAAGAGGGCCTGAGGCTGCGCATCTGGGACATCCTCGCGCCCGAATACGTCGAGCTCGTCAGGACCGCCGTCGAGCGCAAGCTCTCCGGCGAGGGGCAGCTCTTCGAGGTGGAGATCATCCACAAGGACGGGCATCGCGTCCCTCTCGAGCTGACCTCGCGGCCCCCCATCAGCCGCGGCGGCTACCGTCCCGTGGAAGTGCAAGGAATCGCGCGCGACATCACCGAGCGGCGCGAGGCCGCGCAGGCGCTCAAGGCGAGCGAGGACAAGTTCCGCGGGCTGGTCGAGCAGTCGATCGTCGGCTGCTACATCGTCCAGGACGACAAGTTCGTCTACGTGAACCCCAAGTTCGCCGAGATCTTCGGCTACACGCAGGCGGAGGTGGAGAACGTCAAGACGGTGGTGGAGCTGACCTGGCCCGAGGACCTGCCCATCGTCAGCGAGTACCTGCGGCTGCGCATGGAGGGAAAGCTGCAGAGCGTCCACTACACCTTTCGCGGACGGCGCAAGGACGGCTCGCCCATCGACGTCGAGGTGCACGGCGCGCGCACCATCTACAAGGGGCGCGATGCGGTGATCGGGACCATCCTCGACATCACCGAAAGAAAACGCGTGGAAAGGGCCATGCGCGAGAGCGAGGAGCGATATGCCTTGGCCGCGCAGGGCGCCAACGACGGGCTGTGGGACTGGGACCTGCGCCGCAACAAGATCTTCTTTTCCGCGCGCTGGAAGGCGCAGCTCGGGGTGAGCGAGGGCGAGATCGGCGACGACCCCGACACCTGGTTCGACCGCGTCCACCCCGACGACCGCGAGCGGATCTTCGGCGATCTCGGGCTGCACCTCGAGGGGCGCACGCCGTTCCTCGAAGTGGAGCACCGTGTGCGCCACGCCGACGGGAGCTGGCGCTGGATGCTGGTGCGCGGCGCGGCGGTGCGCGACGAGCCGGGCAAGGCGTACCGGCTGGCCGGCTCGCAGACCGACATCACCGAGCGCAAGAACGCCGAGGAGAAGCTGCTCCACGACGCGCTCCACGATCTGCTGACGGGGCTGCCCAACCGATCGCTCTTCATGGACCGCCTCGGGCAGGCGATGGCCTTCCAGAAGCGCCGCACCGACCATCGATTCGCGGTGCTGTTCCTCGACGTCGATCGCTTCAAGACCATCAACGACAGCCTCGGCCACATGCAGGGCGATCTGTTGCTCGTGCGCGTGGCCAGGCGGCTCGAAGGGTGCATCCGGCCGGGCGACACCGTGGCGCGGATCGGCGGCGACGAGTTCGCGGTGCTGCTCGAGGACTTCGCCGACCCCGAAGAACCCTTGCGCGCGGCGGTGCGCATCCACCAGGCGCTGGCCGCGCCGCACGATCTCGAGGGCACGGAGGTCTTCGCCAGCGCGTCCATCGGGGTGGCGATGGGCGCGCCGCACTACGGGCACCCCGAAGAGCTGCTGCGCGACGCCGATACGGCCATGTACCGCGCCAAGGACATGGGCCGCGGGCGCCACGCCGTCTTCCACCCGTCGATGCACGCGCACGCACGGGCGCAGCTCCAGCTCGAGACGGACCTCCGCCGCGCGCTCGAGCGGAACGAGCTGCGGCTCAGCTACCAACCGGTGGTGTCGCTCTTCACCGGCCACGTGGCGGGCTGCGAGGCGCTGGTCACCTGGCAGCACCCCACGCGCGGCCTCACCCCGCCCGGCGACTTCATCCCCGCCGCGGAGGAGACGGGGCTCATCATCGCCATCGGGCGCTGGGCGCTGCAGCAGGCGTGCCGCGACGCCAAGACGTGGAACGAAAAGCTGCCGCGCAACGAGCAGGTCTCGGTGAGCGTGAACCTCTCCGGCAGGCAGCTCCTGCATCTCGAGCTGCTCGAGGACGTGCGCGATGCGCTCGAGTCGAGCGGGCTGGATGCGCGCCGCCTCAAGCTGGAGGTGACCGAGAGCGTCATCATGGAGCACGCCGGGCCGGCGGCGCTCCTGCTCTCGCAGCTCAAGGCGCTGGGCGTGCATCTTTTGCTGGACGACTTCGGCACGGGATATTCGTCGCTCTCGTACCTGCACAACTTCCGCTTCGACACGCTGAAGATCGACCGCTCGTTCGTCGCGCGGCTGGAGATCCCCGGCAAGCACGCCGAGATCGTTCGCACCATCGTCAGCCTCGCCGGAGCGCTGCAGATGGAGGTGGTGGCCGAGGGCGTGGAGAACGCGGCGCAGGTGGCGCAGCTCCAGGCCCTGCGCGTCGAGTCGGCGCAGGGGTTCTGGTTCTCGCGCCCCCTCGACGCCGAGGCCTTCGGCGCCATGCTCGAGGCGCGCAAGCCGTTCCCCCTGCCCCCGGCACCCGCCGCGCAGATGGCGCAAGCTCTCCGGTAGCGTTTTGGGGGGACGGCGCAGGTGACGGCCGTGTGAACGGACGACCCAAGCATCGCCTCGGCATCCTGTGGTACGAGGAGCCGCGATGGCCGCCCCCACCCCTCCGTCGCTCGCCGACGAGCTGAAGAGCCTGCGCATCGATCGCGCGCCGGAGCGCCGCTCGCTCCCGGGCTGGGCGGGGCCGGTCATCGCCGCGGCGGCCGTCGCGCTGGTCGCCCTGGTGGCCTGGAAGCTGTTCGGCGACAAGGTCTTCGCTCCGGAAGTCGAGACCGGCACGGTGGCGATGGTCACCCCCGCGCAGGGCGCGCAGCTGCTCGTCGCCACGGGGTACGTGGTGCCGCAGCGCAAGGCGAACATCTCGCCGCGCATCGGCGGGCGCGTGGCGCAGATCTTCGTCGAGGACGGCAGCGTCGTGAAAGCGGGACAGGTCATCGCCATCCTCGAGGACGCCGACTACAAGGCGCAGGTCATGCAGGCCGAGGCCGACGCGCGCAGCGCCGAGGCCCGCGAGAAGCGCGCCGAGGTGGATCTTCAAGAAACGCAGCGCGCGTACGACCGTGAGCAAATCGTCCAGCAGAAGGGCGCGTCGACGCCCGCCGCTCTCGACGCGGCCACGGCCCGGCTCGGCACCGCCGAGGCGCAGCTCGGCGCCGCCAAGGCGGACGTAGGCGCGGCCAAGGCGCGCGTCGAGGTGGCGCGCGTGAACCTGGAAAACTGCTTCGTGCGCGCGCCCTTCGCCGGCCGCATCACGCAGAAGCTCGCCGACATCGGCGAGATCGTTTTCGGCGCCGTGGGCGCGGGCGGCGGCGGTCCCGGCGGAATCGCTTCGCTGGCCGACTTCACCACGCTGCAAGTCGAGGCTGACGTCTCCGAGTCGCAGGTGGCGAAACTCAAGTCCGGCACGCCGGCGGAGATCGCGCTCGACGCTTTCCCCGAGAAGCGCTTCAAGGGAAAAGTTGCCGAGGTGCGGCCGCGCGTCGACCGCGCCAAGGCTACCGTCACGGTCAAGGTCGCCTTCGTCGACGACACCACCGACGTGCTGCCCGACATGGGCGCCAAGGTGACCTTCCTCGCCAAGGAGCTGGACGAGGCGGCGCAGAAGGACAAGGGCGAGACCAAGGCGGTCCTCACCGTCCAGCCCGACGGAACGCTCAGGAGCGTCCCCGTCATCACCGGCCCGCCGCTCGGCAACCTGATCTCGTTGCGTCAGGGCCCGCCACCGGGTACACGCGTCGTTCGCTCGCCTTCCCCAGACCTCAAGGACGGAATGCACGTCAAGGAGAAGCAGTGATGGCCGAAGCCGTAGTTCCGGGCACCGCCCGGGCGATCATCGAGATCCGCAACCTGCGCAAGGTCTACAAGCGCGACAAGCAGGAGGTGGTCGTCCTCGACGGCATCAACCTCGACGTGCCCGACGGGGCCTTCGAGGCGCTGATGGGTCCCTCCGGCTCGGGGAAGACGACGCTGCTCAACCTCATCGCGGGCATCGACAAGCCGACCAGCGGTTCCATCAAGGTGGCGGGCCAGGAGATCGCCAACCTGAGCGAGAGCGAGCGCGCCAACTGGCGCGCGCAGAACATCGGCTTCATCTTCCAGTTCTACAACCTGATGCCCGTGCTCACCGCGGCGGAGAACGTCGAGCTGCCGCTGCTGCTGACGAAACTTTCGAAAGCCGAGCGCAAGAAGCGCGTCGAGGTGGCGCTCAAGCTGGTGGCCCTTCAAGACCGCATGGACCACACGCCCCGCCAGCTTTCCGGTGGCCAGCAGCAGCGCGTGGCCATCGCGCGCGCCATCGTCGCCGACCCGAAGATCATCGTGGCCGACGAGCCCACCGGAGATCTCGATCGCAAGAGCGCCGAGGACGTGCTTGCGCTCTTGAAAACCTTGAACGAGACGCTGGGCAAGACCATCGTGATGGTCACCCACGACCCGCACGCCGCCGAGGCCGCCAAGGTTCGCCGGCGCCTCGACAAGGGGCAGCTCACGTGACGCTGGGGGGCCTGGCGCTGCGCAACGCTTTCTTGCGCAACAAGACCCGCTCCTTCCTCACCGTGCTGGGCGTGGTGATCTCCGCCGTGGCGTTCCTCTTCCTGCGCACCGTGCTCACGGCCTGGTACGCGAGCGCCGAAGCCTCCAGCGCGGACCGCGTGGTCACCCGCAACGCGGTGTCGCTCATCAACCCGCTGCCGCTCAACTACGGCGCGCGCATCGCGCAGGTGCCCGGCGTCACCAAGGTCACCTGGAGCAACTGGTTCGGCGGCATCTACAAGGACCGGAAGAACTTCTTCGCCCAATTCGCCATCGACGGGCCCACCGCGCTGGACGTGTTCAGCATCCGCTTCCTCCAGGGCAAGAAGGAGGACTTCCTCGCCGATCGCAACGCCTGCATCGTCGGCAAGAATCTTGCGGTCAAGTACGGCTGGAAGCTGGACGACACCATCCCGCTCTTCAGCGAGATCTATCCCGGCGACTGGAAGTTCCGCCTCGCCGGCATCATCGAAGGCACCGACGACGAC
>WNFD01000945.1_pt1 | contig 29039 bp, 25 predicted proteins | sample 5400491 | NCBI WGS metagenome assembly WNFD01 (sample SAMN13153343, study PRJNA577476) | soil metagenome | isolation source: 120 cm saprolite under Douglas fir tree site 2 hole 2 replicate 2 | place: USA:California | collected 2015-04-18
GTGCTCGCGGATCTCATCGGCCGAGAGGTCGTCCACGTACGCCTTCCCGGCGCGGATCAGCAGGAGAGCCCACTCGTAGAGCCGCTCGAAGTAGTCGCTCGCGAAGTAGAGGTGCTTGCCCCAGTCGAAGCCGAGCCAGTGGACGTCGCGCGTGATGGCGTCCACGTACTCCTGGCTCTCCTTGGTGGGGTTGGTGTCGTCGAAGCGCAGGTGGCAGCGCCCGCCCAGCTCCTCGGCCAGGCCGAAGTCGAGACAGATCGCCTTGGCGTGGCCGATGTGCAGGTAGCCGTTGGGCTCCGGGGGGAAGCGGGTGACCACCGGGCCGGGGAATCGGCCGGCCTGGAGGTCCTCCAGGACGGCATCCCTGATGAAATGGGAGGGCTTGGCCGGCTCGGTCATGGGCCTGATCGTAACATTGAGATGCATCCGGGGAGATGCATCCGGGGGGACGTCTCCGGGGCCCGCGGGGTGGAACGGTCGGCCGGAGTACAATGGGGCTCCATGTCCGAGCCGGTTCGCGTGCGCTTTCCGCCCAGCCCCACGGGACACCTCCACGTGGGCGGCGCCCGCACCGCGCTCTTCAACTGGCTCTTTGCGCGCCACCACCAGGGCGTGTACGTGCTCCGGATCGAGGACACCGACCGCTCCCGCTCCACCGAGGAGTACACCCAGTCGCTCCTCGAGGCGCTGCGCTGGCTCGGGCTCGACTGGGACGAGGGCCCGCCCACGCCCGGCTACCGTCAGACCGAGCGCTTCGATATCTACCGGGCGCACGCCGAGCGGCTGATCGCGGAGGGGAAGGCCTACCGCTGCCGCTGCACGCCGGAGACGCTGGACGCGTTGCGGAAGGCCGCCGAAGCGCGCAAGGAGACCTTCCGCTACCCGGGCACCTGCCGCGAGGCCAACGTGCCCGCCTCGGAGCCCCACGCCCTGCGCCTGGCGATCCCGCGCGAGGGCGAGACCGTGATCGACGACGTGGTACGGGGGCGCGTGACCGTCAGCCACACCGAGCTCGACGACTGGATCCTCGTGCGCACCGACGGCACCCCGACCTACAACTTCTGCGTGGTCGTGGACGACGTGACCATGAAGATCACCCACGTCATCCGCGGCAACGATCACCTCTCGAACACGCCGAAGCAGGTGCTCTGCTACGAGGCCTTGGGCTACCCGCTGCCGGTCTTCGCCCATATCCCGATGATCCTGGCCGCGGACAAGACGCGGCTCTCCAAGCGGCACGGGGCCACCTCGGTGCTGGCCTTCCGCGACCTGGGTATTCTCCCCGAGGCCATGGTGAACTACCTGGCGCGCCTCGGCTGGTCCCACGGCGACCAGGAGATCTTCTCCCGGGACGACCTGATCCGGCACTTCGACCTGGCCCACGTGGGCGCGGCCGACGCGGTCTTCGACCTCGAGAAGTTCACGTGGGTCAACCACCAGTGGATCAAGAGGCTGCCCGCCGCGCGCCTCGCCGCGGACCTGGTGCCCTTCCTCGCGCGGGCCGGCCTGCCCGCCCCGCGCGACCTCGACTGGCTCGCGCGCGTGGTGGACACGTTGAAGGAGCGGGCGCGCACCCTCGTCGAGATGGCCGAGCAGGCCGCGTTCTACCTGCGCCCGCCCGACGCCTACGATCCGCAGGCCACCGCCAAGTTCTGGAAGGAGCAGGCCGCCGAGCGCTACGCGATCCTGATCAAGCGCCTCGAGGCCCAGTCGGCGATGGACCCGCAGGCCCTGGAGGAGCTCTACCGCTTCCTCGCCGCCGACCGCGGGCTCAAGCTCGTGGACCTGGCTCAGCTCACGCGCATCGCGGTCACCGGCAAGACCGCGAGCCCGTCGATCTTCGAGGTGGTGAGCATCCTCGGTAAGGCCGAGACGGTCGCCCGGCTCAAGGCCGCCGCAGCCGCGGTGGAGGCCCGCCGGTGAGGCGGCTCCTGCTCGCGCGCCACGGCCAATCCGTCTCCAACGCGATCCGGCGATTCCAGGGCGCGCAGGACGTGGCGCTATCGCCCCTCGGCATGCGCCAGGCCGAGGCCCTGGGCCAGGCGGTGAGCCGGCGGGCGATCGCCCACGTCTACGTGAGCCCGTTCGAGCGCGCCCGCGACACCGCGGCGATCGCGCTGGCCGGCCTCGGCCTCCCGCTGACCGTGGTGGACGACCTGCGCGAGCTGTCGCTGGGCGAGTGGGAGGGCTGCACAGTCGAGGAGATCCGCACGCGCCCGGGCGATCCGTACGCCCGGTGGGTGCGCGACCCGGTGCAGTGCCCGCCGCCGGGCGGCGAGCCCCTCGCCGACGTGCAGGCGCGCGTGCTCCGGGCGGTCGAGCGGATCACCGCCGCGCATCCGAACGGCGACGAGGTGTTGATCGTCTCCCACGGGGGCGTGATCAGCGCGCTGCTCGCCCACTGCTTCGGCCTGCCGCTGTCCTCGATCTGGCGGATCGCGGTCGCCAACTGCTCGCTCTCCGAGATCGCCCCGCCGCGGGTGGTCTCGGTGAACGAGACCGGCCACCTGCGCGACATCGACGTTGCGGTCACCGCTCCGATGAGCCCCTGACATGACGCTGCTGGCGCTCTTCGGCGGCCTGGCCCTGCTGCTCTACGGCATGCAGCTCATCGGCGAAGGGCTGCAGCGCGCGGCGGGCGGCCACCTGCGCCACCTGCTCACCAGCATGACCCGCACCCGCCTCGCCGCGGTGGCCTCGGGCGCACTGGTGACCTCGATCATCCAGTCTTCGTCGGCCACCACGCTGATGCTGATCGGCTTCGTCTCGGCGGGGCTCGTCACGTTCCGCCAGTCGCTCGGGGTGATCCTGGGGGCGGACATCGGCACCACGTTCACGGTGCAGCTCCTCGCCTTCAAGGTCCAGGAGCTGTCGCTCCTCCTGGTCGGCGTCGGCTTCGCGATGACCTTCTTCGCGCGCCGGGGCTTCTTGAAGAGCCTGGGCCAGGTGATCCTGGGCTTCGGCTTCATCTTCCTCGGCATGAAGGTGATGAACGACGGGCTCGCCCCCCTCGCCGAGAACGAGCTCACGCGCCAGGTGCTGGTGGCCCTCGCCGGCAACCAGTTCCTGGCGCTGCTGGTCGGCGCGGTGCTGAGCGCGGGCATGGCCTCCTCGGCGGCGACGATCGGCCTGATGCTCTCGCTCGGGCACCAGGGGCTGCTGCCGCTGGCCGCCGCGATCCCGGTGGTGCTGGGCGCCAACATCGGCACCTGCGCCACCGCCCTCGCCGCGAGCCTGCGCTCGTCCTCCGATGCGCGCCGGGTGGCGGTGGCCCACATCGCGTTCAAGGTCCTCGGGGTGGCGCTCGTCTTTCCAATCGTCGCGCCGCTGACCGTGCTGGTTGCCCAGACCGCGGGGGACGTGGCCCGCCAGATCGCCAACGCCCACACCTTCTTCAACGTGGCGATCAGCGCGCTGTTCCTGCCGTTCGCGCCGTGGGCGGCCCGGGTGATCATCGCGATGGTGCCGGAGGAGGAGCGGGGCGACAATCCCTACCGCACGCGCTACCTCGACGACCGCTACCTGGACCAGCCGGCCCTGGCCATCGGGCAGGCGACGCGGGAGGCCCTGCGCATGGGCGACGTCGCCCAGAACATGCTGCGCGACGCCATGCTGGTGCTCCGCACCGACAACCAGGAGCTGCTGGAGGACGTGGAGCGGCGCGACGACCAGCTCGACTACCTGGACCGCGAGATCAAGCTGTTCATCGCGCGGCTCGGGCGGGAGACCATGAGCGCCGGCATGGCCCAGAAGGAGATCGCCCTGATCTCCTTCATCGGCAACCTCGAGAACATCGGCGACATCATCGACAAGAACCTGATGGAGCTCGCGCGCAAGAAGCTCTACCAGGGCCGCCGCTTCTCGGAGGCGGGCGAGGCCGAGCTGATCGAGTTCCACTCGCTGGTCTCGAAGAACCTGGAGCGGGCCATCGCGGGCTTCGCGGCCAACGACCGGAGCCTCGCCCAGGAGGTGCTGGACATGCGGCCGATGGTGCGGCAGCGGGAGCGCGAGCTGCGCGACTCGCACCTGGCCCGGCTGCGGCGCGGGCTGGCCGAATCGCTCGAGACGTCCGAGATCCACCTCGACGTGCTGACCAACCTCAAGCGCATCTCCTCGCACATCACCGCGCTGGTGTATCCGATCCTGGAGGAGGAGGCCTAGGTGGCCACCCGGCTCCGCATCCTGCTCATCGCCTCCGAGGTCGCGCCCTTCGCCAAGACGGGCGGGCTCGCCGACGTGGCGGGCGCCCTGCCGCGCGCCCTCGCCGCGCTCGGGCACGACGTGCGCATCCTGCTGCCCAAGTACCGGGGCGCGGAGGCCCACGCCACCGAGACGCGGCTCGTGGTGCCGAGCATCCAGGTGCCGCTGGGGGATCGGGTGGCCGAGGGCGCGCTCATCGAGGCGCACGGCCCGTCCGGCGTCCCGGTCTACCTGCTCGAGCACGAGCACTACTACAACCGCGACAGCCTCTACGGCACCGCCGACGGCGACTACTGGGACAACTGCGAGCGGTTCGTCTTCTTCTGCCGGGCCGCGCTCGAGGGGATGGCGCGGCTCGACGCGGCGCGCTCGAGCATCCGCTGGCAGCCGCAGGTCATCCACGCCAACGACTGGGAGACCGGGCTGCTGCCCGTCTACCTGCGCACCCTCTACCGCGATCACCCGCTGCTGGGCCGCCTGGCCAGCGTGTTCACCATCCACAACCTGGCCTACCAGGGCGTGTTCTGGCACTATGACATGCCGATGACCGGGCTCGGATGGGATCTGTTCACGCCCGCCGGCATCGAGTTCTACGGCAAGCTCAACTTCATGAAGGGCGGGCTGATCTTCTCCGACCTCCTGACCACCGTGAGCCGGACCTACGCCCGCGAGATCCGCACGCCCGCCTTCGGCGGCGGCCTCGAGGGCGTGCTGGAGGATCGCAGCCAGGATCTCCACGGAGTGGTCAACGGCATCGACTACGAGATGTGGAACCCCCAGAAGGATCCCGCCATCGCCCACCCCTACTCGGCGGAGGACCCGGAGCCGAAGGCGGTCTGTCGCGAGACGCTGCGGCGCGAGCTCGGGCTCGAGGACGGCGCGGGGCCGGTCATCGGGATCATCGCCCGGCTCGCCGAGCAGAAGGGCATGGATCTCGTGCTCGAGGCCCTGCCCGGCATCCTCGCGGAGGGCGGCCAGCTCGTGGTGCTGGGCTCGGGCGACGCGCGGCTCGAGGAGGCCTTCCGCGCCGCCGCGGCCGCGCACCGCGGCCAGGTGGCGGTGCGCATCGGCCACGACGACGAGCTCTCCCGCCGCATCTACGCGGGGAGCGACGCCTTCCTCATGCCCTCGCGCTACGAGCCCTGCGGGCTGGGCCAGCTCATCGCGCTCCGCTACGGGGGCGCGCCCATCGTGCGGCGCACCGGCGGGCTCGCCGACACCGTCACCGAGTTCGACCCGGCCCGGCGGAGCGGCACCGGCTTCATCTTCGACGCGTTCACCCCGGACGCCCTGCTCGCCGCGGTGCGCCGGGCGGCCTCGACGTACCGGCAGCCCCCGCTGTGGAAGGCGCTGGTCCGCAATGCCATGGCCGAGGACTTCTCCTGGGACGCCTCGGCGCGGGAATACGTTACTCTCTACCGCAAAGCGCTCAGGGCGCGCAGCGCCCGCTAAACACGGAGGCCGGCATGAAGAAGATCGAAGCGGTGATCAAGCCATTCAAGCTCGACGACGTCAAGGAGGCGCTCAACGAGCTGGGCGTCGTCGGCATGACCGTCACCGAGGTGCGCGGCTTCGGGCGCCAGAAGGGCCACACCGAGCTCTACCGCGGCTCGGAGTACACGATCGACTTCCTGCCCAAGGTGAAGGTCGAGGTCGTGGTGCCCGACAGCCTGGTGGACAAGGTGGTGTCGGTCATCTGCCAGTCCGCCAAGACCGGCTCGATCGGCGACGGCAAGGTCTTCGTGCTCTCGCTGGGCGAAGCCATCCGCATCCGCACCGGCGAAAAGGGCGAAGACGCCATCTGAACCCTCCATCACCCTCTCCCCTCTGGGGAGAGGGCAGGGTGAGGGGCCGGGCGGGTGAGGGGCTTCGGGCTCCTGTGCTGGCAACCGTTCCGACGCGTTTTGCCGTTTACTTCTTTAAGCTCTCTATATGCGGGGGCCCAGAAATGGCCCCCGCACTCCCCCAGTCCGCGGACAACCGTCTCGGACTGGCCCCCGCACTCCCCCAGATAGCGAGCAACCCGTGACGAGCCTGCTCGCTGCCGCGCCCGACGATCGGCGCGCGCTGCGCCAGCTCAAGGCGCTGGGCTTCGCCGACCCCGCGGCGGCGCTGCGCAACCTGCACGCGCTGACGCCCACGCCGCGCGAGGCCGAGCTGCTCGCGCCCGCGCTGCCCCGCCTGCTCGCCGAGCTGGCCGCGGCCCCCGATCCGGACATGGCGCTCAACAATCTCGAGCGCCTGGCCTCCCAGGGCGAGCGCGCCACCTTCCTCCGCCTCCTGGGCGCGCATCCGGGCGCCATGCCGCTGCTGGCGCGCCTGGGCGGCACCAGCCAGTTCCTGGCCGACACCCTCCGCCGCTACCCCACGCTGCTGCCCTGGCTGCTCCAGGCGCGGATCATGCGGCAGTGGCTCGCCGATGAGATGGCGGAGGACCTGACCGCGGGCCTCAAGCCCTTCGAGCGGCCGGAGGCGCGGCTCAACGCGCTCCGCCGGTTCAAGTACCGCCAGCTCCTGCGCATCGGCTGCCGCGACATCCTGGGCGACGCCGACCTCACCGTGACCACCGAGGAGCTGTCCCACATGGCCGACGTGTGCCTGACCGCGGCCTGGGACTGGGCCCGGGAGCGGCTCGAGCGGCTCTACGGGGCCCCGATGGGAGCCGACGGCACGCCCACCGGCCTCGCGGTCATCGGCATGGGCAAGCTCGGGGGCGAGGAGCTCAACTACTCCTCGGACATCGATCCGATCTTCGTCTACGGGGAGGACGGCGAGACTGCGGGCGGCGAGTCGGGCCGCATCGCCAACGGCGAGTTCTTCACCCAGGCGGTCCGGTCCATCGTGGACACGCTGGAGTCGGTCACCGAGGAAGGCCACGTCTTCCGCGTGGACCTGCGCCTGCGCCCCGAGGGGCGCTCGGGCGCGCTGATCCGGTCGGTGGACGGCTATCGCAGCTACTTCGCCGACCGCGCCGAGCTCTGGGAGCGCCAGGCCCTCATCAAGGCGCGCGCCTGCGCGGGGGATGAGGCGGTGGCCGCGCGCTTCTTCGAGGCGGTGCGCCCCTTCGTCTACCGGCCCGGGCTCGACCCGGCCATCGTGCGCGCGGTGCGCGACATGAAGGGCCAGATCGACCGGGCGCTCCGGGGCAAGGACGCCTCCCACCGCAACGTCAAGCTCGGCCGCGGCGGCATTCGCGAGGTGGAGTTCCTCATCCAGGCCATGCAGCTCCTCTACGGGGGCGACGACCCGTGGCTGCGGGAGCGCAACAGCCTGCGCGCGATCTTCCGGCTCACCGAGCGGGGCTACCTGCCGCACGCGCTCGGGCGCGAGCTGAGCGACGCGCTCGTGTACCTGCGCACCGTCGAGCACCGGCTGCAGATCCTCCACGAGTTCCAGACCCACACGCTCCCGGAGGAGCCCCGCGCGCTCGGGCTCCTGGCCCGCCGCATGGGCGTCGCGCAGCCCCCCGCGGCGGCGGCGCGGCGCTTCATGGTCGAGCACCGGCGCGTGACCACGCTGGTGCACCGGGCCTTCCGCGACTTCTTCGCCGCGCCGCCCGCCGCGGCGGCGCGCCCGCTGCGCATCCCGAGCTACACCGCGCTCAAGGCGACCGGCTTCTCCGACCCGGACCGGGCCCGCCAGAATCTCCGACTGGTTCTGGAAGGCCGCCCGCTGATCCCGTACCCGGCCGCGGCGGGCCGCGCGGTGGCCCGCCTCTTCCCGGTGCTCCTCGACGCGCTCTGGCAGAGCCCGGACCCCGACGAGGCCCTGAGCCAGTTCGAGCGCTTTGTCTCGGCGGCGGGGCCGCGGACCGCCTACCTCGAGCTCCTGGCCGACCGGCCCGAGCTCCTCACCAACCTGGTCCAGCTCTGCGCGCGGGGCGAGCTGCTGACCGAGCTCCTGATCGCCCAGCCGGAGCTGCTCAACGGGCTGGCGAGCCCGGAGACCTTCGCGGCGCGGAAGCGGGGGCACGACTTCCGGCGCGAGCTGGCGCCTGTCCTCGCGCCGCGCCTGGCGGCCGCCGAGCGCCCGGACGTGCTGCGGCGGCTCAAGCAGGCGCAGGAGCTCGGCATCATCTGGCGCATGCTGCTCGGGGTGACGGACGCGGAGCGCTTCTCGCTCGAGATGACCGCGCTCGCCGAGGCCACGCTCGCGGTCGCGTGGACCCTGGCCCTCGAGGAGACGGTGGCCCAGTACGGCGTCCCGCGCGACGCGAAGGGTCGGCTCGTGCCCGCGGCCATCATCGGCCTCGGCAAGTTCGGCGGGCGCGAGCTCACCACCGGCTCGGATCTCGACCTCTTCGTGGTCTACGAGGGCGCCGGGTTCACCGACGGGGACCCGCGGGTCGAGGCGCACGTGTTCTACGACCGCGCGGTGGAGGCGCTCAGCGGCCTCCTGAGCGACATCACGGCGGCCGGCGTGGCCTTCGCGGTGGACCTGCGCCTGCGCCCCGGCTCCAAGGGCAGCGGCTTCGCCTCGAGCGACGACGCGCTCGAGCGCTACTACCGCGAGTGGGCGGACCCGTGGGAGCGCCAGACCCTCACCCGCGCCCGGCTGGTGGGCGGCGATCCCCGCCTCGGCCGCGCGGTGCGCCGGCGCATCCGCGGGCTGCTCTACGGGCCCGAGGCGCCGCCGCCCGATCTCAAGGAGATGCGCGCCCTGCGCGAGCGCATGGAGCGCGAGCTGGGCAAGGAGACGCCCGGCCGGTTCCACGTCAAGTTCGGGCGCGGCGGACTGGTGGACGTGGAGTTCATCACCCAGGCCCTGCAGATGCGCCACGGGGCCCGCCAGCCCGGCCTCCGCCGCGCCAATACGCTCCACGCCATCCGCGAGATCGCGGCGGCCGGGCTGCTACCCGCCGCGGACGGCGCCACGCTCGCCGAGCAGTACCGCGTCCTGCGCCGCGTCTCGCTCGGGCTCCGGCTCTTCGGCACGCGGCCGGCGGACACCCTGGAGCTGGCGGGGCCGAATCCGGCCCGGCTCGCCAAGACCCTCGAGTACCCGTCGCGGAAGGACTTCCTCGATGACTACCGCCGCCGCACCGCGTGGGTCCGCGCGCTCTACGATCGCGTCGTGCCGAAGTGAGCCGGCCTCGTCAGGCGCCCGGCTCGCGGGTGATGCGCGCGCCGAGCGAGCGCAGGCGCTCGCCGATCCGCTCGTAGCCGCGGTCCACCTGGTGCGCGTTCATGATCGTCGACGTGCCGCGGGCGCACAGCGCGGCGCCGATGAGGGCCATCCCGGCGCGGATGTCGGGGGAGACCATCGGGGCGGCCCGCAGCTCGGTGGGGCCGACCACCACCGCCCGGTGAGGATCGCACAGCACGATCCGCGCGCCCATCGCGATCAGGCTATCCACGAAGAAGAGGCGGCTCTGCCCGAGCCCCTCCAGGAGCGCGGTCACATCCCGGATGCGGGGCACGTTCTCGATGACGACTGGGCCCGCGACGAGCAGGCAGGGGCGGGCGTCTGGGCTCCTCGTGCCCGAGGCGCCGGAGCGGGGCGATGCGGGCGCTCTTCGGGCAGGTCGAGCGCGTCGCGTCCGTCGACGTACTCGCCGCGCAGGCACGACGGCATCCGCCGCGCCCTCGAACACCAGCTCCCGCGTACCGGCGGTAGCCCCGAAGGGGATTCGTGACGAGCGATCAAGAAAAAGCTTCTTTCCCCTTCCCAGCCACCCTGCAGCCGGCCATCGTTCCTGGGATCGGATCTCCAAAACTTAGCTTGACAGCCGGCCACGCCCACGCCCGAAGTAAGCGCCTCTGCAACACGGTGCTGCACATCCCAGCAGTTCACCGTCCAGCCGCGGAGACACCGACGCCGCCCGCTCGGGTCCCTGGCCTTAGCACCCTCGGCCGCCATTCAACAAGCTCAAGAGGGAGCCCACGACATGAGCAAGACAACGAGGCGAGAGTTCGCGAACGGCATGGCACTCACCGCGGCCGCGGCCATTCTGGGGGTCTCGCCGAAGCCGGCGGACGCGGAGCCGCCTCCGGAGACCACGAGGCTGAGGCTTCCGAAATTCCCGTACGACCACGCGTGTCTGGCGCCCCAGTGGATTGCGGATGAGCTGCTCAGGGCTGAGGGGTTTACCGACATCCAGTACAGGACAACAACCGACAGCATAGGCGATCTCGCCGCCGGCAAACTCGACTTCGGGGGGGCTGATGTCATGAGCCTATTGCTGTCCCTGGATGCGGGGCAACCCCTCGTCGCTATCGGGGGAATCCATGCAGGCTGCTTCGAGTTATTCGCAACCGAGCGAGTGCGCTCGCTTCTCGATCTCAAGAACGGCACCGTCGCCGTTGGTTGGTCTGGGGGCCTTGCGCTCGTGACCGCCATGGCCACCTATATCGGTTTCGACCCTCGCCGGGATGCCAAGCTCGTCCAGCCACCGTCAAAGGAGGCGATCCAGCTCCTCGCCGACGGGAAGATCGATGGGTTGCTGGGCTTTCCCCCTGATCCCCAGGAGCTCCGGACAAGAAAAATCGCTCATGTGATCGTAAGCACCACTGAGGATCGGCCCTGGTCCCAGTATTTCTGCTGCATGGCGGTAACGAACGTTCAATTCGCCAAGAAGCACCCGGCGGCCACCAAGCGGATGCTGCGCGCCTTCACGAAGGCGACAGACATGTGCGCCCTCGAGCCGGATCGGGTCGCTCGGTCCCTCGTAGAGCGGGGCTTTGTGAAGACCCACGCCTATGCGGTGCAAACCCTGAAGGAGATTCCCTACACCCGGTGGCGGGAGTATGACCCAGCCGATACAATGCGCTTCTACGCGCTCCGGCTCCACGAGACGGGAATGATCAAGGCGAGCCCCCAGAAGATTCTCGCCCGGGGCACCGACTGGCGCGCCTTCAACGAGCTGAAGAAGGAGCTGAAGGCATAGCCGGGCAGCGCCCCGGTAAAGGCCTGAAGTGCGCCGCGGGCGCTCGCGGTTCCTGATCGCGCTGATCGCCGCGGCGCTCCTGGGCGGGAGCGCGCCTGCCGAGGCCAACCCTGAGAAAACCAGTGCCCGGCTCTCGCGCATTGGGCCGGCACCCGACTTCGCCCTCACTGTGCAGGACGGCGCACGGGTCGGCTTGGCCGATCTGCGGGGCAAGGTCGTGGTGGTGACCTTCATCTACGCGACCTGCGCCGACACCTGCCCGCTCCTGACGGCCAAGCTGGTGGGGATCCAGCGGCAGCTCGGCTCCGATCGCGCGCGCGTCCGCTTCGTGGCCATCACCGTGGACCCGGAGAAAGACACGCCGGAGGCGCTGCGGCGCTATGCCGAGGGACACGGAGCGAAGGCTCCCGGCTGGATCTTTCTCACCGGGACGGAGGCGGAAATCGGCGAGGTGGCCCGACGCTACGGCATCTACGTGAAGAAGAGGTCGGCCGGCGACGTGGATCACACCTTCCTCACCTCCGTCATCGACGGCGACGGAGTGCTCCGCGTGCAGTACCAAGGGGTGCGCTTCGACCCTGGCGAGTTTCTCCGCGATCTCCGCTCGCTCCTGCTCCAGGTACCCCGGTGAATCGACTCACCGCGTGGCTGCCCCGACTGGTCGCTCGCGTGCCCGCTTCCGTCCACGCCAAGCTCCTGGCTGCCTTCCTGGCCATCGTGATCCTCCTGATCACCGTCGGGGCCGTGGGCCTCGGCGTCCTCGCCGACGTCAATCGCCGGGCTGAGGACTTGGTGAGGCTGCAGCGGAAGATCGCCGCCTACCGCCAGCTCCAGCACGACACCACCAGCCAACTCTACAACGTGTCCTCGGCCCTGCTCGTGCCGGACGATCGCACGCTCCGCGGCACGCTCCGGAAGCTCAATCAGTTCGGCTACGACCTCGACCGGCTCCAGTTCGTGGCCGGGGATGAGGTGGAGCTGCTGGGCCGCGTCCGGGAGGACTACGAGAGGTTCATCAAGGTCGTGACGCACTCGGTGGAGCTCATCCGGGCGGGCAAGGCGACCGAGGGCCGCGAAGTGCAGCTCACCCAGGCGGGCCCGCTCGCCGACCGCCTCGAGCGCCTCACCAACGAGCTCGTCAACAAGGCAGAGGCCGACATGGTGGCGAGGATCGACGCCAGCCAGGAAGCGTACCTGTCGTCGCGCCGGGTCGTGATCGGCTTTGCCATAGGCAGCATCGCGCTCGCGCTGGTGCTGGGTCACGCCATCTCCTGGTCGCTGATCGGGCCTGTCCAGCAGATGGAGGTGCGGCTCGAGCAGATCGCCGCCGGTGACTTCACCCAGGCGATACGCGTCCCGAACCGCGACGAGCTGGGGGTCCTGGCCGCCAACCTGAACCGGGTGAGCGCTGAACTGGGCCAGCTCTACGCGCAGCTCGCGGCGGCCAATCGACACAAGTCGGAGTTCCTCGCCAACATGTCCCACGAGCTGCGCACGCCGCTCAACGCAGTCATCGGCTTCTCGGAGGTGCTCCAGGAGCGGATGTTCGGTGAGCTCAACGACAAGCAGGGCGAGTACGTGCAGGACATACTTACCTCGGGCCGCCACCTGCTCTCGCTCATCAACGACATCCTGGACCTGTCCAAAGTCGAGGCCGGGCGCATGGAGCTGGAGCTGGCTCCTTTCCACCTCCCCACGGCGTTGGAGTCCGCGCTCAGCTTCTTGCGCGAGCGGGCGACCCGCCACGGTATCGCGCTCGGCCTCGATGTGGACGAGCGCCTCGACGATTTCGTCGCCGACGAGCGCAAGGTCCGGCAGGTCGTGCTTAACCTCCTCTCGAACGCAGTCAAGTTCACGCCCGAGGGTGGGCGGGTCGAAGTCCGAGCGCTCCTCGAGGACGCTTTCGTGAAGATATCGGTGAGCGACACGGGGGCCGGAATCGCGCCGGGGGACCAGGCGAAGATCTTCGAGGCGTTCAGCCAAGTGGGCACCGACAAGGCGCGGAAACACGAGGGGACGGGTCTCGGGCTCACGCTGACCCAGCGGTTCGTGGAGCTCCACGGCGGCGAGATCTCGGTCGAGAGCGCGGTGGGCAAGGGGTCAACCTTTGCCTTCACGCTTCCTGTGAGGCCATGGCCGGCGAGTTGATCCTCGTCGTTGAGCAAGCGCGCGCGGTAGCCTCCCGCCTTCGCTGAGCCACGGCAAGAGCCGGAGCCTCGGCCGGCTCTAACTGAGAACGGGTGTTGTGTCATCTACGTTCTCCCTGGTGTCGGCGGTTCGATCCCGTCCTTGCCCACGATCTTTTCAACCGCCTGCCAGCTCAGACATTCTCGTCGGCTTGCGTTTGTGCCGGAATCCGTGCCCAACTCGGGCGCACGCCAACGCACGTGGTACCCCTAAGGCGATCCGGCTGCGGGGAGCGACTCAGCGAGATGGCGGCCGACAACGATGCGGGGTTCTAGAAACAGGGACAGCGTTGAATCTCTTCTCAGGTTACCCGGAGGCACATGATGAGCAAGCGGTATGACCTGGTCGTAATTGGTTCCGGGCCGGCCGGAGAAAAGGGGGCCGCTCAGGCCGCCTACTTCGGAAAGAGCGTCGCGATGATCGAGCGGTCCAGCCATCTCGGCGGAACCGGGATCAACACGGGGACCATCCCTTCCAAGACTCTGCGTGAAACAGCCTTGTATTTTCCGGGCTGCGGCAGCGCGGCCTGTACGGGATCGACTATTCCCTCAAGGAACGCCTCACCATTGCGGACCTCAGGCACCGCTGTGGCATCGGCTCCTAGGGCGGCCAGCGTCCGAGTCTGGCAGGTTATGTCACGGTGACGGGACCCAAGCCAGGGGCGCCCGCCGCCGGAGGGCGTTCATGTTGCCTATCCTCTCGACCAGCACGTCTCCGGAGAACGGCGCGGCCCCACTGCCGTCGAAAATCATCGCGTTGACGATCAGCGTCTTGTCCATGGCGTCCTCCTCGGGCCCACGATAGCACGCGGTCCGGTGATACGATGTCGCCGGCGCCGCGTCCCTCGATGTGCACCGCGCGGATTGCCGAGGAGGTAGCGTGATGGGACTTGGCCGGCTCGGTGTCTGGGCCTCGATGGACGGGATGACCGCCGCCGCCGCGGCGGACTTCGCCAAGCGGCTCGAAGGTTGGGGATACGGCGCTCTCTGGGTGCCCGAGTCGCGCGGCCGCAACGTCCTGGTGATCTCGAGCTGGCTCCTGGCCAATACCAAGACGCTCACCGTCGCCACCGGCATCGCCAATATCTATGCGCGCGATCCGCAGGCCACGGCGTCCGGCCAGCTCGCCCTGGCCGAGCAATCGGGCGGGCGCTTCCTGATCGGCCTCGGCGTGTCCCATGTCCCGCTGGTCGAGGGCCTCCGCGGCCACACATACGGCAAGCCGGTGGAGACCATGCGCGACTACGTCGAGGCGATGCGGCGGGCCAGCTATGCCGCGCCGCGGCCGGCCGAGACGCCGAAGACGGTGATCGCCGCGCTCGGCCCGGGCATGCTGGCGCTGGCTGGATCGCATACCGACGGCGCGCATCCCTACCTGGTCACGCCGGCGCACACGCGGGAGGCGCGCCGCATCCTGGGCCCGGACAAGCTCTTGTGCCCGGAACAGACGGTCCTCGCCGAGACCGATCCCGCCCGCGCGCGGCGCATCGGCCGCGCGTGGCTCGGCCGCTACCTCGAGATGACGAACTACCGCAACAACCTGCTCCGCCTCGGCTTCGTGACGCCGGACTTCGGCGGCGGCGGATCCGATCACCTGGTCGACGCGATGATCGCCTGGGGCGACGCGGCGGCGATTCGCCGGCGCATCGACGAGCATTGGGCGGCCGGCGCCGACCACGTCTGCATCCAGACGCTCAACCCCAACGAGGCCACACCCGGCCTGCCCGACGAGCGGCTGCTCGCCGCCCTCGCGCCGACGAGTCAACCGGGCCATTGACGGAAAGGAGTGCGCGCCATGAAGCACGGAGTCGTCTTTCCACAGACGGAATTCGGCAACGACGTGCAGGCCATCAAGGACTACGCGCAGACGGCCGAGGGGCTCGGCTATGACTACCTGCTCGTCTACGACCACGTGCTCGGGGCGCACCCGAGCCGTGAGCCGAAGCTGACGGGGCCGTACACGTACGAGCATCCCTTCCACGAGCCCATGGTGTTCTTCGGATTCCTGTCGGCGATCACCACCAAGCTCGAGCTCGTCACCGGCATCCTCATCCTGCCGCAGCGCCAGACCACGCTCGTGGCCAAGCAGACCGCCGAGGTCGACGTCCTGAGCGGAGGCCGCCTGCGCCTCGGCATCGGCATCGGCTGGAACTACGTCGAGTACGACGCGCTCGGCGAAGAGTTCCGGACGCGTGGGCGCCGTGTCGAGGAGCAGATCGAGGTCTTGCGCAAGCTCTGGACCCAGCCGCTCGTCACGCACAAGGGCGCGCACCACGTCATCGACAATGCCGGCATCAATCCCCTGCCCATTCGGCGTCCCATCCCGGTCTGGTTCGGGGGCGCCGCAGAGCCCGTGCTCAGGCGCGCCGCGCGGATCGGGGACGGCTGGATGCCGGCGGGCCGACCGCCGGATGATCGGATGAAGGGTTACTTGGACCAGCTCAATGGCTACCTGGCGGCGGCCGGCCGCGATCGCACGCAGTTCGGCATCGACCCCTGGATCAGCATTCAAGGGCTCGACAAGGACGAATGGCGCCGCCGCGTCGAGGCGTGGCGTGGCCTGGGGGCCAGCCATCTGGCCGTGGATACGATGCGCGCCGGCTTCGCGACGCCGCGGGCCCACATCGACGCGATCCGGTCGTTCCGGGAGGTGCTGAGCTAATCATGCGGTTCGGCGTGACCATTCCGAACAACTGGGGCATCGCGGATCCGCGCCAGGTCCTCGCCATGGGGCCGCTCGCCGAGGCGCTCGGTTATGACTCCGTTTGGGTCATGGACTGGGCGGGCACGCTCGACCGGCTGGCCCAGCTCGACTTCACGCACATCGCGCGCGCGTTCCTGTCGAACGTCGGGCCCGTGCTGGCGACGCAGGAGCGCTCGGGGAGCACCGTGGAGCGGCTGGCCGCGTTCGCGACGTGGGTCGATTCGGGTCTCGCCGTGGGCCCGCTGATCGGCGGCTTCGTCGTCGCCCGCCTCGGCCTGCCGCTGCTGTATGACGCGCTCGCCGTCTGCATCGTGGGCGTGCTGGTGGTGCACCGGCTGGCGAGCGGCGGGCCGGTGTATGCGATCCGCGGCATTGACGCCCCCCGCGGCGGATCGTAGCCTCGCGGTCATGGAGTACCCGGTCCGGACTCGCCAGTGGACGCGGGCGGAGTACGACCGGTTGATCGAGATCGGCGTCTTTCGCCCGGGAGATGCGGTCGAGCTGCTCGGGGGCGATCTCGTCGTCGCCGAGCCTCAGAGCAGTCCTCACTACACGGCCATCCACCTGGCCGGGGACGCGCTGCGGACCGCATTCGGGGCGGGCTGGGTAATTCGCACGCAGGCGCCGATCGCGCTGGACGATCAGTCGGAGCCGGAGCCGGACGTCGCGGTCGCGCAGGGCACGCCGCGCGAGTACGTTGGCGAGCATCCGGCGCGGCCCGTGCTGGTCGTCGAGGTCGCCCTGTCCAGCGTCGCGCTCGATCGGGACCACAAGGGCAGCCTCTACGCGCGCGCGCAATTGGCCGACTACTGGATCGTCAACCTCGTGGACCGCGTGCTCGAGGTCTATCGCCAGCCCGTGAGCGATTCGGCGGCAGTGTTCGGCTGGAGGTATGGATCCCGGCAGACCCTGCGCGCCGAGGCGTCGATCGCCCCGCTGGCGGCGCCGGAGGCGGGCGTGCGCGTCAGCGATCTGCTGCCGTAACCCTCAGTCGGCGTCCAGCGGGTCTGTCGCGTCGGGCCCGATCCACTGAATCCCGGCGCCGGCGCCCTTGACGGCTGTCACCTCCACCTCGACGACCAGCTCGGATCGCGCCAGGCCGCTGATGCGGCAGCCGAGCGACGTCGGGTGGCTCTTCGCGAAGGGCGCCGGGCCCTCACCGTACTTCCGGTTCTGCTGGGCGCCGTCGACGGTGAACATGCGGCGCCGCACGACGTCGCGCATCGACGCGCCGGCCTGCTCGAGCGCCCAGCCGATGGTGTCGATGGCGAGGTCGTACTGCCGCGCCCAGTCGCCCGCCGCCTGCACCTCGCCGGTGGAGGACACGGAAGTACAGCCGCTGACGTAGACCTGATTGCCCACGGCGACGGCGCGCGCGTAGCCGCGCGGCTTCTCACGCAGGTGCTGGGTGTAGATGTCGCGGCGCGAGCGGGCGGCGCCGAGCACCGCTTCGGCCTCGATCTCGACGAGCAGCTCGGGGCGGACCAGCGCCGGGATGCCGAGCAGGGTGGAGACCGGCCGCACGTCGCCGAGGGCGTCCACGAACGCCCGCGTGTACTCCGCGCTCTGCCCGAGATCGGTCAGGTACGTCTTGGTGTAGACGAGATCGCCAGGCGCTCCGCCCGCCGCGGCCAGCGCGTGGAAGATCGTGTCCATGGTCGCGCGCGTCTGGCGGTACATGTCGCCGGGCCCCTCGACGCCGCCGGCCCTGAGCGCGGTCGAGCCCGAGATGAAGACGCGATCGCCCACGCGGACGGCCCGCGAGTAGGCGTACACGCTCTCGAGCGGACCGCCCGACGAGATCCGCTGCGCGGAGGCGGCGGCGCCGTCGACGGCGTCGAGCTCGATCTCGACGAGCTGCGTCGGCCGGGCCAGGCCGTTGACCTGCACCAGCGTGGCGGCGGGTCGCGCGTCGCGGAAGTAGCGGGCGATCGCGCGGGCGGCCGCGTCGCCCACGGCGATGTCGGTGACGTACACGCGGCTGCGCACGACGTCGTCGAGCCGGCCGCCCGCCTTGCCCATGCTCCAGGCGGCGATCTTCATGATGGCGTCGACCTGGGCGGTGACGTCGCCCTCGCCGCGGACGTCGCCCTGCCGGTCGATGGCGGTCGTGCCGGACTGCAGCACGGTGTCGCCGACGCGCAGCGCACGCGAGTAGTGGGCGGTCTGTTCGAGCTGGCGGCCGGAGGCGACGTTGAGGCGGGATGTCGGTGTCATGCGCGAGAGAGTACTACGTCGAGGGGGTGGCCGGCCCCGGCGAGATCAGGCCGCGGACGCTCCAGGTTGGTACCGGCCGGGCCAGCCCCTTGAGCGCCAGCGCGCCCACGTCCTCGGCGTCGATCATGTCCTCCACGGCCGCGGCGACCCGGGCGGAGACGAGGATCTGGCCCCCGCCGGCCTCGCCGCACAGTCGCGCCGCCAGATTCGTGACGGTGCCGATCGCGCCGTAGTCCAGGCGGCCGGCCGCGTCAGGCGCCCGGCTCGCGGGTGATGCGCGCGCCAAGCGAGCGCAGGCGCTCGTCGATGCGCTCGTAGCCGCGGTCCACCTGGTGCGCGTTCATGATCGAGGACGTGCCGCGCGCGCACAGCGCGGCGCCGATGAGGGCCATGCCCGCGCGGATGTCGGGGGAGACCATCGGCGCGGCCCGCAGCTCGGTGGGGCCGACCACCACCGCCCGGTGCGGATCGCACAGGATGATCCGGGCGCCCATCGCGATGAGGCTGTCCACGAAGAAGAGACGGCTCTCGAATAGCTTCTCGTGGATGAGCACGGTCCCGCGGCTCTGGGTCGCCAGCACGAGCGCGAGCGAGGTCAGGTCGGCGGGGAAGCCCGGCCACGGCGCGTCGTCCACCTTCGGAATCGCCCCGTCGGCGTCCGCGGCGACCCGCAGCTCCTGCGGCCCGGGGACGACCAGCGTCGTGCCGTCGAGCGCGGTCTCCACGCCCAGCCGCCGGTACGCCAGGCGGATCATGCGCAGGTCCTCCGGGATCACGTCGCGGATGCGGAGGTCGCCGCCGGTCATTGCGGCCAGGGCCACGAAGGAGCCGATCTCGATGTGATCGGGGCCCAGGCGATGGCGGCCGGGCGCGAGCTCGCGGACGCCCGCGATGCGGAGCTGGTTGGTGCCGATGCCGCTGATCCGGGCGCCCAGGGCGTTGAGGAAGCGGCACAGGCCCTGGACGTGCGGCTCGCTGGCCGCGTTCAGGATGACGGTCTCCCCCTCGGCCAGCACCGCCGCCATCACCGTGTTCTCGGTGCCGGTCACGCTCATCTCGTCGAGGAAGACCTCGGTGCCCCGGAAGCGGCCCTCGAGGGTCAAGTGGAGCGTGGGGCCGGCCTCGACCCGCGCGCCCAGCGCGTTCAGCGCGAGCAGGTGGGTGTCGAGCCGCCGCCGCCCGATCCGGTCGCCGCCGGGAGGCGGGAGCAGGGCCTGTCCCGTCCGCGCGAGCAGGCCGGGCGCCAGCAGCACCGAGCCGCGGAGCTGCGACATCACCCCCGGATCGGGGTCGCGGCCCTTGAGCGCGCTCGCGTCCAGGCGCACGGTGCCGTGGTCGTCGACGGCCACTTGCACCCCCAGGTGGCGAAGCCCCTCGAGCAGCGCGGTCACGTCCCGGATGCGAGGCACGTTGTCGACGACCACTGGGCCCGCGACCAGCAGGCAGGCCGCGAGCACGGGCAGGGCCTCGTTCTTGTTGCCGGCCGGCGTCACCGTCCCCCGCAGGGGATGGCCGCCCTCCACCAGGAATCGATCTCCCGTCACGTGGGCCTCCTCGTCAATACTAACCGACCCGCGCGGACATAAAGGCACGGGAGAGCGGTCGCCGAGAGGCCGGTGTATGATCGCGGCGAGCCCGCATGACCGAGCGTTTGTTCGTCCTCGACGGCCCCGGCTTCCTCTTCCGCGCCTACCACGCGATTCCCTTCCTCTCCACCTCGAAGGGTGTGCCGAGCCACGCGGTCTTCGGCATGTCCACCATGCTGTGGAAGCTCCTGCGCGAGGACAATCCCGAGTACTTCGCGGTCGCTTGGGACCCGCCCGGCCCGACCTTCCGCGAGGAGAAGTTCGCCGCCTACAAGGAGACACGCGCCCCCACGCCCGACGATCTCCGCACCCAGATTCCCTACGTGAAGACGCTCTTCGAAGCCCTGCGTCTGCCGCTCCTGGAAGTGCCGGGCTTCGAGGCCGACGACGTGCTCGGCACCGTGGTGGATCGCACCCACGACCTCCCGATCGAGATCGTCCTGGTCACCTCCGACAAGGACATGCTCCAGCTCGTGAGCCCGCGGGTGCGTGTGTTCTCGACCACCGGCCGGGGCGGGGACCGCGTGGTCTTCGACGAGGCCGCGGTGAAGGCCAAGTGGGGGGTGGAGCCCGCGCAGATCCCCGACATCCTGGCCCTGATGGGCGACTCCATCGACAATATCCCCGGCGTGCCCGGCGTGGGCGAGAAGACCGCGGCCAAGCTGATCGGCCAGTTCGGCGGCGTGGCCCGGCTCTACGAGAACCTCTCATTGGTGCCGGGGAAGCTGCGCGAGACACTGGCCGCCAACCGTAAGCAGGCGCTGCTCTCCCGTGAGCTGGCCACCGTGAGCACGCGGGTGCCGATCACGGTGGATCTGGAGGCCTTCCGGCGCCGCGAGCCCGACTGGGAGCGCCTGCGCGCGCTCTGGACCGAGCTCGAGTTCCATAGCCTCCTGCGCCAGCTCCCCGCCGAGCCGGCGCCCGAAGCCACCGGCGGCGACGTCCCGACCCTGGCCGACGCGGCCGGGCTCGCGCGCTACCTGGCCGCGGTGCCCGCCGGCGAGCCGCTCGCCGTCGAAGCGGTCGGCGAGGGGGGCCCGCCGGATCCGGCGATGACGGCTATTGGGCTGTATCACCCGGCCGCGGGCGCGGCCGTGCTCGCACTCGAGCCCGGGAAGGCCACGGTGCCCGATCTCGGAGGGCGGACGCTGATCGGCCACGACGTCAAGGCGCTGGCCGAGTGGTGGCTGGCCCGCGGCGGCACGCTGCCCCCGGGGGAGGACACCGCGGTGGCCGCCTACCTGCTGAACCCGGCGCGCACCAACTACAAGCTCGAGGAGGTCTGCGCCGAGCTGCTCGGCCAGGGGCCCGGCATCGCGCGGCCCGGCACGCGGGCCAGGTGGATCTGGGAGCTGTGGGCGATGGAGCCGCGCGCGCTGCAGGAGGTGGGCCTCCACGAGCTCTACCAGAACATCGAGCGTCCCCTGATCGGGGTGCTCGCGCGCATGGAGCGGCACGGCATCCGGGTGGACCCGGTCCGGCTCGGGGAGTTCTCGCGCGAGCTCGAGGTGCACCTCGAGCGGACGACGCGCGAGATCTTCACGTTGGCGGGCGAGGAGTTCAATATCGGCTCGCCCAAGCAGCTCGCCCACATCCTGTTCGAGAAGCTCAAGCTGCCGCCGGTGAAGCGGACCAAGACCGGCTACTCGACCGACGCGGACGTGCTCGAGCACCTCGCGCTCGGCCACGAGCTGCCCGCGCGCATCGTCGAGCACCGCACGCTCGCCAAGCTCAAGTCCACCTACGCGGACTCGCTGCCCACGCTCCTGAATCCGGTGACCGGGCGCATCCACACCTCGTTCAACCAGCTCGTGGCCGCGACCGGACGGTTGTCGTCGAGCAACCCCAACGTCCAGAACATTCCCGTGCGCACCGAGCTGGGCCGGCGCATCCGCGCCGCCTTCGTGCCCGAGCCGGGCTGGCGGTTCCTCGCCGCGGACTACTCGCAGATCGAGCTGCGCATCCTGGCCCACGTCTCGGGTGAGGAGAGCCTGATCGAGGCCTTCCGCCGTGGGGAGGACATCCACGCCCGCACCGCCTCGGAAGTCTTCGGCGTCGCCCTGGAGGCGGTGACCCCGGAGCAGCGCGACATCGCCAAGACCACGAACTTCTCGGTGATCTACGGCGTCACCGCCTTCGGGCTCTCGCGCGGCCTCGACATCAGCCCCAAGCAGGCGCAGGAGTTCCTCGACCGGTTCTTCGCCCGGCATCCCAAGGTCAAGGCCTATCTCGCCCGCACCGTCGCGGAAGGCCGCGAGCGCGGCTTCGTCACCACGCTGCTCGGCCGCCGGCGCTACCTGCCGGAGCTGCGTAGCGGCAACCCGAATCTGCGGGGCTTCGGCGAGCGCATGGCCACCAACGCGCCCATCCAGGGCACCGCCGCGGACCTCGTCAAGATCGCGATGGTCCGGGTGGCCCAGGAGCTGGACGCGCACCGGCTCGAGAGCCGCATGCTGCTGCAGGTGCACGACGAGCTGCTGTTCGAGGCGCCGCCCGCGGAGCTCCCGCGCCTCCAGGCGCTGGCCACGGAGGTCATGGAATCCGCGCTCTCGCTCGACGTGCCGCTCAAGGTGGACGTGAAGACCGGCGCCGACTGGGCCGCGGTATGAGGCGCTTCCTCCTGGTCGGCCTCACCGGCGGCATCGCCACCGGCAAGAGCACGGTCACCGGGCTCCTGGGGAGCCCGGGCGTGCGGGTGGTGGACGCCGACGCGCTCGCCCGCGAAGTCGTGGAGCCGGGCACGTCCGCCCACGCCCTGATCGTCGCCGAGTTCGGTCGTGACGTGCTGCAGCCCGACGGCCGCCTCGGTCGGGCGCGCCTGGGCGCGATCGTCTTCCAGGATGAGGCCAAGCGGAAGCGGCTCGAGGCCATCACTCATCCGGCGATCCGCGCGCGGTTCGAACAGCTCATGGCGGATCTCGAGCGCCAGCGCTTCGACGGCATCCTGATCTGGGATGCCGCCCTGCTGGTCGAGTCCGGCGGCCACAACAAGATGGACAAGGTCGTGGTGGTGACCACCGACCCGGCCACCCAGCTCCGCCGGCTGATGGCGCGCGACGGCTCGACGGAGGAGGCCGCGCACGCCCGCACCGCGAGCCAGATGCCGCTGGCCGTGAAGGCCCGCGCGGCCGATTACGTCATCGACAACTCGGGCACCCGCGAGGGGACGGCAGCACGCGTGCGCGACGTCTACCGCGCCCTCCTCGAGGATCTGCGGCAGCACCAGGCGCGGCGATGAGCCCGCGCCGGAACGCGCGCGCGGCCGCGCCGCGCGCCCCGGTGCGCCGGGCGTCCACCCGCGGCCGCACCCGTGCCCTCGGCCAGCACTTCCTACGGGACCGGTCGGTGGTGGACCGCATTGTGGACCTGGTCGGGCCGACCGCGCGGGACCTGGTCGTCGAGATCGGGCCGGGCCGCGGCGCCCTCACCGAGACGCTGGCCGCCCGCGCCGGCCGGCTCCTCACGCTCGAGATCGACGCGGAGATGGCCGCGAATCTCCAGGCCCGGTTCGCGGCGTCGTCGCACGTGCAGGTGCGGCAGGCGGACGCGCGCCAGTTCGACTACCGGACGCTGCGCGCGCTCGCGCCCGATCCCACCGGCCGGGTGCTCGTGGTCGGCAACCTCCCGTACAGCGTGGGCAAGCCCATCCTGGCGGCCCTGGTCGAGGCCGCCCCGGCCATCGACGAGATGGCGCTCATGCTCCAGAAGGAGGTGGCCGAGCGCGTCGCCGCCGAGCCGGGTGGGAAGACCTACGGCGCGCTCTCGGTGCTGACCCAGGTGTCGGTCGCGGCACGCCTGGCCTTCTTGGTGTCGCCGGGCGCCTTCAGCCCGCCGCCCCAGGTGGACTCGGCGGTGCTGCATCTCCGGTCCCATCGCCAGCCGCCCGTGGCGGTGGCCGACCCCGCCCGCTTCGCCACGGTCGTGCGCGCGGCCTTCGGCCAGCGCCGCAAGAGCCTCGCCAACGCGCTGGCCGCCGGGCTGGGACTGGGCGCCGAGCGGGCCCGCCGCCTCATCGAAGCCGCCGACATCGATCCGGGTCGCCGTGCCGAGACGCTGTCGCTGGCCGAGTTTGCCCGGCTCGCGGCGGCGCCCGAGTCATCGTGGCGCGCAGGCCCGCCACTACCTCGCGGGTAATTGAGGTTGAGCGCCCCGGGGCTCACGATGAAGCCGATGCTACGTCATGGCCTGCTCGTTCTCGCGGCGCTTGCCGTCGTCGTCGGCGCCTGGGCCGGAGCTCGCGGCGTGAGCCTCCTGGCCCGGGGCCTCAGGCGCGGTGAGGATCCGAGCGCCCCGCTGTGGGTCGTCCGGGGCCTTCGGGGCATCATCGTGGCCCTCTGCATGGCGTCCCTCGCGGTCGGGACCGTCCTCGGCGAGGTGTGGCTGGTCGTCTTCGGCGCTCTCTGGCTCGCCGAGGAGATCTACGAGACGGGGGTGCTCGCGCTCATCCTCCGCGCGGGAGCGGGCGAAAGCGAACGGTCGTCGACCGTCTGACGGGTCGCGCCTCCCTCCCGCGTTCCTTGGGCCTGGCTAGGGCCCGGTGGTAGGATGAAAAGGCCGCAATGAACACCACTTACAGACCAGAGCCCGTTCCGATCGACGCGCCCGGCGAGCCCGCGGTGAGGCTCATCCCGCTGGGCGGCCTCGGCGAGATCGGGCTCAACATGATGCTGATCGAGTGCGGCCCCGACATCTTGGCAGTGGACTGCGGGCTGCTCTTTCCGGACGACGAGATGCCCGGCGTGGATTTCGCCATCCCGGACTGGGCATATCTCCGCGAGCGGCGCGACGCGTTCCGCGCCGTCGTGCTCACGCACGGCCACGAGGACCATATCGGCGCCCTGTCCTACCTGCTCCGGGAGTTCCCGGTGCCGGTCTACGGCACGCCACTGACCCTGGCGATCGCAAAGCACCGGCTCGCCGAGAACGGCGTGCTCGAGCAGGCCGACCTGCGCACCTACGCGCCGGGCGATCGGATCGCCATCGGCGGCTTCACGGTGGAGCCGATCCGGGTGACGCACTCGATCGCCGACGGCATCGGCCTCGCCATCGAGACGCCGCTCGGCACCGTGGTTCACACCGGCGACTTCAAGCTCGATGCGCACCCGGTGGACCACCAGCAGCCGGACTACTCGCGCTTCGCGGCGCTGGGCGAGCGCGGCGTGCTCGTGCTCTGCTCCGACTCGACCAATGTCGGCCGGCCGGGGCACACCGGCTCCGAGACCTTGGTGGGCCAGGCGCTCGCGGGCCGCTTCGCGGAGGCGCCGGGGCGCATCATCGTCGCCACCTTCGCCTCCCACATCCACCGCATCCAGCAGGTGCTCGACCTGGCCGCCCAGTGCCACCGGCACGTGGCGCTGCTCGGCAAGAGCATGATGACGAACGTGGCGGTGGCGCAGGACATGGGCTACCTCACGGTGCCGGAGGGCCTGGTCCTGCCGCTCGAGGAGCTGGCCGAGCTGCCCGCTCAGCGCCAGGTGATCGTCTCCACCGGCAGCCAGGGCGAGCCCAACTCGGCGCTCTCGCTGATCGCGGCGGGCGACCACAAGTACGTCCACGCGGGGCCGGGCGACCTGGTGATCTTCTCCTCGCGCGTGATCCCGGGCAACGAGCGCGTGATCGGCCGCGTGATCAACGCGCTCCTGCGCCGCGGTGCCGAGGTGCTCTGGGAGGACGTGGCCTTCGTGCACGTCTCGGGGCACGCGAGCCAGGAGGATCTCAAGCAGATGCTCGCGCTGACGCGCCCGCGCTACTTCGTGCCGGTGCACGGCGAGTTCCGGCACCTGCTCCAGCACGCGCGGCTGGCCGAAGGCGTGGGCATTCCCAAGGACCGCATCTTCCTCATCGAGGACGGCCTCGGGCTGGAAGTCACCGCGTCCTGTACCCGGGTGCTCGGGGGCTACCCGGCCGGACCGGTGCTGGTGGACGGCAAGGGCGTGGGCGACGTGGGCAGCGTGGTCCTCCGCGACCGCCAGCTCCTGGCCGAGGCGGGCATGCTGGTGATCGCGCTCACCATCGACCGCACGACCGGCTTGATCGTGGCGGGACCCGAGATCGTCTCCCGCGGGTTCGTCTACATGAAGGAGGCCGACGCCCTGATGGACGAGGTCAAGACCGCGGTGCGGGACGCGCTGGCCGGCCGGAAGGCGCCGGAGGCCTTCGACCGCGAGCTGGTGGGGGCCATGGTGCGCAGCGCGGCGCGGCGCTTCATCAACCAGCGGTTCCAGCGCAAGCCGGTGGTGCTGCCCGTGATCCTGGAGGTGTGATGGCGGAGAAGGTGACGATCGAGAAGGTGCTGGCCCCGGGCCCGAACGGCCACGGGCCGCGCGAGACCCCTCGCGACGGGGCGCCCCGACGCCGCGGGACGCGGCATGGGAAAGCCGAGCCCGGCCGCTGGGTGCGCGAGGCCAAGGGCATTCTCGCGCTGGCCCTCTCCGGCTTCGGCTTCGTGGCGCTCTACGCCTACGACCCGACGGTTCATCCGCTCGACCAGTCCAGTCCGGTGGGGCCCGTCGGGGCCTGGCTCGGCTGGGGCTCCTTCCACGCCTTCGGCTATGCCGGCTACCTCTTCCCGGTGCTGCTGGCCCTCTACGGCGTCTCGGCCTTCGTGCGGCCTCGCGTGGCCCACGGCTGGCAGGCCGGGGTGGGGCTCCTGATCTTGCTGGTGAGCGCCACCGGCGTCCTGGCCCGCGCCTCCGACACGCTGGCCGAGTACCGGCTGCACAAGGGCGGCGTGGTGGGCTGGGCGGTCTCCGAAGGGCTCAGGGTCTCCATCGGCACGGTGGGCACCTGGATCATCCTGCTCGCCCTCATCCCGGTCGGCGTGCTCTTCGTCACGCGCATCCCGTACAGCGTGCTCTCGCGCGCGCTGCGGGCGCGCTTCGGACGGCTGCGGCGACCGGACGCCAGGAAGGGCCGCCCGAGCCCGGTGTCGGCGGATCTGCCGCTGATGGCCGCGGTGCCGCCGGGCGGGTGGCCGGCCGGGGATCAGGTGGCCGCCCCGCCGCCGCTGGTGGTGAAGGAGCAGCCGAAGGTCAAGTCGGGGCTCGCGGACAAGGGCCTCGCCTGGCAGGAGACGTTCGACTTCGGCAAGGGCGGCGCGGAGGCGTTCAAGCTGCCCGCGGTCGGCCTGCTCGCGGCGCCGCCGGCCTCCTCGCTCCAGCGCACGCGCGAAGAGCTGGAAGGCAACGCGCAGACGCTCAAGAAGAAGCTCCACGACTTCGGGGTGGACGGCCACATCGTGCAGGCGAGCCCGGGCCCGGTGATCACGTCCTACGAGTTCGAGCCGGCGGCGGGCGTCAAGGTGAGCCAGGTGGTGAACCTGGCCGACGACCTGGCCCTCGCCATGAAGGTGGCGGCGGTGCGCATCGTCGGGCCGATTCCGGGGCGCGGCACGGTGGCGGTCGAGGTGCCGAACCCGGAGACGGCGACGGTGTACCTGCGCGAGATCCTGGTGAGCCCGGAGTTCGTCTCGACCAAGGGCCGGCTGCCTCTGGCCCTCGGCAAGGACACCACCGGCAACCCGGTGATCGGGGACCTCGCGGCCATGCCGCACCTGCTCATCGCCGGATCCACCGGCAGCGGCAAGTCGGTCGGCCTCAACACCATGATCTGTTCGCTGCTCTACAAGGCCACGCCGGCGGACGTCCGGCTCCTGCTGATCGACCCGAAGCGGCTCGAGCTCGGCGTCTACGAGAAGATCCCACACCTGCTCGCGCCGGTCGTCACCGACGCGAAGGAAGCCTCCGCGCGTCTGAAGTGGATCGTGGGCAAGATGGACGCCCGCTACAAGCAGCTCCAGGCCCAGGCGGTCCGCAACATCGAGGGCTACAACAAGGAAGTGCCGCCGGAGGAGCGGCTGCCCTACTGGGTGGTGGTGGTGGACGAGCTGGCCGACCTGATGATGGTCTCGGCCGGCGAGGTCCAGAACTCGCTGATCCGCCTGGCCCAGATCGCCCGCGCGGTGGGCATCCACCTGATCATCGCCACCCAGCGGCCGTCGGTGGACGTGGTGACCGGCTTGATCAAGGCCAACTTCCCGACGCGCATCGCCTTCCAGGTGGCCTCGAAGGTGGACTCGCGGACCGTGCTCGACGGGAACGGGGCCGAGCAGCTCCTGGGCCGCGGCGACATGATCTACGTGCCGCCCGGCGCGAGCCGGCAGATGCGCGTGCACGGCGCCTGGGTCTCCGACAAGGAAGTGAAGGCCATGTGCGAGTTCCTGCGGACGCAGGGCTCGGCGGTGTACGAGACGGTGGAGCTGCCCGCCGAGGCGGCCGGTGGGGGAGGCAGCGGTGAAGACCGCGACGATATCTACTGGGACGCGGTGAACCTGGTGATCGCGCAGCGGGCCGCGTCCATCTCGTTCCTGCAGCGGCGGCTCGGCCTGGGCTATCCCAAGGCCGCGCGCTTCATCGACATGATGGAGCAGGACCGCGTCATCGGACCCGGCCACGGCGCCAAGCCGCGTGAGATCCTCGTCGGCCCCGAGTACCTCGCGAAGCGGGGGAAGTAGCCGTGACACGACAGAGCCCCTCACCCCGGCCCTCTCCCCAGAGGGGAGAGGGAGTCATCTACCCTCGCCCCCGGAGGGGGAGAGGGCAGGGTGAGGGGGCGGTGTTCGTCCTGGCCCTCTGCCTCCTCCTGCTCGTCCCGACCGCCGCGACCGCCCAGACCCTCGACGAGGTGGTCAACGGCGTCGAGACCACCTACGGCAAGATCGTGGACCTCCGCGCCGAGTTCACCCAGACCGCCCGCAACAAGAGCCTCGGCCAGGACATCAAGGCGGAGGGTGTCGTGCTGCTCAAGAAGGGCGGCAAGATGCGCTGGGACTACAAGAGCCCCGCACCCCAGCAGATCGTCTCGGACGGCACCTCCCTCTGGGTGTACACGCCCGAGCTGAACCAGGTGAACAAGGGCAACGCGCCCAAGGCCCTGGCGGGGCCGGCGGGCAGCTTCCTCTCCGGGCTCGGCAAGCTGCGCGAGGAGTTCACGGTGCGCTTCCTCAATCCGGCGAGCCCGCGCGACGGCACGGGCCGGCCGGTGCTCGACCTCACGCCCAAGCAGCCGACCCCGCTCCTCACGCGCCTGGTGATCACGGTGGATCCGAAGGACTACGTGGTCAGCCAGGCGGTGCTCTACGACCAGTTCCAGAACACGGTCACCATGACCTTCAACCGAGTCGCCATCAATCCGGGGCTCAGCGACACGCTCTTCGTCTTCACGCCGCCGAAGGACGCGGCGGTGGTGCCGCTCGACCCGCG
>WNFD01000946.1_pt1 | contig 29027 bp, 26 predicted proteins | sample 5400491 | NCBI WGS metagenome assembly WNFD01 (sample SAMN13153343, study PRJNA577476) | soil metagenome | isolation source: 120 cm saprolite under Douglas fir tree site 2 hole 2 replicate 2 | place: USA:California | collected 2015-04-18
GAAGCCCGCCTTCGGGCGGATGCGGGGAGACGGTTGGGGTGAGGGGCTGCTTCCTCGAGCACCGAACGCGAGGTGAGTCCCCTCCGAGTGAGTCCCAAGTCCCCGCCGGGAATCAGCGATAGGCCCGATCGCCCACCCGAAGCAACCTTGCACGGTCGTCCGTCCTGCTGCAAACCTACGGTTCCATAACACCTCAGGGAGGGTTTCATGATCGGCTATGTCACGGTCGGCACCAACGATCTGGAAAAGGCGGGCGAATTCTACGACAAGATTTGCAGCGAATTCGGCATGGGCCGCTTCATGGCCGATGACCGGATTATCGTCTGGCTCGGTCGGGGCAAAGGCGCCGGCTTCAGCGTCGCCCTGCCCTTTGACGGCAAGCCGATGTCGGTCGGCAACGGCGTGATGGCGGCCTTCGGCGCCAAGGACGAGGCCCAGGTCGAGCGCGTCTACAAGCTCGCTTTGTCGCTCGGCGGCAGTTGCGAGGGCCCTCCCGGACAGCGCACCGAAAATTTCTATGCCGCCTATTTCCGTGACCCCGAGGGCAATAAGCTCAACGCCTTCGTGATGGGCTGACGGCCTTAACTTTCCTGGTTTTTCTCAAGCACGCACCACTTCCAAAGTCGGGAGGTGGCGCGTATTGCTTGGGCCGACCAGCCCCTCGTTCGAACATCTCATGGCCCGCCCCTCGCTGAAAAAATTCCGCCGCATCGTCGTCAAGGTCGGTTCCTCGCTCCTGATCGATTCCGACGCGGGCGAAGTGCGCGCCTCGTGGCTGTCGGCGCTCGCCGCTGATATTGCCGCCCTGCATGGCGAGGGCCGCGACGTCCTGATCGTCTCGTCCGGCTCGATCGCGCTCGGCCGCAGCCGCCTCAAGCTGCCGCGCGGCACGCTGAAGCTGGAAGAGAGCCAGGCGGCTGCCGCGGTCGGCCAGATCGCGCTGGCACGGATCTGGTCGGAGGTCCTGGGCCATCACGGCATCGGCGCGGGCCAGATCCTGGTGACATTGCAGGACACTGAGGAGCGGCGGCGCTATCTCAACGCGCGTTCGACCATCGGCAAGCTGCTGGAATGGCGCGCGGTGCCCGTGATCAACGAGAACGACACGGTTGCGACCAACGAGATCCGCTACGGCGACAACGACCGCCTCGCCGCGCGCGTCGCCACCATGGCGAGCGCCGATCTCCTCATCCTGTTGTCCGATATCGACGGGCTCTACGACGCGCCGCCGTCGCAGAATCCGCACGCCAAGCTCGTTCCGGTGGTGGAGAGCATCACCTCCGAGATCGAGGCGATGGCGGGCTCGGCCGAATCCGAACTGTCGCGCGGCGGCATGCACACCAAGATCGAGGCCGCCAAGATCGCGACCACCGGCGGCACGCAAATGCTGATCGCGTCGGGCAAGATCGAGCATCCGCTCAAGGCCGTCGCCGATGGCGGCCGCTGCACGTGGTTCCTGACCCCCGCCAACCCCGTCACGGCCCGGAAGCGCTGGATCGCGGGCTCGCTGGAGCCGAAGGGCACGCTGACCATCGACGCTGGCGCGGTCAGCGCGCTGCGCGCCGGGAAGAGCCTGCTACCGGCCGGCGTGATCCGGGTCGACGGCCAGTTCGCCCGCGGCGATGCGGTGGTGGTGCGCGGCCCCGACACCCACGAGGTCGGACGCGGCCTCGTGGCCTATGACGCCGAGGATGCCGAGAAGATCAAGGGCCGCTCCTCGCCCGACGTGATGGCGATCCTGGGCATCAGCGGGCGGTCGGAAATGATCCACCGGGATGACCTGGTCATGGGCGGATCGCGGCCGAGCGAAGACTAGACCAGATCGTCTGCATCGATATCCTGCCGGCCGTTCATGACGCGCACAACTTCTACGCCGTCAGGCACTGGAACGTAGAAGATGATATAGCTGCCAACCGGGAAACTGCGCAGGTTTTTGCCAGATCGACCCGAGCGCGCCCGGCGAACGGCGTCTCTGCAAGCATGTCAAACGCCCGTTCGATGCGGTCAATCAATGCGTCCGCGGCTTTGGTGCTATCGGCAGCGACGTAGTCCCAGATCGAGGTAACATCGATCTCAGCTTGCGGACTTTTGCGCGGCCTATTTGCCATTCTTTGCCGCCAGGCGCTTTCGCCCGTCAGCCTTAATCCGCTCGAACATGTCTCCGACCTCTTCGGCTGGGCCGCTGTCAAATCCCTTCTGGATTTCCGCGCGTAGCGCTTCGAGCTTGACCTTGCGACGTTCCTCGCGCTCCTCAAGCAGCCGCAGGCCGTCGCGCATCACTTCGCTGGCCGTAGAATAGCGACCGCTTTCGATCAGGCTTTCGATGAACCCCTCGAAATATTCGCCGATGCTGTAGCTGGTTGCCATGGGCTCACCTTCAATATCATTTTATGATACTTAATGCTAACACTGCCGGGACTCAAGTCCCGCGATTCCCGTCCTCCGTCAGAACACCCCCTCGCCTATTGTCCGCGCTAATCGTGGGCCCCGATCGTCTGCCGCGCGACGGCCATGCCGGTTCCCCGCCTCGCCAAATCCGCAATTTCCATGCTAGGACATGACTTAAGTTAAAGGCTGGAAACGATATGACTGCGTCCCTGAAGGCCATCGACGGCAATGGCGATTTGCCGGCCTTGATGAACAAGCTCGCTGCCGGCGCCCGCGCCGCGGCGCGGGTGTTGTCGCTCGCCCCGCCCGAGCAGAAAAATCGCGCGCTCAAGGCCATGGAGCGCGCCATCCGCGCCAACGCGCCGACCATCCTCGCGGCCAACGCCGAGGATGTCGCCGACGTTCGCAGCTCCGGCGCGACCGGCGCCTTCATCGACCGCCTGACCCTGACGCAGGCGCGCGTGGACGCGATGGCCGATGGCATTGCCACCGTGCGCGAGATCGCCGATCCGGTGGGCGTGGTGACCGAAAGCTGGCAGCGGCCGAACGGCATGGTGATCGAGCGCGTGCGGGTGCCGCTCGGCGTTGTCGCCGTGATCTTCGAAAGCCGCCCCAATGTCGCGGCCGACGCCGGCGTGTTGTGCCTGAAGTCCGGCAACGCCGTGATCCTGCGCGGCGGCTCGGACAGTTTCCGCTCCTGCCGCGCGATCCACGAATGTTTGGCGCAGGGCCTGCGCGAGGCGGGACTGCCCGAGGCCTCGATCACACTGGTGCCGACCCGCGACCGCGCCGCGGTGGGACTTCTCTTGAGCGGATTGAATGGCGGCATCGACGTCATCGTGCCGCGCGGCGGCAAGAGCCTCGTCGCGCGCGTCGAGGCGGAGGCGCGCGTGCCGGTGTTCGCGCATCTGGAAGGCGTCAACCACGTCTATGTCGACCAGGCCGCCAATCTGGAGATGGCGAAATCGATCGTGCTCAATGCCAAGATGCGCCGCACCGGCGTCTGCGGCGCGGCCGAGACCTTGCTGGTCGATCGCGCCGGCGCGAACGCCACGCTCAAGCCGCTGGTCGAGATGCTGATCGATGCGGGCTGCGAGGTGCGCGGCGACGAGGCCGTGCAGCGGATCGATGGCCGGGTGAGACCCGCCTCCGACGAGGACTGGGACGCCGAATATCTCGACGCGATCATCGCGGCGAAGCTGGTCGACGGCGTCGACGGCGCGATCGCGCATATTCACGAACACGGATCGCATCATACCGATGCGATCGTGACCGAGGACGCCGAGACCGCGCAGAAATTTCTCAACGAAGTGGATTCGGCCATCGTGTTGCACAACGCCTCGACGCAGTTCGCCGACGGCGGCGAATTCGGCTTCGGCGCCGAGATCGGCATCGCCACGGGCAAGTTTCACGCCCGCGGCCCGGTCGGCGTCGAGCAGTTGACGAGCTTCAAATATCGCGTTCACGGTACCGGACAGACGCGGCCTTAGTGATGTGGAGTAAAGCGGGAGCCGGCCCGCACGAACAAGGCGCGTCAGACCAGAGACGCCGGGGCAGTCATTGAAAGCAGCGTCAGTCGCGTCGCAGCCTCTAGCACACGAGATCCCGATCTATACCGGCGGCATGCGGGTCGGCCTGCTCGGCGGCTCGTTCAATCCGCCGCATCTCGCGCACCGCGCCATCAGCCTGTTCGCGATCAAGCGCCTGAAGCTCGATCGGGTGTGGTGGCTGGTCACGCCGGGAAATCCGCTCAAGGACAATGGCTCGCTGCGCGAGCTCGAGGAACGCGCGGAAGCCGCCCGACAAATGGCGGCCGATCCGCGCATCGACGTCACTTGTCTCGAATCCGTCATTGGAACGCGCTACACTGTCGACACGATAACCTACCTGCGCCGCCGCGCTTCCGGCTTGCGTTTTGTATGGATCATGGGCGCCGACAACCTCGCGCAACTGCATCGCTGGCAACACTGGCAGCGCATCGCGAGCCAGGTCCCGATCGCGGTGATCGATCGGCCCCCGCAGAGTTTCCGGGCGCTGATGGCGCCCGCGGCCCAGGCCTTGGCGCGCTACCGCCTGCCCGAGAACGAGGCAAGCCAGCTGGCCGATCGCCGGTCGCCCGCCTGGGTCTTCCTCACCGGACTGAAATTGAACCTGTCATCGACCGGTCTGCGGAACCCGGATGGGAGCTGGAAGATTGGGAAGTGAGGGTGGGAGGCGGCACTAGATATTGAAACCGTTAACCCCACATGACTAAAATGGCGGGCGGGCGTCCGAGGATTCGGCGTCCGCGGTACAGTGAAAGGAATGGTCCCTGGCCACATCTGTATTGTCCAAGTCAGTTTTACCGAAGTCCCATCAGACCGCGCGTAAAACATCGCCCAAAGCTGCAGCCTTGAAGGCGCAACCAGACGCCGACAAGACGCTGAGCATGATCCTCTCCCGCCTCGACGATATGAAGGCGGAAGAAACGGTCACCATCGACCTTCGCGGCAAATCGGCATTTTCCGACTACATGATCGTCACCTCGGGCCGGGCCAACCGGCACGTCGGCGCGATCGCGGAAAACGTCGCCAAGGGCCTGAAGGAATCCGGAATCCAGAACATCCATATCGAGGGCTTGCCCAACTGCGATTGGGTGCTGATCGATTCCGGCGACGTGGTCGTTCACGTGTTCAGACCCGAGGTGCGTGAGTTCTACAATCTCGAGCGATTGTGGACGCAAGGCCCGACGGCGGCGACTGCGATCTGAGTTTCCTGAGCCGATTCCGAATCGGCTGACGCGCGTGGTAAGCGTACGGCGCGCATGCGATGTCGAGTGCGCGCGGAATATTTGAGATGCGCCTCGTCGTCATTGCCGTCGGCCGGCTGAAGCAAGGGCCGGAGCGCGAGCTGGCCGAACGCTACCGGAAGCGGTGCGATGAGGTCGGCCGCAGGCTCGGCTTTCGCGGCATCGAGATTCACGAGATCGCGGAGAGCCGCGCGCGCGACGCAACGACCCGGATCGCGGAGGAGGCCGTGGCGATTGCGGCGGCGATCCCGGAGAAATCCGTGCTTGTCACGCTCGACGAGCGCGGCGAGAATGTCGGAAGTCACGATTTTGCGGATCGTTTGGGACGCTGGCGGGACCAGGCGGTCGCCAGCACGGTTTTTGTTATTGGCGGCGCGGACGGACTTTCGCCCGATTTGGGCCGCAAGGAAAGCTTCAGGATCGCGTTCGGGACTGCGACCTGGCCGCATCAAATCGTTCGTATCATGCTGCTGGAGCAGCTCTATCGCGCCACGACCATCTTGGCGGGGCACCCTTATCACCGCGCTTGACGGGCGCACGGGACGACCCATTTTCAACCGATGCTGAGCGCGCGGACCCCACGATCATACCCCAGCACCGGCCGCCGCGGCCGGATGTCCCGCGTTCCCCTCTCCGTGGCTGTTCTGTCGATCGGCCTTTCCGGAGCCGACATGCTCCCGGCAGCATCGCAGACCGCGGCAGCGCCGCCGCAAACCGCCGCAAGCACGCCCGACGCCATGCAGCAGCGGGCGCAGGAACTCGAAGCCGCCCGGCAGCAGCAGAAGAGCGCGGCCGACACGCAGGCCAAGCTCAAGGCGGATATCGCCGCGATCGGCCAGGACCGCAGCAAGCTCAATCAGCAGTTGATCGACATCGCGGCTCAGGTCCGGGCCGTCGAAAACAGCATCGGCGACGCTGAAGCGCGGCTGCGCGCGCTGGATTCGCGCGAGCAGCAGATTCGCCTGACGCTGGGTTCGCGGCGGGCCGAGGTGGTCGAGGTGCTGGCCGCCCTGCAACGCGCCGGACGGCGCACGCCGCCCGCGCTGCTGGTTACGCCCGAAGACGCGCTGCAATCGCTGCACACCGCGATGCTGCTCGGAGCCGTCGTGCCCGAATTGCGCGCCCGCGCCGACGAACTCGCCGGCAATCTCGGCCAACTGGTCGGGCTTCGCAAGGCGATCGGCACCGAGCGCGACCGCCTCGCCGCCAATCGCGACAAGATCCGCAGCGACCAGACCCGGCTGGCAGCGCTGATCGACGAACGGCAGCGCAAGCAGGCCGCGATCGAAAAGGACATGGAAGCGGAAAGCGGGCGGGCCATCGCGCTCGCCAAGCAGGTCGACACGCTGCAGGGCCTGATCGGCAAGATGGAGCAGGACCTCAAGAGCGCGGCCAAGGCCGCCGCGACCGCGAATGCGCAGGGCGTTCCCGCAACCACCAATGGCAAGCCCGACCTGGCGGCGCTGAAGAACCCCAACCGGCGCAGTCCCGCGATCGCCTTTGCGTCGGCCAAGGGCTTGCTGGCGTTCCCGGTCAATGGCAACAAGATTCGCGATTTCGGCGGCTCAGACGGGGCTGGCGGCGCAGATAAAGGCATTTCTTTGGCGACCAGGCCCGGAGCCCAGGTCACAACCCCGTGTGACGGCTGGGTTGTTTACGCCGGGCCGTTTCGCAGCTACGGACAACTCTTGATCCTCAATGCCGGGGGCGGGTATCATGTCCTGATCGCTGGGATGGAGCGCATTTCGGTAAACATCGGCCAGTTTGTGCTTACGGGGGAGCCGGTCGCGACGATGGGCACGACATCCCAGGTCGCATCCATTCTCGCAACCAACGCGAGCCAACCCGTGCTCTATGTGGAGTTCCGCAAGGACGGTACTCCAATCGATCCAGGCCCATGGTGGGCCGCAAATGAAGGCGAAAAGGTTCGCGGATGATGCGCAAGACTTCTGTAATTCTTCTCAGCGCTGCCACCGGTGCTGCATTGACGTTGTTGCTGACCCAGCCGCGCGCCATGTTGATGGGATCGAGCGCGCGCGCCGCCACGTCGGACACCTATCGGCAACTCAACCTGTTCGGCGACGTGTTCGAACGGGTGCGCAGCGACTATGTCGAGAAGCCCGACGACAGCAAGCTTGTCGAATCCGCCATCAGCGGCATGCTGGCCGGCCTTGATCCGCATTCCAGCTACATGGACGCCAAGAGCTTCCGCGACATGCAGGTGCAGACCCGCGGCGAGTTCGGAGGTCTCGGCATCGAGGTCACGATGGAAGACGGCCTGATCAAGGTGGTCTCGCCGATCGACGATACCCCGGCCTCCAAGGCCGGCATTCTCGCCAACGACATCATCACCAATCTCGACGACGAAGCGGTGCAGGGCCTGACGTTGAACCAGGCGGTCGAGAAGATGCGCGGCCCGGTCAACACCAAGATCCGGCTGAAGATCATTCGCAAGGGCCAGGACAACCCGATCGAGGTGACGCTGGTGCGCGACAACATTCGCGTCCGCTCGGTGCGCGCCCGCGTCGAGACCGACGACATCGGTTACATCCGCATCACCACCTTCAACGAGCAGACCACCGAGGGCCTGAAGAGAGAGGTCACCAACCTGCAGAACCAGGTCGGCGACAAGCTGAAGGGCTTTATCATCGACCTCAGGAACAATCCCGGCGGCTTGCTTGAAGAGGCCGTCACCGTGTCCGACTCATTCCTCGAGCGCGGCGAGATCGTCTCGACCCGCGGCCGCAATGCCGAGGAAACCCAGCGCCGCGCCGCGCATCCCGGCGATCTGACCAAGGGCAAGCCGGTGATCGTCCTGATCAACGGCGGCTCGGCCTCGGCGTCCGAAATCGTCGCCGGCGCGCTGCAGGACCACAAGCGCGCCACGCTGGTCGGCACCCGCTCGTTCGGCAAGGGCTCGGTGCAGACCATCATTCCGCTCGGCTCGGGCAACGGCGCGCTGCGTCTCACCACCGCGCGCTACTACACGCCGTCCGGCAAGTCGATCCAGGCCAAGGGTATCGTGCCCGACATCGAGGTGCTGCAGGACGTGCCCGACGAGCTGAAGACGCGGACCGACACCAAGGGCGAAGCCTCGCTGCGTGGACATCTGAAGTCCGACGGCGACGAAAAGACCGGATCGCAGTCCTATGTTCCGCCGGACGCCAAGGACGACAAGGCGCTGAAGATGGCGGACGACCTGCTGCACGGCATCAAGTCCGGTTCCTCCGCGCCAGCGCCTGCATCGGGCGATGACAAGACGGCCAACAAGGCCGCAGCAGACCCGAGCCCGTCGGTCAAACGATAATTGGTATAGATATGAGGGTGCAAAGGGTGGCCGTCGGGGCCGCCCTTTTTGCTGAGCGCCCTTTTGCCGATTAATGGCGGCCCGCCCTGGGCTTTTCCGGAGCCTGCCGCAGCCTTGCCCCGTCCTTGGCCCGCCGTGGTAACGTCGGCCCGATTGATTCGGGACGATTGATGGCGGAAACAGACACGGCCGATGACCTGAGCGCCCCGCTTGGACAGAAGACAGGGCGGAAGCGGCGGTTTCGGCTGCCATTCACTGCCATGCAGATGCTTGCCGTGTTGCTCGGGCTGTTTCTGGCGGTTTTCGCGGGCTTTGCGATCTTCGGCAACAATCCGCTGGGTGGCGAGCCGGTCGCGCGCGTCGCACTGCGCGAGGGCAAGCCTGCGGAGGAAAAGGCCGCGCCGGCGTCGGAACACGGTGCCAAGGCGGCACCCAAACAGGCTCCCTCCGGCGATCAGAAAACAGTCACCATCATCGACGGATCAAGCGGAGCCCGCCACGACGTCGTGATCGGAAGCGACGGCGCCGACAAGTCCCAAGATGGCAAGTCCCAAGATGGCAAGACCCAAGACGGCAAGGCCCAAGGGGACAAGGCGGGCGATACGCCTGCGTCGGCCCCGATGATGGGCGTCGACCCGCAGCTCCTGGAAAAAACCCGCTATGGCATGATCCCCGTGATCACGGACGGCCGGAAACCTTTCACGGTTTACGCCGCGCCATCCGACCCGGCGAAGGCCGCGAAAATGCCGGTCGTCGCCATCGTGATCGGCGGCCTTGGCGTGGGAGCCGCGAAGACCACGGACGCCATCATGAAGCTTCCGCCGGCGGTCACGCTGGCGTTCACGCCCTATGGCGCCGATCCGACCAAGCTCGCCGAGCGCGCCCGCGCGCAGCGCCACGAGATCCTGCTCCAGGTCCCGATGGAGCCTTACGACTATCCCGACAACGACCCCGGGCCGCAGACGCTGCTCGCCACGCTGTCGAGCGAGCAAAATCTCGACCGGCTGTTCTGGCACCTCGGCCGGCTGCAGGGCTATACCGCCATCGCCAATTTCATGGGCGCGCGGTTCGTGGCGACCGACGCCGCGATGCAGCCGATCCTCCGCGAAGCGGCCAAGCGCGGGCTCGGCTATTTCGACGATGGTTCGGCGCCGCGCAGCGTGGCCGCCGCGCTGGCGGCGGGCCAGGCCGTTCCCTTTGCCAAGGGCGATGTCGCCATCGACGCGGTTCCGACACCAGCCGAGATCGACCGTACGCTGGCAGAGCTTGAAAACCTTGCCAAAGAGCGTGGCGTTGCGATCGGAACCGCCTCCGCGCTCCCCGTTTCGATCGAGCGGATCGGCGCCTGGATCAAGACCCTGGAAGCCCATGGTATTATGCTTGTGCCATTGACAACGGCGATGCTGAAACCAAAATCGGGCTAGTTGTCCTGAACCCCAGGTTCGCGGCCCGTTGCGGCGGCTTCTTTTCGGCCGGCCCTAGCCCCGATGACCCGAAAAGGCGTTGACGGAATGGCTCGTTATGAAGATCTGCCTTACCGGACGTGTGTCGGCATGATGCTTATCAACATCGATGGGCTGGTCTTTATCGGCCGCCGCGCAGGCGGCATCGAGCATGTCGACGACATGCATGTCTGGCAGATGCCCCAAGGCGGCGTCGACCCCGGCGAGGACACCTGGGAAGCCGCCAAACGCGAGCTCTACGAAGAAACCAGCGTTCGCTCGGTGGAAAAGCTCGGCGAGGTCGCCGACTGGCTGATCTACGATATTCCCCGCACCGTGGCCGGCCGCGCCTGGAAAGGCCGGTATCGCGGCCAGCGCCAGAAATGGTTCGCGCTGCGCTTTACCGGCAAGGACGCCGAGATCAACGTCGCGAGCCCGGGCGGCGGCCATAAGGCGGAGTTCGTCAACTGGCGCTGGGAGCGGATGCAAAACCTCCCCGAGCTGATCGTGCCGTTCAAACGGCCGGTCTATGAGCGCGTGGTGAAGGAGTTCTCCGCTCTCGCGGGCGGCTGATACGAACTCCCCGGCGAGTTGCATCTTTGGAAATCCAGCAAAATTGCCGCCCGATCACGTCTCAGTGTGATCGCTCCCAGTTCGGCGCTGTACGACATATAAGCTCCGGCGTCAGGAGAAGCCGTATGACCGACAATAAATCCTACCGCCCAAATGTGGGCATCGCTCTCTTCAACGCGGCTGGTCAGGTTCTTATTGGACGGCGCTTCAAGGACGATGGACCGGAGATCATCCTTCCCGGCCTTGAGTGGCAGATGCCGCAGGGCGGCGTCGACGAAGGCGAGGATCTGCGTGCCGCGGCGCTGCGCGAACTCTGGGAAGAGACCGGCGTGACAGAGGCCGACTATCTCGGCGAAACCGGCTGGCTGACTTACGAGTTTCCGCGCTATGAGGGACCCCCGCACCGCTTCGGCAAGTTCCGCGGCCAGCGGCAGAAATGGTTCGCGCTGCGTTTCACCGGGAACGAGCGCGACATCGACCCGCTGACGCCGCGCAACGGCCAACCGGCCGAATTCGATTCCTGGCGCTGGGAACGGCTCGATTGCGTCGCCGATCTCGTCGTGCCGTTCCGCCGCGGCGTTTATCAGGCAGTGGCGCGGAGCTTCGCGGAATTTGCCCGATGAACTGACGGCTTCCTCCAGCCCTTCAGTTCGGCGCGACTGTGAAGGGGCCGATCGCGATGACGTGGCAGTCGCTGTCGCGCTTGGCGCAATTGGCGAGCGCATCATTCATCGCGTTCTGCTCCGAGGCCGCCTTCAGTCCGAGGCCCGGCCGCCCCGAGGTGCCGACCGCGACCGCGTTCCAGCCGCTTGACGCCTCGGCAAGCTTGCGGACGACCTCGTCGCGCGCATCCGCCGCGATCGAGGCGCTGCTCGGTGCTTGAAAGAAGCCAGTCACTTTCATCAAGGTGGGCACAAGCATGACAAAGACGTCATTTACGGCAACGATCATACAGGGCACGCCGGCAACCGCGCCGCAGGATTCAAGGCTGCGGCGGTTCGCCTCCTCCAGCGTTTCGACGCCGGTGAAATAGATGAATTGCCCACCCGGACCGAGCGCAATCGATTTCGCCCGCTTCGCCGCCAGATAGTTCTTGTCCAATCGCTCCCTGCCGGGGTCGCGGATCAGCGGCATCTCCTTGGCGGTGAAGGGCCGCTCCGTCGCCGTGTCATGTTTGACCCATGGCGTCGGCGGCACCGGCGGCGGACCAGGCTGATAGATCACCGTGTTGCCGACGGCATAAAGCTCGCATTTGCGCGGCGACTGGATCGCGTCCGCGCGTTTGGCGCATTGCTCGAGCGCGGCGGTCTTTGCGGCATCCTCGCTCGGCTGAGCAACCGACATGCCGTTGACGCCGTTGATGTTCAGCGCGAGGGCCTTGTAGTTGGACGCCGGCACATAGTCGTTTGCCAGATTGAGACGAGTCCGATCGGTGATGAAGGGCACGGTGTTGGCGGCCAGCGTCACCCCCGACGGCCTCGGTTGCGATGACGGTCCTGATGGAGCCGGGATCGTGGCGGTGACCGATGCAGACGGCGATGGAGCCGCGACTGCCGCCGCCGCCACATCGCCAGCCGACGGCGTCCTCTTGGACGGGCTCGCCGTCTCCATCCTGTTCAAATACAGGAACGCGCCGACGCCGATCGCCACGACGCAAACGACGGTTGCCGCCAGTGGCCACATCCAGGCCGGCGTGGCGGTGGCAGCCTTCGCGCCCGGCTTCTTGACCCGCGGCGTCGTATAGGTCCCGTCCTCGCGCCGCATCGCCACCATGAAAGCATGCACGGGAGTCGGGATGTTCTTTACTTCCTGCGCGCCGATGTCGGCGAACTGCACCGAGAGCTTGTTGGCCACCTGTTCGTGCACCGCGCGCGAGACGCAGATGCCGCCGACCTCGGCGAGCCCCTCTAGCCGCGCGGCGATGTTGACGCCGTCGCCGAGCAGATCGCCGTCGCGCTCGACGACGTCGCCGATCGTGATCCCGATACGGAAGCTCATCTGCCGGCTCGGCGGATAGGCCATGTTGCGCGTGCGCAGGCTTTCCTGGATATCGATCGCGCAGCGCACGGCCTCGACCGCGCTGGGAAATTCGGCGAGCACCGCGTCTCCAGCGGTATTGAAGATCCGGCCGCCCGCCTTGGCGATGAAATCATCGGTGACGGTGCGATAGGCGGCCAGACGCCGCAAGGTTTCCTCTTCGTCCTCGGCAACGAGCCGCGAGTAGCCGGCAATGTCGGCCGCAAAAATTGCCGCGATCTTGCGCTTCATGAGGCCCCGCCCGGAGAACGATTCAGCGGCGTCAGAATGCCGCGAGAGGCGATATGGCGCAACCGGGTTCCCGCGTCCGTCCTGTCGGATGAGCGCTGAACCCGTTCAGATTTTCCTGTAAATCGCGGCGGGACCGCTCAGTGCAGCGCGGTCGTGCTGAGCTGGTGCTGGATGCTCTTGTAGTGATCGAGCCGCTCGAGGGCGTGATCGAGCTCGGAGCCTTCCTTCTCGGACAGCTTGGCTTCCATCTCGGAAATCGTTTCGGCGAAGCGGGCGCGATCGAGCTCGTCGAGCGAGGTCGCGACATCGGCCAGCACGGTCAGGCCCTTCTCGGAGACTTCGGCAAGGCCGCCGAGCACGATGACCTTTTCGTGCGTCGTCCCGGTCGTGACGGTCAGGATGCCCGGCCGCAACACGGCGACCACCGGCGCATGTCCCGCGAGCACGCCGAAGTCACCCTCGGCGCCTGGAATGTCGACCTGATCGACCTCGCCCGAGAAGGCGAGCTTTTCCGGAGAGACGAGATCGAAGTGGAAGGTAGCCATGGGGTGGTCCTGCGAATGGCGAGTGGCGAATGGCGAGTAGTAAAGGAAGGGATTGGCTTAGCTATTCGCCACTCCCTATTCGCTATTCGCCCCTCACGCTGCTTCGGCCGCGAGCTTCTTGCCCTTCTCGACCGCCTCTTCGATGGTGCCGACCATGTAGAAGGCCTGCTCGGGCAGATGATCGTACTTGCCTTCGCAAAGGCCTCGGAAACCCTTGATGGTGTCGGCGAGCTCGACGAATTTGCCGGGCGAACCCGTGAAGACTTCGGCAACAAAGAACGGCTGCGACAAAAAGCGCTCGATCTTGCGCGCGCGCGCCACGGTGATCTTGTCCTCTTCGGACAGTTCGTCCATGCCGAGAATGGCGATGATGTCCTGCAGCGACTTGTAGCGTTGCAGGATCTGCTGCACGAGGCGTGCGGTCTGATAGTGCTCCTCGCCGACAATCAGCGGCGAAAGCATGCGCGAGGTCGAATCAAGCGGGTTGACCGCCGGATAGATTCCCTTCTCCGAGATCGCGCGATCGAGGTTGGTTGTTGCATCGAGATGGGCGAACGTCGTCGCCGGCGCTGGATCGGTGTAATCATCCGCGGGAACGTAAATCGCCTGGATCGAGGTGATCGAGCCTTTGGTGGTCGTGGTGATGCGCTCCTGCAGCGCGCCCATGTCGGTGCCAAGCGTCGGCTGATAGCCCACGGCGCTAGGAATGCGCCCCAAGAGCGCCGAAACTTCCGAGCCCGCCTGGGTAAAGCGGAAGATGTTGTCGACGAAGAACAGCACGTCCTGGCCTTGGTCGCGGAAATGCTCGGCGACCGTGAGACCGGTGAGGCCGACGCGGGCGCGGGCACCCGGCGGCTCGTTCATCTGACCGTACACCAGCGCGCATTTAGAGCCTTCGCCGCCGCCCTTTTTGTTAACGCCGGATTCGATAAACTCGTGATAGAGGTCGTTGCCTTCGCGGGTGCGCTCGCCGACGCCGGCAAACACCGAGTAGCCGCCGTGCGCTTTCGCAACGTTGTTGATCAGTTCCTGAATCAGCACGGTCTTGCCAACGCCGGCGCCACCGAACAGGCCGATCTTGCCGCCCTTGGCGTAAGGCGCCAAGAGATCGACGACCTTGATGCCGGTGACGAGAATTTCCGATTCGGTCGACTGGTCGGTGTAGGCCGGTGCCTGCTGATGGATAGCGCGGTTGCCCTCCGATTTGATCGGCCCGGCTTCATCGACAGGCTCGCCGATCACGTTCATGATGCGGCCGAGCGTACCCACGCCCACCGGCACCATGATCGGAACACCGGTGTCGGCCACTTCCTGACCGCGTACCAGACCCTCGGCCGTATCCATCGCGATGGTGCGCACGGTGGATTCGCCGAGATGCTGCGCGACCTCGAGTATCAGGCGATTGCCGCCGTTCTGCGTCTCGAGCGCGTTCAGAATGGCCGGCAGATGTCCTTCGAACTGCACGTCGACCACGGCGCCGATGACTTGCGTGATACGACCGGTCTGGTTGGCGGGTGTAGCCATGAAAATCTCTCCTTCGAATTCCTAAGCAATCGTCGACATGCGGCTATCAGAGCGCCTCGGCGCCCGAGATGATTTCAATCAGCTCCTTGGTGATCATCGCCTGCCGGGTTCGATTGTAGATCAGGGTCTGCTTGCGGATCATGTCGCCGGCGTTACGGGTGGCACTGTCCATCGCGCTCATCTGGGCGCCGTAGAACGACGCGTTGTTTTCCAACAGGGCGCGGAAGACCTGCACCGCCAGATTGCGCGGCAGCAGCCTGGCCAGGATCTCGTCTTCTTCCGGCTCATATTCATAAGACGTCGCAGGCCCGGCATTGGCGGCGGGGGCCTCTGCCACCAGCGGAATGATCTGCTGCGCGGTCGGGACCTGCGCGATCACGGATTTGAAGCGCGAATAGAACAGCGTGCAGATGTCGAACTCACCGGCCTCGAAGCGCGCGATCACCTTCCTGGCGATGTCTTCGGCATTAACAAAACCGAGCTGGCGAACCGAGCGCAGCTCGACAGTCTCGACGATCTGCTTATCGAAGGTGCGACGCAGCTGCTCAAAACCCTTGCGGCCGACGCAGAAGAACTTGACCTCTTTGCCCTGGTTGATGAGCGCCAGCGCCCGCTCGCGGGCGAGACGCACGATCGCCGAATTGAACGCGCCACACAGGCCGCGCTCGCCGGTGCAGACCAGCAGAAGATGGACCTGGTCCTTGCCGGTGCCGGCGAGCAGCGCCGGTGCCCCGGGGGAGCCGTTGGCAGCGGTTGCGATGTTGGAGATCACCGCGTCCATCTTTTCGGCGTAGGGCCGCGCCGCCTCGGCGGCGTTCTGCGCGCGGCGCAGCTTCGAGGCCGCCACCATCTGCATGGCCTTGGTGATCTTCTGCGTCGCCTTGGTGGAGGCGATGCGGACCCGCATGTCTTTCAGTGACGCCATTCTTCGCTCACCCCGGCGATCCGATACTTTGATCCGACCGCTAGCCTGTTTCTTCGTCATGCCCGGCCTGGTGCCGGGCATCTACATCCTGTGTTCCTCGCCACGTCCGGAAACGTCGGTGGCCGGGCCTTTCACCGCAACGGCGTGCTTCACGCTCTTGCCCGGCCGCGACGGCATCAAGCAAACGTCTTGGCGTGACCTTCGACCACCGCCTTCAGCTTGGCCGCGGTGTCGTCGGAGAGGTCGCGGCTGTCGCGGATGCTATTGAGGATGTCGGTGTTCTTGCCCCGGAGCAGCGACAGCAGTCCGTCCTCGAATTCGCGCACCTTGTTGAGCGGAAGCGGATCGAGATAGCCGTTGGTGCCGGCCCAGATCACGCAGACCTGCTCTTCCATCTTCAGTGGCGAGAATTGCGGTTGCTTCAGCAGCTCGGTCAAGCGCGAACCGCGGTTGAGCAGGCGCTGGGTTGCGGCATCGAGGTCGGAGCCGAACTGCGCGAACGCCGCCATTTCGCGGTATTGCGCGAGCTCGCCCTTGATCCTGCCGGCGACCTTTTTCATCGCCTTGGTCTGCGCCGACGATCCGACGCGCGACACCGACAGACCGACGTTCACCGCAGGCCGGATGCCCTGGAAGAACAGGTCGGTCTCCAGGAAGATCTGGCCGTCGGTAATCGAAATCACGTTGGTCGGGATGTAGGCCGACACGTCGTTGGCCTGGGTTTCGATGACCGGCAGCGCGGTCAGCGAACCTGACCCGTTGTCGTCGTTGAGTTTTGCGGCGCGCTCCAAGAGGCGCGAATGCAGATAGAACACGTCACCAGGATAGGCTTCGCGGCCCGGCGGACGGCGCAGCAACAGCGACATCTGGCGATAGGCGACGGCCTGCTTCGACAAGTCGTCATAGATGATGACCGCGTGCATGCCGTTGTCGCGGAAATATTCGCCCATGGTGCAGCCGGTGAACGGCGCGAGGTACTGCATCGGCGCCGGATCGGAAGCGGTCGCAGCGATAACGATGGAATATTCCAACGCGCCCTGCTCTTCCAAAATCTTCACGAACTGGGCAACCGTCGAGCGCTTCTGGCCGATCGCGACATAGACGCAATAGAGCTTGATCTTCTCGTCGCCGGTCGCGTTCAACGGCTTCTGGTTCAGAATGGCGTCGAGCGCGATCGCGGTCTTGCCGGTCTGGCGGTCGCCGATGATCAATTCGCGCTGGCCGCGGCCGATCGGGATCAGCGCGTCGATGGCCTTCAGGCCGGTCGCCATCGGCTCGTTGACCGATTTGCGCGGAATGATGCCGGGCGCCTTGACGTCGACGCGCATGCGCTTCTCGGCCTTGATCGGCCCCTTGCCGTCGATCGGATTGCCCAGCGCGTCAACGACGCGACCAAGCAGGCCCTTGCCGACCGGCGTATCGACGATGGCGCGGGTGCGCTTGACGGTCTGGCCTTCCTTGATCTCGCGGTCGGCGCCGAAAATCACGATACCGACATTGTCGGTTTCGAGATTGAGAGCCATGCCGCGGGTGCCGTTCTCGAATTCGACCATCTCGCCGGCCTGGACGTTATCCAGGCCGTAGACGCGGGCGATGCCGTCACCGACGGACAACACCTGTCCGACTTCGGAGACTTCGGCTTCCTGGCCGAAATTCTTGATCTGGTCCTTGAGGATCGCGGAAATTTCCGCGGCGCGGATGTCCATCAGCCTGCCTCTTTCATCGCGTGCTTGATCGAATTGAGTTTGGTGCGAAGCGAGCTATCGACCATGCGGCTGCCGAGCTTGAGCACAAGCCCGCCGATGATCGATCGATCGACGGTCACGTTGAGGGTCACGTCCTTGCCGGTCACCGACTTCAAGGCGGCCTTCAAGGTGTCGAGATTTTTGTCCGAGAGCGCCTCCGCCACGGTGACGTCGGCGGTCGCCTCGCCCTTGAACCTGGCGACCAGCGCGTTGAACGCGCGGATCACGTCACTAACTGCGAACAGGCGGCGGTTGGCGGTGAGAACTTTCAGGAAATTGGCGGAAATGCCGGAAATACCGGCCTTGTCGAGCACCGCGGCCAGGGCCTTCGACTGCGTATCCGCGGTGAAGACTGGGCTGCGCACCAGCCGCTTCAGGTCATCGCTGTCGGCGAGCATGGCGCCGAACTGGTCGAGATCGGCCTTGACCGCGTCGATGGATTTTTCGTCGCGAGCCAGTTCGAACAAGGCCGTTGCATAACGGCCGGACACTCCCGAAACGGACGGATCTTCTGCAGCCACAGGCGCGCTCTTTTTTAGCTGTCAAACTCGCAAGGGAAAAACCGTCGCCGCGATACGGCGCCTAGCGATCCAAGCCCTTGGAATTCAAGCGGGACTTCGATTTTCGGCCGGCCCAGGAAGTGCCGGCGTCACAAAAATCGCGGCTTTGCTAACATAGCGTGCGCGCAGGCGCAACACGACGTCGTGAACTCACTACGCGCTGCTGCGGCTCGCTTTTTTTGAGTCGTCCGGCTCACCAAGCCGCCGGACGGTATTCCGGCGAATCGTCCTTGCGCGATTCGCCGGCCGGCGGGGCAAGAGGGCGCGTCACCCGCTAAACTCGTTCCATTCGCTGATGCATAGGTGCCCCGAGTTCCCGGCGGGAACACGGCTGGGCAGCCCGCGTCATTTCGATCACGGAATACTTAACCAAACCTCGGATTATGGAACGAAGACTTTATTCGATAGTACACGCAAGTACTCAATGAGTTAAAAAATGGTTAAAGCACAAGATTACGGAATATCTCTCGATTACAATGTCCGATCACAAGATATTTCAGCCGTAGTCCAGCGGGATTTACTGCCAAATTCACGCCGCATTGTGCAACGAAACGGCGCTCACCTCATCGAGGAACGGGGGTTCCACTTGCCGCTCACATGGCAATACTATCTTAGGGACTGATCAATGTTGATGTCGAACACTTTGAAGGCGGGACAAATCACCCGCTCGCGAACGGCCTTCGCTTTCGTAGCCGCAACTCTCCTGGTCGGAGGCAGCGTCACCGAAGCCTCAGCCAAGTCCAGGCACCACCATCACCACCAGTATGCTCACCGCCACCACCATCACGTCGCTCAGGTTCCCAGTAATGACGGAGCCTGGGGATCGTCCTCATGGGGATCGTCCGGATCGTCCTGGCGCAACGCCAATGCGGCCATCGCGCCCTCGTCCGGAACCGGGCGGACCTTCGCTGGCGTCGCCTCTTATTATGGCAGCGAATCCGGCAGCCGGACCGCCTCGGGCGCGCGTTTCAACCAGAACGCCTTGACCTGCGCCCACCGCTCCCTGCCGTTCGGCACCAAGTTGCGGGTCAGCTCCGGCGGACGCAGCGTCATCGTGACCGTCAATGACCGCGGCCCGTTCGTGCGTGGCCGGGTTCTCGACCTGTCCAAGGGTGCGGCGCGCGAGCTCGGCATGGGAGGTCTCGCCCGCGTCACCGCCGAAGTCGTTTCATAAGCCGATCAAGCGCGTTTTAGCGCCTCTTTCCCAAAATCTGCGTGGTTGGGTTGGTGTTGCGTCCAGAACGGGCGCCGCCGGGGCCCGCTGCACGCAAAAAAAGCCCGCCGTCGCCGCGACGGCGGGCTTGCTTTCGCCGTCATTGCGAGCGAAGCGAAGCAATCCAGGGCCGTGGAGAAGACTCTGGATTTGCTTCGCTATCGCTCGCAATGACGAGGATAGGCCGGTGCGCCGCTCGCTACAAAAAGCTCTGCGGATCGACGTCGACCTCGAGCTTGAGGTTCCCTTTGGGCTTTGGGCCTGCGGCGAGCCAGTGCCGTAAGTAATCCGAGAGGTCGAAGCCGCGCGCCGATTTCAACAGCAGGCGGAAGCGGTAACGGCCCTTGATCACCGCAAGCGGCGCCTCCGCCGGCCCCAGCACCTGCACGTGCTCGTCGCGCGGGGCGAGCGCGGCCAATCTGCGCGCGAAACCCTCCGCGGTCGGCCGGTCGCCGGCGGAGATGATCAGGCTGGCGAGCCTGCCGAACGGCGGATAGAGCGTGCGCTCGCGGGCGTCGATTTCGTTGGCATAAAACGCCTCGCGATCGCAGGCGACCAAGGCCTTCATCACGGGATGTTCGGGCTGATGGGTCTGCAGATAGCCGATGCCGCGGCCCTGGTCGCGCCCGGCGCGCCCGATCACCTGGTTGAGGAGCTGCCAGGTCCGTTCCGCAGCGCGCGGATCGCCATTGCCAAGGCCGAGATCGGCGTCGACCACCCCGACGAGGTTGAGCCGCGGAAAATGGTGGCCCTTCGCCACCAGTTGCGTGCCAATGATGATGTCGACGCGCCCTTCCGCGATCTCGTTCAACTCGCTGCGCATGGTCTCGATCGAGGTGATGAGGTCGCTCGACAGCACCATGGTGCGCGCATCCGGAAACAGTGCCGCGGCTTCCTCCTGGAGCCGCTCCACGCCGGGGCCGACCGCGACCAGCGACTCTTCTGCCGCGCAGTTCGGGCAGGCCGGCGGGCGCGGCATCGAGAAGCCGCAATGATGGCAGACCAGGCGCTGGCGAAAGCGATGATCGACCAGCCAAGCGTCGCAGATCGTGCAGGCAAAGCGATGGCCGCAGGTCCGGCACAGCGTCAGCGGCGCATAGCCGCGGCGATTGAGGAACAACAGCGCCTGCTCGCGCCGTTCCATCGCGAACCTGATCTGTTCGGCGAGCCGCGGCGAAATGAAGCGGCCGCGTGGCGGCGCCTCGCGTCTCAGATCGATCGCCTCGATATGCGGCATGTGCTGGCCGCCGAATCGCGAGGGCAGCATTACGCGCTGATAGCGAGCCTTGCGCGCATTGACCTCGGTCTCGACCGAGGGCGTCGCGGAGGCCAGCACGATCGGGATCTTCGCGATATGGGCGCGCACGACCGCCATGTCGCGGGCGTGGTAGTGCACGCCGTCGTCCTGCTTGTAGGCCTGGTCATGCTCTTCATCGACCACGATCAGCCCGAGATTGGCGTAAGGGAGGAACAGCGCCGAACGCGCGCCGACCACCACCGGCGCTTCGCCGGCCGCGATCGCGGCCCAGTTGCGGGCACGGGTGCGCGGGGTCAGTTCGGAATGCCACTCCAGGGGCCGCACGCCAAAGCGCTGCGTGAAGCGATCGAGGAATTGTCCGGTCAGCGCGATCTCCGGCATCAGGATCAGGGACTGCCTGTCGCGGCGGATGATTTCGGCGACCGCCTCGAAATAGACCTCGGTCTTGCCGGAGCCGGTGACGCCGTCGAGCAGCGCGACATGAAAGCTGCCATTGGCGGCGAGGGCGCGCATCGCATCCACCGCGCTGCGCTGCTGGCGGGAGAATTCCGGCTGCGCATAAGAGGGATCGGGCGGTGGCGGCGGCAGCGCGCGCGGCAGCGCTTCCGTCGCGAGCGTGCCCTCATCGACAAGACCGTCGATCACGCCGACGCTGACGCCGGCTTCCTTCGCGGCGTCCGATTTGCCGTGCAGGAGGCCATCGGACAACACATCGATCACCCGCCGCCGCGCCGGCGTCAGCCGCTTCGGCGGCGCGCCGGCAAGACGCACGCCCAACCGCACCCGCTCCGGGCCGAGGTCCTCGCCCATCCGCAGACACATCCGCAGCACCATGCCGCGGGCGGACAGCGTGTAGTTGGCGACCCAGTCGACGAGCGAACGCAGCTCCGGCCGAAGCGGCGGCACGTCGAGCTTCTCGGAGACATCCTTCAGGCGGTTGTGCAGCCGCGGATCGGGATTGGCGTTGTTCGCCCACACCACCGCCAGCACCTCGCGCGGCCCGAGCGGCACGCCCACGACGTCGCCGGGCTTCAGCTCCATGCCGCGCGGCACGCGGTAGGAATAGGCCTGATTGAGCGCGACCGGCACCAGCACATCGACGACTAGCGTCGCTGTTCCGGACGAGGTGCTGGGGCGTGGGGTGTGATCCATCCTGGGAATCGGCTCAACGGCTTGGAAAGTTAGCCAACAGTAAACGAAAGAGGTGCGATATAGTCACCCAAATCAGGCAAGCCTAGCGCCAAGCCCAATTCCATGACCGCACAAGCCCCCGCCATCGCACCGGTCGAACTGACCTCCGCCGATGACACCATCGCGCTGGAAATGACGCGCTGGTTAGCGCATATGCGTGCCGAGCGGCGGCTGTCGCCCAAGACGCTGGAAGCCTATGCCCGCGATCTCCGGCAATGCCTTGATTTTCTCTGCGAGCATTGGGGCGCGCGCGTTACCCTTTCGCGCTTCGCCGCGCTGGAAGCCACCGACATCAGGGCGTTCATGGCGATGCGCCGCGCCGACGAGATCGCCAGCCGTTCGCTGATGCGGACCCTGGCGGGCCTGCGTTCGTTCGGCCGCTTTCTCGAGCGCGAAGGCAAGGGCAAGGTCGGCGCGCTCTCCGCGATCCGCTCGCCGAAGGTCGGCAAGAGCCTGCCCAAGCCGATCCAGGTGACCGCCGCCAAGCGGCTCGCCGATGCCGACGAGCGCGCGGGCGAAACCCGCGAGACCTGGATTCTGGCGCGCGATGCCGCCGTGATGGCGCTGCTCTACGGCTCCGGCCTGCGCATCTCGGAAGCGCTTGGATTGAAACGCCGCGACGTGCCGCGGCCCGGCGAGGGCGACGTGCTCATCGTCACCGGCAAGGGCAACAAGACCCGGATGGTGCCGGTGCTGCAAAACGTGCTGGCGCTGATCGCGGATTATGTCGCGATCTGCCCATATCCGCTTGGCGCTGAAGGACCGGTCTTTGTCGGCGCCCGCGGCGGACCGCTCAGCCCGCGGATCATCCAGCTCGCGATGGAGCGGCTGCGCGGCGCATTGGGACTGCCCGACAGCGCCACGCCGCACGCGCTGCGGCATTCCTTTGCAACCCATCTGCTATCGCGCGGCGGCGATCTGCGCGCGATCCAGGAACTGCTCGGCCACGCCTCGCTCTCGACCACGCAGATTTACACCGGCATCGACAGCGAGCGGTTGCTAGAAGTCTATCGCAACACGCATCCGCGCGGCTAAATCCGTCGGCGTTGCAGCCCGACACTTTTCTGTCACATGAGCTTGCCTCTTGCGCGACGGCCGTTTGTCCGGCAATCGTGCCCAGCCAATTTACCCTGGAGGGGGATCATGAGCGCACAAGAGAGCATGGAGCACGCCGAACACGCCGAGCACGCGTCCGGCGAAAACAGGAAGATCGCATTGCTGATTGCGGTGATCGCGCTCTGCCTTGCGCTATCGGAGACGCTGGGCAAGGGGGCACAGACCGAATCCATCGCCAAGAATGTCGAGGCCTCGAACCTGTGGGCATTCTTCCAGGCCAAGACCATCCGCCGCACCACGGTGCAGACCGCGGCCGAACAAGCCAAGCTCGGCCTCGCCGCCGCCAGCGACGATGCCACCAAGGCTACGCTGCAGAAGCAGATCGACGACTGGCAGAAGACCGCGGCGCGCTATCGCTCCGAGCCGTCGACACATGAAGGCAGCGAGGAATTGGCCGAGCGCGCCAAGCACGCCGAGGAAGAGCGCGACCTTGCGACTGCGAAATATCATCATTTCGAGCTTGCGTCCGCAGCCTTCCAGATCGGGATCGTGCTGGCGTCGGCCACCATCATCACCGGCATGATCGCACTGGCCTGGATATCGGGCTTGCTGGCGCTCGCAGGCATCGGCATGACGGCGCTCGGCATCTTCATGCCGCATCTGCTCCACCTGCATTGAATCTTCGCTCCCGCGTGCGGCGACAGCGAGGCCCTTACCGCGCCTCGCGTACGCTCTTGCGGAAGCGCTGGATCAGCCGCAGCGTGCGCGATGACCAGCCCTCGCCGCTCATCAATTCGGCGATCCGCGCCTTGACCGGGTCGACCATCGCCTTGGCCTTGGCCCGCAACGTGATGATGAAGTCGTAAAGCCTTTCGAACCAGGCCATTTCCAAAAGCTTCGAACGCGTCACGTCGAAGACGAAGGCGGTGACGCCGACGCCTAAGAATTTGGCGAACAGGATGGTGAATACGGCGCTCGTCCAATGTTCATGGGCGAGCAGCCATATGCCGATCAGCTTGAGCGGAAACAGCGGGATGACGGGCACGATGAAGACGATCAACGTCATCGCCGGCGACAGCGTATCGACGCGCTCCGCAAGCCATTGCTTGAACGCCCGCAGCGGGATCGCCGCCACCACCCGCGCCACGATCGGCTCGAGGTGGTCCCACAGCCACGCCTCGATCAGGAAGACGATCGCAAGCAGAACCCAGAACGGCTGAAGCAGGCGGCGCAGCATCAAGATCGTCTCTGCCCGGCGATGGCCGGGCGTCGATCACATATGGATGGCACGTTTGCCAACCGCAAGCGCGGCTTCCTTGATCGCTTCAGAACGCGTTGGATGAGCATGGCACGTGCGCGCCAGATCTTCCGCCGCGCCACCAAACTCCATCAAAACGGCTGCTTCGTGGATCATTTCGCCCGCTTCGCGGCCGATAATATGAACGCCGAGTACGCGGTCGGTCTTCGCATCTGCGAGAACCTTAACGAATCCTTCCGTGGTTTGGTTCACCTTGGAACGGCCGTTCGCGGTAAATGGAAACTTACCAACGGTATAGGCGACGGCCGCCTGCTTCAGTTCTTCCTCGGTCTTGCCGACGGAGGAGACTTCCGGCGTGGTATACACAACACCCGGAATCACGTCATAGTTCACGTGGCCGGCCTGCCCTGCGAGAATCTCCGCAACCGCGACGCCTTCGTCCTCGGCCTTGTGCGCGAGCATCGGTCCTGCGACGACATCGCCGATCGCGTAGACGCCTTTCACGCTGGTCGCGAAATGCGGATCGATCTGCACCCGGCCGCGATTGTCGAGCGCCACGCCCGCCTCCTTCAAGCCGAGGCCCTCGGTGTAGGGCACGCGGCCGATGCAGACCAGCACCACGTCGGCCTCCAGCGTTTCCGTCGCTCCACCTGCGGCGGGCTCCACCTTCGCGGCGAGCCTGTTGCCTGAGGTGTCGATGCCGGTGACCTTGGCGCCGAGCTTGAAGGCGAAGCCCTGCTTCTCCAGGATGCGCTGAAACTGCTTTGCGATCTCGCCATCCATTCCCGGCAGGATACGGTCGAGAAACTCCACGACGACGACCTCGGCGCCAAGCCGATGCCACACCGAGCCGAGCTCGAGGCCGATCACGCCGGCGCCGACGATCAGGAGCTTGCCGGGCACCCCCTCGAGCGACAGCGCGCCGGTCGACGACACGATGCGCTTCTCGTCGATCTCGATGCCCTTCAGCTGCGCGATATCCGAACCGGTGGCGATCACGATGTTCTTGGTCTCGAGCAGCTGCGAGCTGGGATTACCTGAAACCTCGACCTTACCGGTGCCCAAAATCCTGCCCGTGCCGTGGATGACGTCGATCTTGTTTTTCTTCATCAGAAACTCGACGCCCTTGACGTTGCCGTCGATGCCCTGCTGCTTGAAGTTCATCATCGCAGGCAGGTCGAGTTTCGGCGTGGAGACGCTGACTCCCATCTTGGCAAAGGAGTGCTCGGCCTCCTCGAACATCTCGGAGGCGTGCAGCAGCGCCTTCGACGGCATGCAGCCGACATTGAGACAGGTGCCGCCAAGCGTCGGGTTCTTCTCGACCACGGCGACCTTCATGCCGAGTTGCGCCGCGCGCACGGCGCAGACATATCCGCCCGGACCGGTACCGATGACAACGAGATCGTAATTGGCCATGAAGGAAATCCTGTAGCTGAACCGTGTGTCAGGTGTTACCGGCCGCCCGACACATCAAGGATGGCGCTGGTGACGTAGGAGGCCTCGTCCGACATCAGCCAGACGATGGCGTTGGCGATTTCGTCCGCGCTGCCGACGCGCTTCATCGGCACCATATGCGCCAGGCGATGCGCGCGGTCGGGCTCGCCGCCGGAGGCGTGAATGTCGGTATCGATCAGGCCGGGCCGGATCGCCGCGACGCGGATGCCCTCGCCCGCGACCTCATAGCCGAGGCCGACGGTGAAGGAATCGACCGCCCCCTTGGAGGCCGCATAGTCCACATAAGTGTTGGGCGAGCCCAGTTTTGCCGCTACCGACGACAGGTTGACGATGACGCCACCCTCGCCGCCATGCCGGGTCGACATCCGCTTCACCGCCTCGCGCGCGCACAGCATGCTGCCGGTGACGTTGACCGCCATCATGCGCTGGATGCGCTCGGCCGACATGTCCTCGACCCGCTGCGACGGCCCGACGATGCCGGCATTGTTCACGAGCGCGCCCAGCGCGCCGAACCCATCGGCCGCCTTGAACAATGCGAGAATGTCCGCTTCGCTTGCGACATCGCATTTCACCGCGACCGCCTTGCCATTCCTGGCTTCGATCGCCGAGACGACCTGATCCGCCGCCGCCTTGTTGCTCGCATAGCCGACGACGACGCGATAGCCGCGCGCTGCCGCGGCAAGCGCAGTAGCGCGGCCGATGCCGCGGCTGCCGCCGGTGATGATCACAACCTTGTCGTTCAAACCTGCCCCCGCTCATCCGACGCCTGATCCAGGCGTCCGCACACTACAGACAGCATCAACGAGACATCAGAGATCCAGCACCAATCGCGCCGGATCTTCCAGGCTCTCCTTGACCCGCACCAGGAACGTCACGGCCTCCTTGCCGTCGATGACGCGGTGATCGTAGGACAGCGCCAGATACATCATCGGACGGATCTCGACCTTGCCGCCGATTGCCATCGGACGCTCCTGGATCTTGTGCATGCCCAGAATGCCGGACTGCGGCGCGTTCAGGATCGGCGTCGACATCAAGGAGCCATAGATGCCGCCATTGGTGATGGTGAAGGTGCCGCCCTGCATCTCGTCGATCTTGAGCTGGCCGTCGCGCGCGCGGCGGCCGTAATCGGCGATCGCCTTTTCGATCTCGGCGATCGACTTATGGTCGCAGTCGCGCACGACAGGCACGACGAGGCCCTTGTCGGTGCCGACGGCGACGCCGATGTGGTAGTAGTTCTTGTAAATGAGGTCGGTGCCGTCGATCTCGGCATTGGCCGCCGGAATGTCCTTCAGGGCCTGCACGCAGGCCTTGGTGAAGAAGCCCATGAAGCCGAGCTTGCTGTTGTGCTTCTTCTCGAACACGTCCTTGTACTGCGCGCGCAGCGCCATGATGTGGGTCATGTCGACCTCGTTGAAGGTCGTCAGCATCGCAGCCGTGTTCTGCACGTCCTTGAGCCGCCGCGCGATGGTCTGGCGCAGCCGCGTCATCTTCACGCGTTCCTCGCGCGCCGCGTCGTCGGCGGGCGACGGCGCTCGTACCTGCACCGCGGCGGCCGGCTGATTGACCGGCGTCGGCGCGGATGCGGCGCGCTCGATCGCCGCCAGCATGTCGCCCTTGGTGACGCGGCCGTCCTTGCCCGAGCCCGGCACGGTGGTGGCGTCGATGCCGCTTTCGGTCGATAGCTTGCGCACCGATGGCGCAAGCGGCGCATCCGCCGGCGCGACCTTGGACGCCGCGGCGGCAGGCGCGGGCGACGGCGGAGGCGGCGCAGCGGAAGCCGTGGGCTTGGCCGACGCGGGTGCGGGCTTGGCGCCCGCCGCGCCTTCGTTGATCTGTCCGAGCAAGGCGCCGACCGCGACCGTCTGGCCGTCCTTGGCGACGATCTCGCCGAGCGTTCCGGCCGAGGGCGCCGGCACCTCGATCGTGACCTTGTCGGTTTCGAGCTCGACCAACGGCTCGTCGACGGCGACGGCGTCGCCGGCCTTCTTGAACCATCGGCCGATGGTGGCCTCGGTCACGGATTCGCCAAGCGTCGGAACGCGAATTTCAGTCATGGTCAGTTTCCCCGATAACCTGCGCGGTTATTAATCTTGGCTGTCATCCTCCGCGAAAGCGGGGGATCCAGTAATCCGGGACGGTAGCGGTCAAAAACCGTCGACGCGGGTTACTGGATGCCCCGCCTTCGCGGGGCATGACGAATTGAAAGCTTCTTTTAATTCAACGCCTCGTCCAACAGCGCTTTGAGCTGCGCCAGATGCTTCGACATCAAGCCGGTCGCGGTCGCCGCGGAGGCCGCGCGCCCGGCGTAGCGCGGGCGCCGGTTCGGCGCGTGGATCTGATTCAGAACCCATTCGAGATAGGGCTCGATGAAGTGCCACGAACCCATGTTGCGCGGCTCTTCCTGGCACCAGATGACCTCGGCGGTCTTGAAGCGGCCGAGCTCCTGCACCAGCGCTTTCAGCGGCACCGGATAGAGCTGCTCGACGCGCATGATGTAGACATCGTCGATGCCGCGCTTCTCGCGCTCGTCGTAGAGGTCGTAATAGACCTTGCCCGCGCACAGGATGACGCGGCGGATTTTCTCGTCCGGCACGAGCTTGGTCTTGTCGTCCGGCTGCATCTGCGCGTCATCATAGAGGATGCGGTGGAAGGTGGTGTCCTTGCCTAGTTCATCCAGCCGCGACACCGCGCGCTTGTGCCGCAACAGCGATTTCGGCGTCATCACGATCAGCGGCTTGCGGATCTCGCGATGAAGCTGGCGCCGCAGGACGTGGAAGTAGTTGGCCGGCGTGGTCGGATAGACCACCTGCATGTTGTCTTCGGCACACATCTGCAGGTACCGCTCGAGCCGCGCGGAGGAATGCTCCGGTCCCTGGCCCTCATAGCCATGCGGCAGCAGGCAGACGAGGCCGGACATGCGCAGCCATTTGCGTTCGCCCGACGAGATGAACTGGTCGAACAGCACCTGCGCGCCGTTGGCGAAGTCGCCGAACTGCGCCTCCCACATCGCCAGCGCATTGGGCTCGGCGAGCGAATAGCCGTATTCGAAGCCGACCACCGCCTCTTCCGAGAGCAGCGAGTTGATGACCTCGAAGTGCCCCTGGTCGACGCCCAGATGATTGAACGGCGTGTAGCGGCTTTCGTCCTCCTGATCGATCAGGACCGAATGCCGCTGCGAGAAGGTGCCGCGCTCAGAGTCCTGTCCCGACAGCCGCACGTGATGGCCTTCCTCGAGCAGCGTGCAGACCGCCAGCGCCTCGCCGGTCGCCCAATCGATGCCGACGCCGTTGTCGATCGCTTTGACGCGGTTGTCGAGGAAACGCGCGATGGTGCGGTGAACCCGGAAACCGTCGGGCGCCTTGGTGATCTTGCGGCCGATGTCCTTGAGCACGGCGGTATCGACGCCAGTGATGCCGCGACGGGCGTCCTCTTCCTGATCGGCGATCTTGAAGCCGGACCATTTGCCGTCCAGCCAATCGGCCTTGTTCGGCTTGTAACCGGAGCCGGCATCCAACTCGGCATCAAGCCGCG
>WNFD01000947.1_pt1 | contig 29009 bp, 30 predicted proteins | sample 5400491 | NCBI WGS metagenome assembly WNFD01 (sample SAMN13153343, study PRJNA577476) | soil metagenome | isolation source: 120 cm saprolite under Douglas fir tree site 2 hole 2 replicate 2 | place: USA:California | collected 2015-04-18
ATTGCGAGGAGCTATGCTCGAGACCACCGCCAAAGTCGACCGGTCCGTGGATGACGTTGAAAAAGATCGTGTAGACGTCATACGGGGCTTCGCCCATGATGCGATTCTGGACCGGCGCCATCTTGGCAATGCCGTAGCGGAGATTGCGCGCGACCGCCGGGGTGTAATCCGCGGCGGGCCACAGCGCAATGCGAATCCATTTTCCATCTGTGTGGAGCGAATCGAGGCTGTAGCGACCGACGAACGTCATCGCGTCCGCCAGCTCGTGGTAATCGCCGGCACGATACACTCCGTTCGTTGGACCTTTCAGCGCCGTCGTCACCTGCCACCCCGCCGGCAGGCGAAAGCGCACCTCGGCAGGACGCGCGAGCTGCCCCTCCTCGAACATGAACAGATTGGTGCCAAGGAATTCGGCGAAGTCCGGCGCGGTGCGTGCGAGCGAGAGATCGATCTTCTCGGATAGGTAATCGAAGTCGACGGTGACGCGGTCACTGTGACTCGTAACGACTCGCCACGTGTCCTTGTCGGCGCGGTCCCAGCGCAGCGCCTGACCGCTCGCGTTCTTGGCGCCGAAGCCGTGGAGGTAGCGCGCGTAGTTCTGGATCTCGTAATTGCCCGGACTCCACGCAGGGAGTGAGACAAAGAGCGTATCCTTGCCGCTGACGGGAAACTCCGCGGACACGTGGAATTGGCCTTGAGCAACGGAGACTTCGTAACGAACGGTCTGCGCACGGAGCGACGCCGCGAGGAGCAGTGTGAGTAGGAGGCAGCGGGTCAAGCGACGCATCATCACTCCGGGCAAGAAGTTGAGAGATACCTAAAACTAGAACGGCCCCGGCAACAGCGCCGAGGCCGAGTCCCAAGTTGCCGTCGTGCAGGGTGTTACGACGAGACTTTCGCGCTGGCGTCCGCCACCATCGCGCGCAACTCCTTGCTGGGCTTGAAGACAGGCACCGGGCGCGCCGCGACCTCGACTGGATCACCAGTGCGCGGGTTACGTGCCATACGCGTCTTCCGCTGACGGATTTTGAACGTCCCAAATCCGCGTATCTCAATGTTATGCTGCTCAGCCAGCGCGGCTTTGACGGCATCGAGGAAGGAGTCTACGACCCGCGCACAGTCCTTTTTTGAAATGAGGGGACCTGCGGTGCGAGCGATTTGCGCGGTGACCTTTTCGACCAGATCGGCCTTCGTCATTGGTCCCCCCCGAACGTCTGCCGGGATGCAAAAGTCGGGGGCTATGATACGGGCTTACTTATTTAGTGTCAAGAGCTTGTAGGAATTGTTGAAAGTGTCCTTGGGCGTCATGTGGGCCCGGCGACGCCTCGGGGTGGTACTGGACGGCGAAAATCGGATACTCCCGGTGCTTTATTCCTTCGACCGTTCCGTCGTTGAGGTTAAGGTGGGTGACCTCAAGCGACTTCGCGCCAGGAACGCCACTCGTCTCACCCCGAACCGCGAATCCATGGTTCTGGGACGTGATAAGTACTTGTCCCGTCGCAAGATCCCGCACCGGATGATTACCTCCGCGGTGCCCGTATGGGAGCTTGACCGTCTCGCCTCCCATTGCCAGGCCGAGCAACTGATGGCCCAGACAGATACCAAAAATCGGCAGCGTTCCGTCCGCCAACGTCCGAATTGTATCGATTGCGTAACCGACCGCGGCGGGGTCACCGGGGCCGTTGGACAGGAAGACGCCGTCGGGTTTCAGCGCGCGCGTCTGCGCGGCCGTCGTCGCCGCCGGTACGACCGTGACGCGGCAGCTGTGTTGCACGAACAGCCGCAGGATGTTGCGCTTCATCCCGAAGTCGAACGCGACCACATGATGCGCCGCGTGGGAGGGAGAGGGCCCCTCGCTGTACGCCTTGGGAATCGTCGCGACACTCGCGAGGTCGAGTCCGTTCATTGACGGCGATGCGGCCAGCGCGGCGCTGATCGCTGCACTCGGCTTCTCACCCAGCGCGAGCACGCCGCGCATCGCACCGCGCGAGCGGATGTATCTGGTGAGCTGGCGCGTGTCGACGTCCGCGACCAGGGGAACCTTCGCGTCCGCGAGCCACTCGAGCAGCGTGCCGGTGGAGCGCCAGTTCGAGGGCGTAGCCGACAGCTCGCGCACCACGACGCCGGCGACGCGCGGGCGATCGGATTCGACGTCTTCAGGATTGATGCCGTAATTGCCGATCATCGGTGCCGTCATCACCACGATCTGCCCGAGATAGGAGGGGTCGGTGAACACCTCCTGATACCCGCTCAGATTCGTGGTGAAGACGACTTCCGCATAGGCCGGCTCAAACGGGAGGGGCGCCGTTCCGGGGAACCAGGCGCCGTCCTCCAAGAGGACGTAAGCGGGTGCTGGGGGGGCTGGGGGGGAGCTACGGCCGGCGATTGCTAGGAGGCTGAGGCGGCGCAGTGGGAGGCGCCGTCGGTTGAGTTTCAATCGGGAGCGGTTTGGGAGCCACCGGCGTGGGCGTCTGCCCCTGGCCCTCGAGCAGCGGGCGGACTTGTGTGCCCCCCGAGGACATGAACGTCAGCACCAGCGCGAGAAACAGAAAGATCCCCGCGGTCCACCACGTGACCTTGGTCAGCAACGTGGTCGCCTGACGCCCGCCCATGATCGTTTCGGTGCCGGCGCCGCCACCCATGCTGGCGAGCCCGCCGCCCTGACCCGCTTGCAACAGCACGGCGGTCGCGAGGATCAGCGAGTCGAGAATGAGGATGCCAACGAGGATTCCGTACATGCGCGGGGCAAGATACCTAGGCCACGGCGGTGCGCACAAGCTCGGTCCACGCCAGCGGATCGAGCGACGCGCCGCCGACCAGCACACCATCGAGTTCCTGTTCGGCGAGCAGGTCGGCAGCGTTTTTCACGTTGACACTGCCCCCGTATAGCACTCGCGTCTCCTGCGCCTGGCGGTCCTTGAGCCACGCCCGGATCGCGCGATGGACTTCGGCGGCGTCCTTGGGAGTCGCATTGCGCCCGGTCCCGATGGCCCAGACGGGCTCGTAGGCGATTGTGACCTGTGATTCCACCCGCGCGCCGAACGCCGCCTCCAGCTGACGTCGGACGACGGTCAACGTTTCCCCCGCATCCCGCTGTTCGAGTGTTTCGCCGACGCAGAGAATCGGATGCAAACCGGCGCGCACGACAGCCGCGAGCTTCTTGCCCGTCTGCTCGTAGGTCTCGCCAAACACGTGACGTCGCTCGGAGTGACCGATCAGGGCGGCTTTGGCGCCTGCCTGGGCGGCCAACGGAGCCGAGATCGCCCCGGTGTACGCGCCCTTGGGTTCCCAGAAGATATCCTGCACGCCGGCGACGAGATCAGGGCGATTGCCTAGCCCATTCGCCACTGCTTCGAGGGAGACCGCCGGTGGGAAGAACCAGACCCGTCGATTCGGCTGTGGTGCGTACGCCTTGAGGAACGTCGCGAGATAGCTGCGCGCATCTGCGGGCCCGAGATTCATCTTCCAATTGGCGGCGAACAACAGTGGCCTCACGCGTCCTCCAGCGCCGCCACGCCGGGCAGCTCCTTGCCCTCCAAGAACTCAAGCGACGCGCCGCCACCAGTCGATACGTGAGTGAGCTGGTCCTCCATCCCGGCGACCGCGGCGACGGAGTCCCCACCGCCCACGACGGTCACAGCGCCCTTCTTCCCTGCTTCGACGAGCGCGGTCGCGATCGCACGCGTCCCGGCGTCGAACGGCGGCGTTTCGAACACGCCCATCGGCCCGTTCCAGAAGATCGTCTTGGCGCGCAGCAGCCGGGCCCTGAAATCGTGCTGCGTCGTTGCGTCGATATCGAAGACCGCCCCCCCCTTGGGGATCGCGTCGGCGGCGACCGATTGATTCTCGCTCGCACGCTCCAGCGAGGGGGCGATGACCGCGCCGCGCGGCAGAATCAGCTTCTTGCCGCTGGTCGCGAGCAGTTCTTTGGCGAGCGCGATGCGATCGGGCTCGACGAGCGACGAGCCGACCTCGAGCCCCATGGCGGCGAAGAAGGTGCAGGCCATCGCCCCGCCGATCAGCAGCTCGTCCACGCGTGGCAGCAGCGAGCGGATCACATCGATCTTCCCTGAGATCTTGGCGCCGCCCAACACCGCGACGAACGGGTGCTTCGGGTCGGTGAGCAGCTTGCCCAGATACTGCAGCTCCTGCTCCATCAAGAAACCGGCGACCGCGGGTTTGAGGAGATGCGCGACCGCTTCGGTGGACGCATGCGCGCGATGCGCCGAGCCGAATGCGTCATTCACGTATAGATCGCCCAGTGCGGCGAATATCTTGGCCAGGTCGGGGTCGTTCTTCTCTTCGCCGGGCCAGAAGCGGGTGTTCTCGACCAGGGCGACGCCACCGCGTGGCAGCCGTCGCGTCGCGGCGACGCCCGTTGCCGGATCGGCGATGAACTCGACAGGCGCGCCGAGCAGCTTCTCCAGATCGCGGACGATTTGCTTCAGCGAATGCTGCGGGTCCGGACCACCCTTCGGCCGGCCGAGGTGCGAGAGCAGCACGACGCGCGCGCCCTTGTCGCGGAGATACTGGATCGTCGGGAGCGAGGCGCGCAGCCGCGTGTCGTCGCTGACCTTGCCGTTCTTCAGCGGGACGTTGAAGTCGACCCGCACCAGTGCGCGTTTGCCCTCCAGCGCCTGCGGGGGCAGATCCCGCAGGCTGCGTTTCTTCAACGGTGACGTCCGATGTAGGCGAGGAGGTCCACGCAGCGCGCGGAATATCCCATCTCGTTGTCGTACCACGACGAGATGTGCACCAGCGTGCCGTCGATCACGGCGGTCGACATCGCGTCCACAACGCTGGAGTAGAGACTGCCGATGTAATCCACGGAAACGAGCGGCTCGTCGCTGACCTCGAGGATGCCCTTGAGCTTCCCGGCCGCTGCCTGCCTGAACGCCGCATTCACCGCGTCCACCGTCGTCGGCCGCTCGACTTCGGCGGTGAGATCGACGATCGAGACGTCGGGGGTCGGCACGCGCAGCGAGATGCCGTCGATCTTCCCCTTCACCTCGGGGAGCACCAGGCCGGTCGCCTTGGCGGCGCCGGTCGTGGTGGGAATGATGCTCAACGCCGCGGCACGCGCGCGCCGCAGATCCTTGTGCGGCAGGTCGAGGATCTGCTGGTCGTTCGTGTAGCTGTGCACCGTCGTCATGAAGCCGTGTTTGAAGCCGAAGCTGTCCATCACGACTTTCACCACGGGGACGAGGCAGTTGGTCGTGCAGGACGCGTTCGAGATGATGCTGTGCTTCGCGGGATCGTATTTCTCGTGATTGACGCCCATCACGATCGTGATGTCTTCGCCCTTGGCTGGCGCCGAGATCACGACCTTCTTCGCGCCCGCGGTCAGGTGCTTGGACGCACTCTCCTTATCCGTGAAGCGTCCGGTGCTCTCGAGCACCAGCTCAACGCCGAGGTCCTTCCAGGGAAGCTTCTCGGGCTCTTTGATGGCCGACACCTTGATTTCCTTGCCGTTGACGACCAGCGCGTCGCCTTTCCCTTCGACGGTGCCGGGAAAGCGCCCGTGGACCGAGTCGTATTTCAAGAGGTGCGCCAGCGTCTTCGTGTCGGTAATGTCGTTGACCCCGACGAACTCGATCTCGGTCTGCTTGGCGATCGTCGCCGCGCGCAACACGTTCCGCCCGATGCGGCCGAACCCATTGATCCCTACCCGAACCGCCATGACTCTCCCCTTAGGTGAAGGCTGGAATTGCAGCGCGGGCGAAGGTGACGCCCCTAATGCGCCGAGCGCCGGCCTGCTCTAATGCCCTGGCTGCCTCGGCGAGCGTTGCCCCAGTGGTGAAAACGTCATCGACAAGGACGAATTCGAAATTCGAAGTGTGAAATGCGAAATCGCACCTTTCAGTTCCATTTCGCATTTTCAATTTCGCATTTCGCACTTCAAACGCCCCCGCCACGTTCGCCAGGCGCGTGTCCGGTGTCAACGCCGTTTGCGTCGGCGTCTCCCGCGTGCGGACGAGCACGTCAAGAAGCACCGGAATCTGCCATTGTCGAGCCAGCGCGCGTGCCAGGATTTCACTCTGGTTGTAGCCCCGCTCGCGCAAGCGTTTCCGGGCGAGCGGAATCGGGATCAGGGCCGACGCTCCGCCGGTCGAAGGCCGCATGGGCAGCATCGCGGCCGCCAAGTCGTCGACGATGCGGGGCAACCCGCCGTACTTCAGGGCGTGCACGGCTGGGCGCGCGCCCTCATCGAGCCAGACCGCCGATCGCACCGACCTGAGCGCAGCTGGCCAGTCGGCACACAACCGGCACGCGCCGAAATGGGGCTCAGGCTGTCCGCAGCGCCCGCACCAGGGCGGCCGCACCGCTCTCCACCGCTGCCGGCACAGCGGACAGACGATTCTGGCGGCGTCGCGTTGACCCAGGAGGGCGTGACACAGCAGGCACTCCGCTGGAAGAAGCAGCTGCTCGACCGCGGAGCTAAACACGGAGCGCGCGCTGTACGGCGGCGCGCATGACCTCTTTCGGTGCCGCGGTGCCGGGGAAAAACCGTTCGAACGCTGCCGCGCCCTGCTGCACCAGCATCTCGCGGCCGTCCATCGCCTCGATCCCGCGTTCTCGGAGGGTATGGACCCACCGTGTTTCACCCGGCGCGTACACCAGGTCCAGGGCGCGTTGCACGCCGGGGATGTGGCTGACGTCCACGGGGAGTGGATCGTGTCCTGCCAGACCCAGCGGCGTGGCGTTGATCGCGACGTCGACCTCGATGGCCCCCGCCCCCCCCCCCTCCCGCCCCCCGGTGGCGACACTGGTCGGAACGCCGATGCCGGTCGCCCACGCGGCGAACGCCTTGGCACGTGAGGCGTCGCGCGAGCGCACGAACAGCGTGGCGCCGCGGTCAGCGGCGGTCACCGCGGTCGCGCGCGCCGACCCACCGGTTCCAACCACAAGCCACCGTTCCCCTTTGTGAGCCGCTCCGATTTTATCGAGCGCCGCCGCCACGCCGAACACATCGGTGTTGTCGCCGACGAGCTCTCCGTCTTCGGTCCAGAACGTATTGCATGCGCCGACTCGTGCGCAGACATCCGTTTTCCGCGCGATGGATCCTTCGACTGCTTCCTTGTGCGGGACGGTGACGTTCCCTGCACCGCCGACGGCGGCCTGCATCGCGAGCACCGCGGGCAGCGATTCCGCCGACACTTGCAGCGCCACGTAGACGGCATCGAGGCCGAGCGCTCGACACGCGGCGTTGTGCATCGCGGGGGAGAGAGAATGGGCCACCGGGTCACCGATGACCGTGAGCAGACGCGTCTTAGCGCTTATCTCCACTCTTGCTCTCAGCCGCGAGTCGATCTGCCACCGCGGCCGCGAGGGCCTCGAGCTCCTGGCAGGTGTCGCGATACACACCGAGATCGCCGCCAAAGGGGTCGCTCACTTCGTCGTCGCCCTTGCCCGCATACTCGCCCAGCACGAAGACTCGACCCTCACCTCCCAACTCGTCCACGCGCGCGCGATGATGGCGCGCCATGGTGAGGATCAAGTCGGCACGCTCGACCAGGTCACGCGTCAGGAGGCGCGCCCGATGTCCCGAGAGATCGAGGCCCCGCTCGAGGCCGACGAGGTAGGCGCCTTCGGATGCTGGCGCGCCGTCCCACGCTCCCGTTCCCGCCGACGTCACGGTCACTTCGATGCCGCGCTCCTTGAGAGCACGCTCGAGCAGCGAGGCGGCGAGCGGGCTGCGGCAGATGTTGCCGGTACAGACGAACAGGACGTGCTGGATCATGGTGCGAGGCGACCAACGGCGCGCCGCAGCTCGTGGACGCTGAGTATTCCCTCGCGCACGATCTGCGCCCGCGGTCGCGTGCAGTCAACCACGGTCGAAGGTGGCCGGTTCCCCAGCACCCCGCCGTCGAGCACGAGTAGTTGACCGGATTCCACCGCCGGCGCAAAGTCGCGGGCGATGGCGTCGGCGCCGGCCCCGGGCGGCTGGCCGGGGAGATTGGCCGAGGTGGACGTCAACGGCGCGCCCAGCGCCGCGACGAGCTGGGCGATCGCCTGATGCGACGTCCACCGCACCGCAATGCCGCCATCGGGGCCGCGCAGCAGATCGGGAAGCCGGCCGGAGCCGCCGGGAAGGACGAGCGTGAGCGGCCCGGGCCAAAACGCGCGCGCCAATGCATCGGCCGACGCATTGAACGCCAGCCCCTGCGCTTCAGCCATTGCCCGATCGCTGATCAACAAGAGGAACGGCTTGCGCGCGGAGCGGCCCTTCAGCGCCGCGAGCGCCGCGACGTCCGCCTGCAGCGCCCGCGATCCGAGGCCGTACACGGTCTCCGTCGGATACGCGAGCAACCCCCCTTTCCCGAGATGCCTTACCACGTGGGGGATTGCAGTGGCAATCTCGGAATCCGATTGAAACGGGACGGGAATCACCGCAGCTCACGAGCAAGAGCCTCGGCGATCCGGAAGTCGTCGGCTGTGGTGACCTTGAAGTTGTACGGCGAATCGGGAATCAGCTCCACCGGAAATCCGGCCCGCTCGCAGACCTCGGCGTCGTCTCCGGGCGCTCCGCCGTTCGCGATTGCGCCGAGCTGCGCGTATGCGTCGTGCAACATCTGCCGCGGGAAACCCTGCGGTGTCTGCGCGCGCCAGATCCGCTCGCGGTCGACGGTGCGGGTGATGCGAGGCGTCGGGCGAAGGGGACCCTGGCCGATTTCCTTGAGCGTATCGGATGTCGGGACCGCCGCGACGGCGCCGACGCCCGCGCGTGCGCGGGCGATGACCGCGTCGATGGTCCCACGGCTCACGAACGGCCGAGCCGCATCGTGTACCAGAATGATCGTGGCGTCCTCGGACAATGCCTCGAGGCCCGCGCGGACCGAATCGACACGCTGTGCACCACCCGGCACGAAACCCAGCCGGTCGCCGCGCAACTTGCCGAGCCACTCGGGTGGCCGCTCGGCGTATCCCGGTGGCAGGGCCACCATGACCTGGCGCACTTCCGGGTGACCGGTGAATGGACGGAGTGCGCGCAGCAGCATCGGAACGCCAAGGATGGGACGGAATTGCTTCGGCTCACCGGGGCCGGCGCGCACGCCCGCCCCCGCCGCCACGACTACGACCCCGACGTCAAGCTGCGAGACGACGGGTGAGCTCACCGATTCCCTCCAACCCGATGACCTCGAGGTCGCTAGCGGTGCCACGAGAACGGGCGGACAAGAACACGCGGCGAAAGCCCTGACGCGCCGCTTCGGCGAGGCGCCGCTCGACGCCGGCGACTGGACGGATTTCGCCGCCGAGGCCAACCTCTCCCAGGAACAGCGCGTCGGCCGGCACCGGGCGGTCGTGGACGGTTGAGACCAGTGCGGCGAGGATGGCCAGGTCGGTGGAGGGCTCGATCAGGCGCATTCCTCCCGTCACGTTGACGAAAACGTCCAGATTCCCGAACGGAAGACCGCCCCGCCGCTCGAGCACCGCCAGGAGCAGCGCGAGGCGGCGGTGATCGAGACCGGTCGCGACGCGCTGCGGCGTCCCGAAACCGGCCTTGGAGGCGAGCGCCTGGATTTCGACGAGCATCGGCCGCGTCCCTTCCATCAGCGCCGTGACCGCCGAGCCGGATGCGCCGCTGGTGCGGCCGGCGAGGAATGCCGCCGCGGGGTTCGCGACGGGCTCGAGACCCGATCCCGTCATCTGGAACACGCCGATCTCGTCCACCGACCCGAAGCGGTTCTTCACCGCGCGCAGGATGCGGTGATCGAGCGTCGCCTCGCCCTCGAAGTACAGCACCGTATCCACGATGTGCTCGAGGGTCTTCGGGCCCGCGATCCCGCCGCCTTTCGTCACGTGCCCTACGAGGACCACCGCGGGTCCCGATTCCTTGGCGAAGCGCATCAGCCGCGCGGCGCACTCACGCACCTGGCCGACGTTGCCGGGCGCGCCCTCGAGCTCTTCGGTATACGTGGTCTGCACCGAGTCGAGCAGCACGACGCTCGATTTCAGCTGCGTAGCGTGATGGAGAATCGATTCGAGACGCGTCTCACCCAACACGTGAATGCCGCCGGCGTCTTCCCGCAGGCGATCGGCGCGCAAGCGCAGCTGGTCTGGGGACTCTTCGCCCGAGACGTAGAGTGTCGAGACGCCCTGGCTTTCGAGCCGCGCCGCGCACTGCATCAGCAGCGTGGACTTGCCGATCCCCGGCTCACCGCCGACAAGCACGACTGAGCCGGGAACGATCCCTCCGCCGAGGACGAAGTCGAACTCGGCGAGGCCGGTGCGCCAGCGCTCGACGGCGGACTGCTTCAGGTCGGCTAGGCGGATGGGCGGTTGGCCGGTTGGAACAGCTTTAACCGCTGAACCGCTTAACCGCCCAACCGCTTCTTCCACCAGCGAATTCCACGCTCCACACGCATCACACCGGCCGCCCCACTTCGGCTGGTCTGCGCCACATTCGGTGCAGCGGAAGACCGACTTGCCCTTAGACACGCCCAGCCTCGAGCGAGGGGGCTTCGCGCGCGGTGTAGTTGTCGAAGCGCGTGTACTCTTTCTTGAAGTGCAGCTTCACGGTCCCCGTCGGGCCGTTGCGTTGCTTGCCGACGATCACCTCGGCGATGCCTTCGATGCTCTCGTTCGTCTTGGGATCGACCGGGCCGTCGTAGAACTCCTGCCGGTAGATGAAGCAGACGACGTCGGCGTCCTGCTCGATCGCTCCCGATTCACGGAGATCCGAGAGCTGCGGCCGCCGGTGCTCGCCGCCGCGCTGCTCCGGCGCGCGCGAGAGCTGCGAGATGGCGACGACCGGAACATCGAGCTCCTTGGCGAGCGCCTTGAGCGATCGCGAGATGTACGAGATCTCCTGCTGGCGATTCTCGACGTCTCCCGGCCCCTGCATCAACTGCAAATAGTCCACGATCACGAGGGCAATGTCGTGCTCGGCTTTCAACCGGCGTGCCTTCGACCGCATCGCCAGCGGCGTCAGGGAGGCGGAATCGTCAATCCAGATCGGGGCGGTGCCGAGCAATCCGGCGGCCCGCGCCAGCTTGGGATAGTCGTCATCGCGCAGCTGCCCGCGCCGCAAGCGCTGCGCGTCGACCAGGCCTTCCGAGCACAGCAGACGCTGCACCAACGCGTCCTTGGACATTTCGATCGAGAAGAACGCGACCCTGGTGTTGTGCTCGATCGCCGCGTGCTGGACGATGTTCAAAGCCAGCGCCGTCTTTCCCATCGATGGACGGGCGGCGATAATGACCAGATCGGCACGCTGGAAACCCGCAGTCAGGCGATCGAGATCGACGAACCCGCTCGGCACGCCGGTCACCGAGCCCGAGCCCGATTGGAGCTGCTCGATCCGCTCCATCGTCGGCCAGATCAGCTCTTTGATTCGAATGAACTCTTCGGCGCGGCGGAACTGCGCCACCTGAAACACCCGGTGCTCGGCATTGTCGAGCACCTCGCCCGCCGTGCCGTGCCCTTCGTAGACATCCTGGATGATGCCGGTGGCGGCTTCGACAAGCCGGCGCAGCACCGCCTTGTCGCGCACGATCTTGGCGTGGTAGTCGACGTTCGCCGCGGTCGGGACGACGTCGATCAGCGCCGCGATGTACTCCATCCCCCCGGCTCGGTCGAGGTCGCCGCGCCGGCTCAGCTCGTCGCGCAGGGTGACGGGATCGATGACATCGCCGCGCTCGGTCAGGGACAACATCGACCGAAACAGCAGGCGATGCGCCTCGCGGTGGAACATCGAGTCGTCCAGGATTTCGGCCGCTTTGAGCGCCGCATCCTGGTCGAGCACCATCGCGCCCAGGACCGCCTGCTCCGCGTCATTGCTCCACGGAGTCTGGCGGCCGGCGTACTCTCCCGCCCCCGCCCCCCCGGACCGTTCAGTTGTCGAGGAGGCGAGCGGCGATGCGGACGTCATCCCAGGTTGGTCTCTTCCAGTTGGGGTTACGCAGCAATGCGGCCGGGTGATACGTCACGACCACAGGGATGCCACGGAACCGGTGAACATGATTACGTAACGCGCCAAGCGACTGTTTGGTGTTGAGCAGGCTCTGCACGGCCGTCCCACCCATCGCCAGAATGACCTTCGGCTTGACCAGCTCGATCTGGCGATAGAGGTACGGCAGGCACGCCGCGATCTCGTCGTACTGCGGCAGCCGGTTCTCTGGTGGCCGGCATTTCACGACATTGCAAATGAACACCTGATCCCGCGGCAGCTTGATGGCTTCGAGGATTTTCGTCAGGAGCTCGCCCGCCCTCCCCACGAATGGACGGCCCGTTTCGTCTTCGGTGCGCCCCGGTCCTTCGCCGATCACCACGAGTCGCGCCGTCGCCGGACCTTCGCCCGGGACGGTGTTGTTGCGCGCTTCGCACAGCTTGCACTTGCGGCATGCCGCAATGAGGGTCGCGACGTCCTGGAGGCTGCGGGTCTGCTGGATGGGGTCGGTCGCAAACAAATCGCCGGTGGGCGGATCAAATGCGATACCGGGAGCAGGGAGCGGGGAGCTGGGAGCAGGCGGCGCCGCTGCCGGAGGTATGGGAGCTGCTCCCTGCTCCCTGCTCCCTGCTCCCGTGAGGATTACCGAATCCCCACCCAGGAGCCGCTGCTGCTTCAGGTATTCGATTGCGAGAGCCCGGCTGTCGCTCAAAACGCTTCTTCCACCACGTCGAGGATTCGTTCGGCCACATCGCGCTTGGGCAGCAACGGCAAGTCGACTTGCGTACCGTTGCGTCCCAGAATCGTCACGCGATTGGTCGTGACCTCGAATCCGGCGCCGGGCTCAGTGGCGTCATTCAGGATCACGTAATCGAGCGCCTTATTCTGCATCTTGGACCGCGCGTTGGCGAGTCCGTTCCCCGTCTCGAGCGCGAAGCCGACGACCACCATGCGCTTGGGGCGTTTGAGACTGCCGAGGATGTCCGGTGTCGCTTCCAGCTCCACGGTCAGTGCTCCTCCCCCCGCGGTGCGCGGGCGCTTCTTGTCGGCGGGACGCTTGGGTCGGTAATCCGCCGGCGCGGCGCTCATGATCAGGGCGTCGGCGTTCGTGACGAGCCCCTGGAGCGCGCGCTGCATCTCTTCCGTAGTCTCGACGCGCTTCGTGACGAGACCGGCCGGCGGCGTGAGCTCGGTGGGGCCCGTGACGAGCACGACGTCCGCGCCACGCTCTCGCGCGGCTTCCGCCAAGGCGTAGCCCATGCGCCCGCTCGACGGATTCGTGATCACGCGCACCGGATCGAGATGCTCGCGCGTCGGGCCAGCCGTCACCACGACGCGCTTGCCTGACCATTTGCTTGTGCTGTTGTGCCCGAGCAGACGCTCGGCCGCCGCGAAAATCGCCTCAGGCTCGCTCATGCGTCCCGGCCGTTCGCTCGGTCCTTCGGCCAGGGCGCCGATTTCGGGTCCGACGAAATGCCAGCCGCGCTGCGTCAGCGCCTTGATGTTTGCCGTAGTCGCGGGATTCGCATACATCGCGTCGTTCATCGCCGGCGCCGCCAACACCGGTCGATCGGCGCGCGCGAGTAGCAGCGCGGTGAGCACATCGTCGGCCATCCCCATCGCGGCACGCGCCAGGATGTTGGCGGTCGCCGGAGCGACGATCACGAGATCCGGATCTCTAGCGAGATCGATATGCGCGAGCGCGCGGCCCGGGTCCCACAACGAGGTCAGGACCGGCCGGCCGGTCAGCGCCTCGAACGTCACGGGACGTACGAACTCCGCGGCAGCGGCGGTGAGAACCACGTCTACAGTGGCTCCCGCTTCGGTCAGCCGGCGCGCCAGCGTACAGCTTTTGTAGCAGGCGATTCCGCCCGACACGCCGAGCACGACGTGACGGCCGGCCAGAGACATCAGGTTTCCTGCGAGCCGCGCCGCCGCCGGACCAGGCGGTACTTGAGTGCGCCGCGGACGAGCTCGTCGAACGCGCGCGTGGTGAGCTTCTCCTCCCAGTCCACCGACCGGTCGCGCGGGAAATCATTCACGAAGCGCGCGAATTTGGCGGCCACGAGGACGCCGAGGTACTTGTTCTGCGTCTGTCCTGCGACTTCTGCTGGAGTTATGATCCGCATTGCTCAGCCTTTCTGTTGGTGCAACTCGTCATACAGGCGCCTGGCTTCTTCCTGAAGGAGACGCCCGTAGTTGGTGATCCAATCGAAATCCTTCCGCTCCCGCATCCGACCTCGCGTATCATTGGCAATCGCGACCACTTCCTCGACGGCGGTCTTCAAATCGTCGTTCCGAATCCAGCGATCGAACAGCGTCGCCTGCTGCAGCTCATATTCGGCGCGATCGAGGCGCCACCGAATCTGCTCGATCGATTCGCTCTTCCGGTGCCGCAGGCGCTCCAGCAATACCCGCGGGTCACTCGGTAAGATAAAGATCGATACGGAGCGCGGGGGCGGATACTGCTCGCGTACCTGCCGCGCCCCCTCGACCTCGATGTCCAATAACACGTGCTTGCCCGACCGCAGCACCTTCTCCACTTCCACCTTGAGCGTGCCGTACAGCTCTCCACCGTACTCCGCATACTCGAGAAACCGACCCGCGCCGACGCCCTCCAGAAACTGGGTGCGTGTCTGAAAGTAATAATCGACGCCGTCGCGCTCCTCCGGACGTGGTTTCCTGGTCGTCGCGGAGACCGAGAACCCGAACTGATCCGGATACTGCTCCCGCACCGCTTTCGCGATCGTCGTCTTGCCGCCCCCCGAAGGCGCGGACAGGACGACTATTCGCGGCGTCACTCCAGGTTCTCCAGCTGCTCCCGAAACTTCTCGAGGTCCCCCTTCATCGCGATCACCGTCTGCGTGATGCGCGCATCATTCGCCTTGGAGCCCATCGTGTTGACCTCGCGCAGCAGCTCCTGCGCCAGGAACCCGAGCTGCTTCCCAACCGGCTGATCGGAGCGCAGCGCGGCACGGGCCGCCGCCACGTGCGAGCGAAACCGCACCAGCTCCTCCGTGATGTCAACCCGGTCGGCGAGCAGTGCGATCTCGAGTGCCAGCCGCTGCTCGTCCACCGCTGCCTGCGCCGTCAGCTCTGCCACCGCCTGCTTGAGCCGCTCGTGCTCGGCCTTGAGTCGAGCCGGCGCCTGCTCTTCGACGGTCTGCGCCGCCGCCTCGAGCGCGTCGAGACGCGTGCTCAGCTCACTCGAGAGCGCCTGCCCTTCCCGCTCGCGCATCGCGACGACGTCCCGCGCGGCCCGCTCGACGATGGGTTGCACATCCGACCACTGAACCGGCTGCTCGGTTCCCCCATTCGTCGCGGTCATGACGTCGGGCTGCCGGGCGACGAACGCCAGGTCGACCGTGCCCTTCAACTTCAGCTTCTTCTTGAGCTGCTGCGCGGCGGCGACGACCTGTCTGGCTCGGGACAGGTCTATGGTGATTTCCCGTTCAGGACCCGGTCCCTCGACCCAGCGCGCCGTGACCGCCACATGACCGCGCTCGAGCAGCTGGCGCAGCCGCTCGCGCATCTCGCCCTCCACGCCGGCCAGATCCGCCGGCAGTTTGAGCTGCGGGTTGAAATAGCGGTGGTTGACGGTGCGGATTTCGATTCGCAACCGTCCGCGGAGCACCCGATCTTCGGCCGAGCCGAAGCCCGTCATACTGCGCGGCACAAGGCCTTAAATGTAGTCGGCTGCGCTAGTTCGTGAAGAACCAGCGCGCGCCGTACTGCTGCACGCTCTTCGGATACCCCAGTCCGTCCACGTAGCTCGAGCGCATGATGTTGACGTTCGTCACGCTCCAGAAGATCGTGACGCCGGCGAGCTGCATCTCGAGGTTCGTATCGACGAAGCTCGAGCCGGTCATGGCGCGGTGATTGCCGAGACTGTCGATGCCGCCCAGCGCCCAGCTGCTCCACGATTCCATGGCGACTTCGCCGCGCAGAGCAAAAATGCCACTCTTGAAGACGCGCCAGAACTTCGAGTAAAACACGGCCGAGACGCGCGCGTGGCGCGGGGGCTCGAAATCGCCGCCGCCGACGATCGGATCGAAGTACCAGCCCGACAGGTACAGACCGGGCACCACCTGAATGCTCGCGCGCGCCGCCACGAACTCCGTGCGTGGTGTCGGACTCATTGAGTCGACCGTCTTGATCCCGGCGGCAAATCCGAACGGTGCAAATGGGTCCCGGCGCCCGCGGCCGATTTCCATCATGACGCGTGAATGGTCGAAGCGAAGCCAGCCCGCGACGTCGAGCTGCTGGGTCACGAGACGGGTCGCCGTGAGCGCCACTTGTGGATCTTTCCGCCAGGCCACCTCGCCGCGTGCCGAAAACCCGAGCGGCAACGCGAGGCCCGCCATGCCATAAGCCTGCGCTCCACGGCGACCGAGGCTGTACAGGGATTGGCGAACCTCGCCTGACAGAGTGATCCGTGCCAATGGCATCCAGCCCGCGCGCGCCTCGAACTGCTGCGGCGCCCCGGCGGCACCGAACCGCGCGATCCCCGAAACCGTCGCGGTGCGCCACGCCTGGCTCGCCTCGATGCTCGCGACGGAGACGGCGCGGGGCCGCACCAGGGTGTCATTGCTGATGCCGCTCGTGCCCAGGGTTGTCGTCAGCCGCCACCCGAGTCCGTCCTCGCGCTGCGCGACGAATAGGCGGAGGAGCCGGTCGCGGCGATCCTGGCGCCAGCCGTCCACCCGGCCATCGCTCGCGGCGGCGCGATGCCAACTCGAGCTCGACACCTGGAACGACGCCCCGACTCGTCCCCCGGGCGGCACGTAGTCGGCCTTGACCCAGATGTCGCTCGTCCCGAACGCCGGGGTCGTGTTACTGGGCGAGCCGATACCGATGCTGGCCCAGTCAGCCAGCAGCGAGACACCAAACCCCGAGCGCGAACGGGTTGCGTAACCCGCGCGATAATCCGCGATGTCCTGTTGCCCGGAGACAATGCCGACCTGCGTGCGCGGCGTCGTCGGACGGTGTTGCGATGTGACCAGGTACACCCGGAGCGACGCGGGGAGCACGATGACATCCACGCGCTCGAGCGGTCCGAGCGGGATCCGGGCCGGATCGAGATAGACCGAGTCGCGGCCCAGCGGCAGCATCGGCATGCCGTCCCAGTAGATCTCGAGCGACGCTGGACCGCGGCCACCGTACAAGACAATCTCCGGCTCGCCGTACCCGCCCCCGCGCGCAACGTAGACGCCGGGGATGTGGACCAGGAGATCGCTCAGCGTCCGCGCGTTCGAGAAGAGGATCGAGTCGAGGGTGAAGGTGTAGCGCGTACCCTTGGGAAGCGGACCGGGGACGATCGCCGGCGCGAATGTGGGGAGCAACGCTGCGCTCGTGTCTCGTGCCAACGTGTCCCGCTTCGCCGTCGTGTCACGGGCCGTCGTCTCGCCCTGAGCGGCCAGCGCCGCGGGTAGGAAGGCGAGGGCGATCAACCCCGCCCGAATCAAGCGCCGGCGCGTTTGAGCAGGAACTCCGTGAACAGCCGGACTCCGATCGCCGTCGGTCCCTTCGCATGACCGGCGCCTTCCGCCTCGAGGTACGCGGTCCCGGCGATATCGAGATGCACCCACGGGAAGCTGTCCACGAACTCGCGCAGAAACCACGCGCCCGCGATCGTCCCGGCGGAGCGCCCCCCGGAATTCTTGACGTCGGCCACATCGGACTTCAGGAGCTCGCGATAGTCGTCCCACAGCGGCAACGGCCAGCAGCGCTCGCCGGCGCGCTCGCCCGCGTCGCGCACCTCGGCGAGCAACGCTTCGTCGTTGCCGAGCATACCGATGGCGTGGTGGCCGAGTGCGATCACGACCGCGCCCGTCAAGGTAGCCGCGTCGATCGCGGCCGCCGGCTTGAAGCGCCGGGCGTACGAGAGGGCGTCGCATAGAATCAGCCGCCCTTCCGCGTCGGTATTGATGATCTCGATCGTCTTGCCGAGGTGGCTCTTCACCACGTCGCCGGGCTTGATCGCGGTGCCCGAGGGCAGGTTCTCAGTGGCTGGTATCAGGCCTACCACATTGATCTTCGGCTTGAGTCGTCCCAGCACTTCGAACGTGCCAAGCACCGCGGTGGCCCCGGACTTGTCGAACTTCATGTCCTCCATGTTCAACGCCGGCTTGATCGAGATGCCGCCGGAATCGAACGTCACGCCTTTGCCGATCAGGACGACGGGGGCACCTGAGCCGCCTGCGTACTCCATCACAATGAACCGCGGCTCCTCTGCACTCCCCTGGGCGACGGCAAGGAGCGCACCCATCCCTTCCTTCTTTATCTGCGCCTTGTCCATGATGGTGACGCTGAATCCGTGCTCCGCCGCCACCTTCCGGGCCAGCTCGGCGAGATAGCTGGGCGTGCAGATGTTGCCCGGCTGCATCTGCAGGTTGCGCGTGAACAGATACCCGGCCGCAATGGCGTCCCCGATGCGGCGCCCCGCCTCGGCTGCGTCTTTGTCGGATGCATCGATCACCAGCTCGACGGACTCGAGCTCGGGCTTGGGGTCCTCCGGCTGCTTTTTGAGCTCGGTGAACTGCCATCCTCCCTGTGCCGTACCCTCGATGAGCACCTGCGCCAGCTCCGCGGCGCCGAGACTGCCGCGCGCCTCCCTCGCGACGGCCAGGGAGAACGTCTTGGTCCCCAGGCTGCGGGCACGCTTGGCCGCGATCGCCGCGGCGCGACGGACTGCACTCCGCGTGATCTCACTCGCTTTCCCGATACCCACGAGCAGGATGCGCTGGGCCTTGCCGCTGGCGTAGACGAGCAGGGTTTCGTCTTTCTTTCCCTTATAGTCGCCGGTGGCGACCGCGCGCTCGACGCTCGGGTCGATCGTTGGCGCGGATCCCTGGGCGACGAGCACCGCGAGGAGCGGGGTCTCAACGCTACCGAGCGGCTTGGTCGAGATGAGTGTCTTCATGACAGGTGCTCGATGATGGCGTCGGCGAACGCGGAGGTCGAGACCTCGGTTGCGCCGGGCAGCTGGCGCGCGAGGTCGTACGTGACGCGTTGCGCCGCGATCGCTCCCTCGAGCCCGCGCACGATGGCGCGAGCCACCTCATCCCAACCCATCTCCTCGAACATCATCACCCCTGACAGGATCACGCTGCTGGGATTCACCTTGTCCTGGCCGGCGTACTTCGGCGCCGTGCCGTGCGTCGCCTCGTACACCGCGAAGCCATCTCCCACGTTGCCGCCCGGGGCGAGACCGAGACCGCCGACCTGCGCGGCCGCCGCGTCGGACAGGTAATCGCCGTTGAGATTGGGCGCCGCGATCACGGAATACTCATCGGGCCGCAGCACGAGCTGTTGAAACATCGCATCGGCAATGCGGTCCTTGATGACGACCTTGCCGACATCCTCTTTCCGCTTCCCGCCCTCCGCCTCGGTCACCGTCTGCTCGCCGAAGCGTTCTTTCGCGATTTCGTATCCCCAATCGCGGAAGCCGCCTTCGGTGAACTTCATGATGTTGCCCTTGTGGACGAGCGTCACCGACGGACGATGCCGCTTGATCGCGTATTGAATCGCCTTCACCACGAGTCGCTGCGAGCCGAATTTCGACATGGGCTTGATTCCGATAGCGCTCTTCTCTCGGATCTTCGCGCCGAAGCGGCGCTGCAGGAACTCGATCACGGCGTCGGCTTCGGCGCTCTCGGCCTTGTACTCGATGCCTGCGTAGACGTCCTCGATGTTCTCCCGGAAAATGACCACGTCGAGTTTCCCTGGTTGCTTGACCGGCGCGGGCACACCGGCGATGTAGCGGACGGGGCGGATGCAGGCATACAGATCGAGCAGCTGGCGCAACGCGACGTTGAGCGAGCGGATGCCCCCGCCGACCGGCGTCGTCAGCGGGCCTTTGATCGCGATGCGATGCTCGCGAATGACGCCAAGCGTCTCGTCCGGCAGCCAATTGCCGTTCTGATTGAATGATTTTTCGCCGGCCAGGACTTCGCGCCAAACGATGCTGCGCTTCCCGCCCGACGTCTTGGCCACTGCGGCGTCGAATACCTTTGCCGACGCTCGCCAGATGTCGGGTCCGGTGCCGTCGCCTTCGATGAACGGAATGATCGGATGGTCGGGGACGATCCAATGGCCGTCCCGGTAGTCGATTTTGGCGCCGACGGCGCCGCCGCGGCGGCCCTCAACCTGTGTTGGCATGGCCCCCAGTTTACATCAAAAAGGCCCGCCTTTGCAGGCGAGCCCTTTCTCCGTGCTGCTCTGCCTCTGCCGGCCTAGAGTCGATAGCCGGCCAGCGTCCCCGGCGTCGTCTGCAGGAACAGCATCCCCGAGATGTCGTCCACCGCATAGACGGGCTCGCGCTGCTTGCCGAGGTCCACGCGCGAGCGCGGCTGCGCGGTGTCTTTGTCGATCTGGAGCAGGACGTTGCCGTCCCCGTCGGGTGAGCGCGTGAGCACGAATACCGCTCCGGGCGTGGCGAGTGACGCCTTGAATCGCTTCGACGCCATCGCGGCTGCCTGCGTCGAGTATCCCTGCAACTGTGCTCCACCCTGGGTGTAGGCGGTCGCCAGCTGACCCGTAATGCGTCTCGCGGTGCTATCAGTCGCGGTGCGCGAGGCCTGCGCGAACGCGTCACCGTATGACGATGCCGCCGCACCGTAGAGACCGGCACGAATCGAATTGATCCGATAGAGCGCCCGCAGCAGTCCCGGCAGCCGCGGCGCGGGATGATAGACTTGCTGTTTGATCTGCCCGTCTCGACCGGCGATGACGAGGTTCTGTGATGAGATCAGCACGAGCCCCGCCGTACGAACCTCGAGCGCGGTCGGATCCTCATCGCCTTCCAGCTTGAGCTCTCCGCCCAGCGCGCGATAGGTGCCGTCCTGGCGATTCACGGCGTAGAGATGGTGGTCCTTGTTCGCATAGACGTACAGCGTGCTTCCATCTATAGCATGGAGCAGCGCGGATGACTTGCCGCCCTCGATCGCATCCTTGTACTTCGGTTCGCCGCTCGTCAAGTCGATGACGTTGACTTCGCCGTTCGTCGCCGCGTCGGAGCGGGAGATGTACAACAAGCCCGCCGGAATCAGCTCGGCGTAGTCGAGCTGGCCCTTGATCTTCACGTCCTTCTGGAGTCGCAGCGTTGCCGTCGCGACGTTCAGCACGTTGACGAAGGTGCGCGAGTCGGCGTCCACCGCCAGCACGACCGCGTCCCCGGTGATCATCGCGTCCTTCACCGTGCCGCGCATCCGCAGCGGCTTGTCGGCGATCATCGTGCCGTCGTCGTACCGCGCGACATTGAGTCCGGTCTGCACCACGCCGTTGATGATGCGCACGTTGCCGGTGGCCTGGTTCGGCGGCGGTCCTACCGGCAGCATGATGATGCCTGCCGGGTGCTGGACGATGTCTCGAATCCAGCCATCGACGGTCGCGGGCTTGGACCAGAGCGGCTGCCCATCGGCGAGGCGATAGGCCATCAGCCGCTCGTCGTAGCTCACGTAGATGCGGTCGTTCTTGGCGAGCGAGGGATAGAGTTTGACCTGATGTGGCACCGTCCCCGAGCGAGCCATCGGTAACGTCGCCGTCCACCGGATCGCGCCGGTCTTCGCATCGAGTGCGCGCAGTCCCATCAATGTGTGGACTACGATCACCTCGGGGCCGGCCTGCAGCACCTCGAGTGTGGTTGCCGCTGATGCCATCCGCACGAGGCCCTGCATCAGACCGCCGAGGCCGCCGCGCTTCGGTTCGGTCTGTTGGAAGAGCGATTCACTCACCCAGCGCTGGTTGCCGGTCGCCAGGTCGTACAGCGCGACCACGGGCGGACCCGACGCTCGCTGGCCGTGCACGAGCAGCGTGCCCGTCTGCGGCAACACGCGCCGCGTCACGACTTTCGTCAGACTCAAGCGCCGAGAGTCAAACAGCACGGTGCCGGTGACCGGATCGAAAATGAGCGACAGGCCCGGCTTCGCCGCTTCCATCAGTAACGAGCCCTCGACCATGCGGACGCTGTCGACGGGGAGGCCGCCCAGCTCTGGTTTCTGCCAGGCAATCTGACCGCGCTCGACGTCGACGCCCGCGAGTGCGCCGTCTGTCGAGACGAGGAGCGCGCCGACGGGCGTGACCTGCTGCCAGCGGACGTCGCCGGTGAAATGGAGTGTCCAAGCCGCGACCGAGCCGGCGGGTGTTTGGACGGGCGCAGTGGTTGTCTGAAGTAGCACGAGGAGCAGCGGCAGAGCCATGGGTGGCCTCCTGGGGAGGCCCCATATCCCCCCATCGGGTCTCGCCGCGCAAGGCCTACGGCACTGGCAGGGGCGGCTGCCGCCGAAAACGAACCTCTGCCGTGCGCTGCGTCTGAATGTTGGTTCGCCGACCGAATTGGTAGGTGGTAACGGCCGTCAGCCAGTCCTGTAGGGGGACGCCGCGTGTAATGTTGCGAAAGCGCGTCCGGAAGGTCACGGTACGCACGTCCATCAACGCTGATCGCTCCGGTTTGGTGATCCTTGTCGTCGTGTACCGGAGCTCATAGGTACTCGAGTCGAGGTATGCCGCGCCCGCCATGTCCGCCGACTGAATGCGCACGGCCGGCTCGAAGTCGATGCGCACCAATGTTTCGCCCCCGCCCCCGATCGTGTCACGGCCCGCGAGATGAAAGCAGTGGCTCGCGATGAAGTCGGGATTCCCCAAATCATCCAGTTCGGCGCTCCGAATCACGAGGACGCCATCCGATCCCCATGGCCCCCAGCCCTGCTCGACGACTCGGCCAACAGCGTAGGGGTGATGGCGATTGTCGCTACTGGAGAAGTAGAGCTTCTTCACCACGGGTGGCCCCGTGTCTCCGCGCTGATTCAGTTCTCGGTCGGCGAGCTCCAGCGCGTAACGGAACGGGTAGGAGTCTGCAAGCAGCTCGTAGCGTCGAGCGTTTTCCTGGAGTTGGTCGAAGACGGCGAACAGAGCAGCATCACTCGAGTCAGGGCGACCGGGGTTGGTGCACTGACGTCCAGCGACCGTAACCGGAGGCAGCTCGATCGCGAGGTGCCGTAGCACCAGGTGCACGATTGTCGCGCTGTCGCCCTTAATCACGACCTGCGTATCCAGCGGCGCATATGCGATTTGGCGGACGCTGAGGAGGTAGGTGCCTGCTTTAGTGCCGGCGAACACGAATCCGCCGGCGGAGTCGGTGAATTGCCGTCCTCGCCCTGGGTGGAGCGACACGATGCTGAAGCCAAGGGGGTCGCCGGATTCAGCGGCGAGGATGGTGCCGCGGAGTGCGGGTTGTTGTGCGACGGCAAGTTGGCTCAACGCGAGGAAGAGCGACGTCAGCATGACTGATGCCCGAGGAGAGAGTCGAACTCTCATGGGGTTGCCCCCGACGGATTTTGAGTCCGTTGCGTCTGCCATTCCGCCACTCGGGCCGATCTCAAGCGCGCGAAATATACCCTAAACCATGCGGCCGCCACGGAGCAACGCGTGGCGGCCGCAAAGCGCAGAAGGAACGTGTTCGACTAAATCCCGCGACCCCGGCGCCCTCTCCGCAACCTGGGGCTTGGTGCACCCATCCCTCGTCCTCGGCCGATCCCCCGCCCTTCTCGACGCTCCATCTGCAGCTCGCCAACCCGCCGCATCAACTGCTCACGCATCTGCTGAAAGCGCGCGTGCTGCACCGGGGTGAGGTAGCCTGCCATCTCGCGATGTTCCTCCTGCTCGATCTTGACCATCTCGGCACGACCGGCCTGCACCCCATCCATCAGCTTCCGGAGGCTGTCAGCGTTGGCCGGCACGCCGGGCTGCATCTGGTCGTCAATCGCGCGGCGTCGCTCGATCTGTTGCTGCATGAGCGCGCGCCGGCGAGTGCCGAACCGCTCCTGCGTGGCGCGCAGCTTCGTCGACTGGTCAGGCGTCAATTTCAACTCCTGCTGCACGCGATCGCCGAAGGCCTTCTCGACCTGCGCCCGCAAACGCCCCGCCTCGGCCGTGTCGCTCTGCGCGCTCACGCTGTCTCTCTGCTGCGCCGCCAGACACGGCGCGAGCAGGACGGCTAGGCTGAGTAGGATGTACTTCCTCATGTTTATCCCTCCAAAGAGCGCAGTACTGCACGCAGCTGCTGCGCATCGAGTTCATGCAAGTCCGTGCTGCCTTCCGGTACGGCCCCACTGTCGTTGCTGATCAGTTCATCGAACGACCCCAGCACAGCGCGTAACTCGTCCGTCGAGAGATCGCTCAGGTCGTCCGCGATGAAATGCGCGGTGTGCGCCGAGCGACCTCGCACGAGATTCTGGCGGACCGCCACGGCACCGCTCAGCACAATGACCAGCGCCGCGGCAATGCGGAGCCACGTCTGCTGGACCCACGCGATGCGGCGCACCGGCTGCTCACGCAGGCGCTCGACCACCTTCCGCGCAGTCGCTTCGACATCGAGCCGAGCGGCCGCGTCGGTGCCGAGCCGCTTTGCCAGGCTTACGAGCCTCTCTTCGTTCATGGCTTCACAATCTCCTTCAGCCTCCGCACTGCGTGATGGTAATGCACGCGCGCTGCTCCAGGCGTCGTCCCCAGTGCCGCTGCGATCTCTTCGTATTCGAGTCCCTGCTGCGCCCTGAGCAGGAACACTTCCCGCTGCAGTCGCGGCAGTTGCTTCAATCCGGCCACGAGCAATGCTTCTGCTTCACTCGCCTCGGCATGCTCGTGCGGGTCGCCGGTCGCGTCACGTACGGCTTCATCCAGCGGCGTCACTTTGCGCCGCGCCGCCCGCCGCCCGAAATCCTTCAGCACGTTGCCGCCGATCGTCAGCAGCCAGGTGCGAAACTGACACTGCCCGCGGAAGCGATCCACGCTGCGAAACGCGCGAATGAGGGTCTCCTGCACCAGGTCGTCCACATCCGCTTCGGGCGCGCCGGCGCCGGCTAAAAAGCGCGCCAACGGCCGGGCGTGGCGCTCGACGAGCTCGGCCGCCGCCTGTTCGTCTCCCGCCTGCCACGCGAGGATCAGCGCGGCGTCACGCGGAAGATCTGCGGTGGCCGGCTGCGGTAGTGACATGGACTCCGGTGCTTGGACGCGCATGCTGACCCGATATTAAGTGATTAGTCCTGCCTTGCCCGCGCCCGGACCGCGGGCTAGCTTCAGATTCGAACGATCGTTCGAACTTATGCGACCATACGACGAGCGTCTCGACCACCTGCTCGCCCGCGCCGCCCGGGTTTTTGCGGACAAGGGCTACCATCCCACCACCATGCGGGACCTCTCCGCCGCGAGCGGGATGTCCCTGGCCGGGATGTACTACTACGTCCGCGGCAAGGAAGACCTCCTCGCGCTCATCCAGGAGCGTTGCTTCACACAGGTCCTGGACGGCGCGCGACAGGCTGTGGCGGCCGCCAGTGACCCGCAGGAACGGCTCCATGCCTTCGTGCACCATCACGTGGCGTTCTTCGCAGAGCACATGGCCGAGATGAAGGTCATGTCGCATGAGGCGTCGCCACGTGGGGTGAGCGCGATCAAGCGAAAGTACGTCGACCTGCTCGAGTCCATTCTCAAGGAAGCGGCGCCGGAGCAGAGCGCGGTCGACCGCAGCGCAGCGACCTACATCCTGTTCGGCATGATGAACTGGATCTACAACTGGTACGACCCGGCCGGCGAGATCGATCCTGCGCGGCTGGGCGATCTCATGGCGGGCATTTTCCTCGGCGGCTTCGTCGAGACTCATCCGGAGGCGAAATAGTTCCATGGCAACTATGACCGAACCGCAAGTCAAGACGCTCATTCAGTACCGCGCGGAGGACGGCCTCGCCATCATCGAGCTCGACGATCCTCCGGCGAATACGTACACATTCGAAATGATGCATCAGCTCGACGAAGCGATTCTCAAGGCGCGCTTCGACGACAACGTGCACGTGATCGTGATCCGCGGCCACGGCGAGAAGTTTTTCTCGGCCGGCGCGAATATCGCCATGCTCAATAGGGTCACGCCGCGCTTCAAGTACTTCTTCTGTCTGCACGCCAATGAGACGCTCAACCGGCTGGAGCAGACGCCGAAGCTCACGATCGCCGCACTCAACGGCCACACTGTGGGTGGCGGCCTCGAGATCGCGATGGCGTGCGACCTCCGCCTGGCGAAGGAAAACGCGGGAAAGATCGGTCTGCCCGAGGTGAATCTCGGCGTGCTGCCAGGCACGGGCGGTACGCAGCGGCTGGCCCGCATCGTCGGGAAATCGCTGGCGATCGAGCTGATGGTGAAGGGCGAGACGTTCTCCTTCGACCGAGCCAAGGAGCTGGGCCTGGTGAACGAGATCTTCCCCGCCGACGCGTTCTGGGAGCAGGTCGTGCTGTACGCCAAGCAGTTCTGCCCGCCGCACAAAGCATCCAAGGCCGTGGGGTTGATCAAACGCTCCGTGCAGTCCGGTGCGGAAGTGCCGTTCGAAAGCGCGCTCGCCATCGAGCGCGAGCTACAGCAGCAGCTGTTCCAGAGTGAGGACGCCAAGGAGGGCATCGCCGCCTACAACGAGAAGCGCGTGGCGGAGTTCAAGGGGAAGTGAAGACCGACCTCTTCATTAATAACGAGTGGCGGCCGGCCGCGGCGGGCAAGCGGTTCGCCGTCGAGAATCCCGCAACCGAAGAAGTGCTGGCGGAGGTTGCGGCGGGAGACGCGGCGGACGTCGATAATGCGGTCCACGCCGCCAAGGCCTGCTTTGAGTCTGCGGCCTGGCGCGATCTGTCGGCGCGCAAGCGGGGACGCATGCTCTTCAAGGCGGCCGACCTGCTGGAAGCGCGGCTCGACGAGGTCGCACGGCTCGAGACGGCGCAGAACGGCAAGACGCTGTTCGAGTCGAAGATCGAGATCGGGATGACGATCAACACGCTGCGTTATTACGCGGGGTGGGCGGACAAGATCGTGGGCGACACGTTACCGGTCGAAGGACCGTTCTTCACCTACACGCTGCGCGAGCCGATCGGCGTCGTCGGCGCGATCGTGCCGTGGAATTTCCCGCTCAATATTGCGAGCTGGAAATTCGCCCCGGCGCTCGCCGCTGGGTGCACGGTGGTCCTGAAGCCCGCGTCCGAGACACCGCTCACCGCCCTGCTCTTCGGGGAGATCGCGCTCGAGGCCGGGTTGCCGGCGGGCGCATTCAACGTGGTGACGGGTGGCGGGTCAACCGCGGGCGCCGCCCTCGTGCGTCACCCGGACGTCGACAAGATCTCGTTCACGGGATCGACCGAGGTCGGCCGCCAGATCATGAAGATGGCCGCGGACACGAATAAGCGCGTGACGCTCGAGCTCGGCGGCAAGAGTCCCAACATCATCTTCGCCGATGCCGACCTGAAGGCCGCGGTACGCGGCGCGCAGACGGGCATCTTTTACGGCAAAGGCGAGGTCTGCGCCGCGGGCTCGCGCCTGCTCGTGGAGAAATCGGTGCACTCGCAGGTGATCGAACAGCTTGCCGAAGGGGCAAAGAAGCTGACCCCTGGCGATCCGCTCGACAAGAACACGCGTCTCGGCGCGCTCGTCTCCAAAAAGCAGCAGGAGACGGTGCTCTCCTACATCAAAAAGGGCGTTGATGAGGGGGCAAAACTTGTTGCGGGCGGCAGGGCGGCAAAACCCAACGGCAAGGGCTATTACGTCGAGGCGACCGTGTTTGACGGCGTGCAGCCCGACATGACGATCGCGCGCGAGGAGATCTTCGGGCCGGTCCTCGCGGTGCTGACGTTCGACGATTTCGATCAGGGTGTGAAGCTCGCGAATCAAACGATCTACGGTCTCGCCGCCGGCATCTGGACCAGGGACATCCAGAAGGCACATCGGGCGGCGAAGGCGATTCGCGCCGGGACGGTCTGGATCAACTCGTACAACTTCTACGACTCCGGCGCGCCGTTCGGCGGGTTCAAGGCGTCGGGGTTTGGCCGTGACCTCGGCCGCGAAGCGCTCGACGGCTACCTCGAAACCAAAACTGTGTGGGTCGCGCTGTGAAGGAAGCGTTTGTGGTGGAGGCTCTCAGGACTCCTGTTGGTAGACATGGCGGGTCTCTTGCCGACGTCCGCCCTGATGATCTCGCGGCAGTGCCGATCAAAGCCGTTGTCGAGCGCTCCGGAATCGATCCGGCATCAATCGATGACGTCATCCTCGGGTGCGCGAATCAGGCAGGCGAGGACAATCGCAACGTCGCCCGCATGGCACTCCTCCTCGCGGGGCTACCGGTGGAGGTGCCCGGTCAGACGGTCAATCGCCTGTGCGGATCAGGGCTACAGGCCGTCGCAAGTGCGGCACAGGCGATCAGGGCCGGAGAAGGCGAGACGTTCATCGCGGGCGGTGTTGAAAGCATGACGCGGGCACCCTACGTGATGCTCAAGTCGGGTGAGCCGTGGAGTCGCAAGGTGCCCGAGACGGCAGATACGACGGTCGGCTGGCGGTTTGTGAATCCGCGCATGAAGAAAGAGTGGACGATCTCACTCGGCGAAACGGCGGAGGTCGTGGCGGAGCGCTACAAGATCAGCCGAGCCGAGCAGGATGCGTTCGCGGTCGAGAGCCAACGGCGCGCCGAGCGGGCGCTCAACGAGTGCGTGTTCACCGATGAGCTGGTGCCGGTCCCCCTCCCCGACGGCTCCAAGTTCGCGAAAGACGAGTACCCGCGCACCGGGACGACGATGGATACGGTGGCGAAGCTGAAGCCGGCATTCAAGAAGGATGGAACCGTCACCGCCGCAAGCTCCAGCGGGATCAACGATGGCTCGGCGGCACTCCTCGTGACCGCAACAGCACGCAAACCGATCGCACGTATCGTCACGACCGCCGTGGCTGGTGTGGACCCGAGTTGCATGGGACTCGGTCCGATTCCGGCAACGAAGAAAGCCTTGAAGCGAGCGGGACTGACGATCGATCAAATCGATCTGGTCGAGCTGAACGAGGCTTTCGCCGCGCAAGCGATCGCCTGCATCCGCGAGCTGACGCTCGATCCCGAGAAAGTCAACATCTACGGCGGCGGGATCGCGTTGGGTCACCCCCTTGGCTGCACCGGTGCCAAGCTGTTAACCACGCTTGTTCACGCATTACAACGCCGTCAGTTGCGCTTTGGGTTAGTCACCATGTGTATCGGCGTCGGTCAGGGCATCGCGATGATCGTGGAGCGCGTCTGATGGCGGCCTACGAGCGCGTGCTGGTCGAGATCAGCGATCACAT
>WNFD01000949.1_pt1 | contig 28995 bp, 34 predicted proteins | sample 5400491 | NCBI WGS metagenome assembly WNFD01 (sample SAMN13153343, study PRJNA577476) | soil metagenome | isolation source: 120 cm saprolite under Douglas fir tree site 2 hole 2 replicate 2 | place: USA:California | collected 2015-04-18
TGTACATGAGCAACGGCTTGACGAGCCAGATGCCAACAGGGACCTGATCAGCGGAGCTTACTGAAAAGGCGTTCGCTAAATCCGGCGGGCACATCAAACGTTTGCCCATCACCGATCAACTTCACAACATTCTTTGCGCCATCGAGAACGGCTTTGCAGTTACTGCACACAGCGAAATGGGCTTCCATCCGCGCTCGCAATTCCGGATCAACCGATCCCTCCAGGAAGTTGGAGATCTCCCGCCAGACCTCAACGCAACTTATTTCAATAACCGTCATGTCTGCTCCAAGACGAACGGCTTCCGCTGGCCGTACTTTCTCCGGGCCGCGTATCCATGCGCTACCGACGCCCGGGGCTAACGCGTCGCGCATGCGCAATCGTGCCCGATGTAACCGCGTCCTCACGGCTTCTCCGCTGAGGCCCAAGGCCTCAGCGGTTTCAGCTACGCTGAGGTGCTGAATATAGCGCAATACCACGACCTGACGGTACTTCGGCTCCAGCGACGCCAACGCCTTGCTGATCGCTTCGCGGAGTTCCTTTCGCTCGAGAGCCTCGATCGGAATTTCCCTCCAGTCGGCAAAATCTTTGGGCCAGTAATCGCCATGCTCATCGGCGGTGGACTCGTCCAGTGATTGGTAGAGTTCCCGATGCTGCTTGCGGAGTTTCATACGGGCCTCATTGATGGCGATCTGGACCAGCCAGGTGCTGAACTTGCTCTCGCCACGAAACTCTTCGATGTGCATAAATGCCTTCAGCACCGCCTCTTGGGCTGCCTCTTCGGCGTCTGCGTCGTTGTTCAGCACCGACCTTGCCGCAAAGAATACCGCTCGCTCGTAAGGGCGGACCAAGCCGTAGAAGGCTTCCTTATCGCCCTCTCGCACACTGCGGATCAGTTCCTGCTCCTTCACATCGACTTGCGGCTGCGGCATCTGTGTCATGCTTGTTGGCATGGCCTGCGCGGAACCCGCAGACCTTCTCGTAACTATATACGACAATCCGGGCGCTACCACTTCATCCCCCGAGAGACCGCTTCGCCGTGCTCAGTGATGTGATGCTGGCGGTATTTTCCCGCTCGATAGAACCGGGTCGCCGGCACTATCTCGGTAACAATCGGCCGCGTAAACCTGCCGCTCGGTTGCAGCCGCTCCTTCGAGGTGCGCGCCGTATCGAAAGATCGCGTGCCAAAGCTCGCTCTCTCCATGGAACCTCCGCACAGGGTGGGATGGCGCGGGGCAAGAAAATGTTACAAGGCCGGTTTCTCCACAGGAGCGCCTGCAGACAGCATCCCTGTCACGAGCGCAGCAATGACGAATCTGATTGCATAAATCCGCTTGAAAGCAGGCCTTCCCTATCATGAACGCAAACGGACGACGTAACCGGCCAGGAGATTACCAGGTCGATCCTGATATCTCAGATGAATCTGTATGGTCCGCAATTTCCTATCTCGATCCGGAACAACAAAATGGGCCGAGTAAAGCACTACTATCGGTTACGACCGTTGCCGCTTTGCTCCTTTGGGGATTGCTCTTGTTCCTATTCCATTCGTTGTAATCGCACCATATTCCCTCGCGAATCCCGCCGCTGATGATGAAGCCTTAATAATCGCCCAACAATCTCCGATTCCTCCCTTGCAACCGGCTGATCCTCGAGCGTGATTTGTTGCGACACGGGAGATACACACATTGTTGATGATTCTGTCACGTAGCGGTCAATCGCGAATCTCAATGCATGAATCCGCACCAACCGTTTTCAGCGAGGTTGTTGCTTTCACAATGAGTGATGGTACGGGGATAGCAAATGGCATTCCAGGACAAGGTTCAAGCACAATCTCCTACCCTCATGCCGCAAGCTTTTCCTTCGGTTCCTTTTGTTGAGTTGAGGCAGTCTCTCCCAAGTCACGTCGCGATCATTTCGCCATTCGTTGACCAACTCCTGCGCTTCATCGCGAGGTTCCGTACTGGGGACGGGGACGAATTGGACACTGAAATCGCGCTACGCGAAGCGCTCGCAAACGCCATCGTCCACGGGAATCACGAGAGTCCCCGCAAGCGCGTTTACGTCGCGTGCCGTTGTACTACGGACGGAGAAGTTACGATCACAGTCGAGGACGAAGGACAAGGGTTCGACAGTGAGACGGTACCGGATCCGACCGCGCCAGAGAATCGGCTTCTCACTTGCGGTCGCGGCATTTACCTGATGAAGACGTTAATGGACGAGGTTCGCTTTGAGCGCGGGGGTGCAGTTGTGCATATGCAGAAGAAGCCAATACCACTTTAACGGAACATAGGGAAAGGATTAAAGGAGTCGCAAAAATGAAAGCGAAATCGATGCTCATCCTAGCGGTGTTAACGGCTATCATGCCAATCACGTTACCCGCAGCGACCAAATCGGGAGAGGGCAGTGGCACGAATCCCATCGGGGTCGCAGTTTCTGCGCAGGACGGTGCCATCCCGCAAGACCATGCGGTCCTCAGCGGTGTGTCGACTGCACCTGCCGCGGGCCGTGGACCGAAGGAATCGCTGCAGGACTACGAGGCGGGGATGGCAGGAATTGCGCAGAAGTTTTCCGCAACACTCGCAGCTATCACTGATGCAGTGCAACGCGGACAACTGACGAGCGAGCAAGGCCAGAAGATCAGCGCAGAGCAATATGAAATGGCAGAAATGCAATTCGAACTGCTTAGCGCCTGGCGTGCCATGTTGGAACAGGATCTGGCTCGAGTTTCTGTGCCTCCTGCCGAAGCGACTTCCCCTTCGGCCCAGGACAACGAAATCGTAACGGTCGCGCTGCCGTTCTTGTCCTTCTACCTCAACCCTTCAGTTGCTGAGTACTTGAAGCTAAGCGAGCCCCAGGCTGAAGCCATTCAGCAAGTTATGATCCTTGAACGCCAGAAGATCGATCCGTTGATGGCGCAACTACGAACCGCCAGGGAGAAGTTGCTGGCTGCCGGCTCTGAGCTTACCAACGAGAAGGAAATCAAGGCCCTTGCCGACGAGCAAGCTGGTCTGTTGGCGAAGTTGATCGTCGCCAACGCTCACATGCAGGAAAAGGTGTACAAGCTGCTGAATCCAGAACAGAAAAGAAGGTTTAACGACTTCACACGAAGGTCGATCTCGCGTTAAGCAGGTAAAGGTCTGCAAGGGTCCTCTGCGATCCGACTCACGTCTTCATTCGAATTGGTGCAGTCGTAAAGATTTGACTTTCTACCTCTGAAGGAGCTTTTTGTGGCGGCTTACGTGGTTGTGGATGTCGTGGTGAAGGACCCCGTGCGCTACGACGATTACCGGAAGCGCGTGATGGCGACGCTCGAGCCCTATGACGACAAATTTCTTGTGCGCGGAGGCAAAGTGGAAACGCTCGAGGGGACGTGGAAGCCGCAGCGGTTTGTCATCCTCGAGTTTCCAGATGCTGCCGCAGCGCGCGCGTGGTGGAACAGCGAGGCGTACGCCGAGCCGAAAGCAATCCGGCAGAGCGCTTCGCACACGGAAATGATACTCGTGGAAGGAATCTAAGGCAGCGCCGGACTTTCCGTTTCGTTTAAGCAGATGCCTTCACCTGAACCTTGTAGTCCTTAGCCTCCCAGCGGTCTTCATCCATCCACAAGAAGGTGAACTTCAGCGAAACCGCGCCGTTTGGCACGGTGATGTCGGCGTAATCAATTCCTATAGCGGTGGTGCTCGACGGTGTGTCGGTTGAACACCGCCAAGTGGAGCGCAGAGGATCTGCGCTCCGCCGCACATTAGTTACTAGAGCTCGGTGGGACTACATTCTCACTCCCAAAGGAAATCGATACTTTCGGAGGGTGTGGATGATGTGACGCGTGGATGTGGATTTGGGGGCGGTGCTCGGGCATCGAGGACGCTGGGGGCCGCGCAGTTCCTCCGTGCGGGGAGTGTACGAAACAGAACCAGTCGGACATGCGTGGGAACGTAGGTTCCGACGCAAATCCGGTCACCGTCTGCAGAGCTTTTTTCGCTATTCGCTACGGGAGCTGCAGGTCTAGTCGATATACGTCACTTACACTTTTGTCTCGTACCAGAAGAGGAGAATCATCGCGAGCGAGACCTACCCATCCTCGATTGCCTTGTTCGATTCCTTTGAGACTTGCGATCTTCACGAAATTCGCATGATCAAGATCAAAGCGCACGATCTCGCCTTCTCGGCTCGTATCGACGAGATAAATGCTTTTCCCATTGCGGGACCAGCTATTGAACTGAAAGGTCCCATGGGCAGCATCACGCCATCGTCTATTCTGAAAATCGTAAAGCATAAGTTTGCTGCCTTGCTCGAAAAAGGCGGCGATCATTGTCCCATCGGGGGACAAACGCGGGCTAAAGATCCTTTCTGAGCCCGGCACGGACGAGACTTGGTGCGTTTCGAGGTCGACGCGCAGGATTTCTCCTTTGCCCGATAAATAAGAACGCCCAAATATGATGGATCTTCCGTCAGGCCACCATGATGGATCAATTTCGGCTTTCGTATCTCCCGGGAACATTTCTTCAGGAATACCGCCCCCACCGGAGATGGTATAGACCTTCCAAACTCTTCCTGCTTGGAGGTCCGTGAACGCAATACGTGTGCCGTCAGGGGACCAGCGAGGACCTACCACCTCGATTGGCGGGGAGGTAAGCTGGACCTTCTCCGTGCCGTCGAGCCGACTTCGCCAGAGCGCTAGATCGGGATACGAAACATAAGCAACCCAGTTGCCGTCGCGCGAGATCTCCGCCTCGGACGCGGAAATTCCCGCCATGTATGGCAGGAATTGTTTCTCGACTGAATCGTAACGTGCCAGCTCAGCCCGGCTTTGAGTTCCCAAGACAAACAATCTGTTGCCTTCGGGGTTGGGAAATGTATATCCAAAGGCAAGCGGGCCTTTTGTGAGTTGCGCCGCAGCAGCGCCAGATTTGCGCACTCCAGATTCCGGTAGCACCCAAACATCTTCATCGCGGTCTTTGACGGGATCGTGGGTGTTGAAGAAAAAGTATTTGCTGTCGGCAGTCCAGTTACCGGTATGCTGCGGCACCTTCCATTTGGGAAAGAGCTGGGTAAGTTGCTTTTCGCGTAAATCCATCTCCCAGATGGAGTAGATGTTGCGTGATGAGTCGTAGCCATCGAATCGTAAGTGGGCGCCGTCAGGGGAGAACTGCAGCTTCCAGGGAACAACGGGGGTATCGGCGAGTTTGCGAACGTCCGATCCATCCTTCTTTGCCAAGTAAATGGCATCCGTGGTCGCATACGCGAGGAATTCTCTGTCGGGTGCCCAAGATGCCCAAAGACCCTTAATGGAACCGATACGACGAGGTGTTCCGCCGGGGAGCGACACAATCCAGATGGGCCTTTGATCAGTCTCTGACGCCTGCACGCCACTGCCCACTAGCAACTCAGACCCTCCCGAGGAGATGTCGTAGAGGTCGACGTCACTCAGTCCCGTTCGGAGCTCTGTGGTTTCTCCTCCTTCGACCGACGTCTGAAAAATCGCCCCCCGCTCGGAGAAATACAATCGGACACCGTCCCCGAGCAGGCTGAATTTCCTCCACCCGTCGTTGGTAATTCGAACTGTACGGACGACTCGTGGCACGGGCGACGGACGCCTAATCCAGCGATATACCCAGAATGCCACCAGGCTCATAACGATTGCGGAAATGATCGATATCTTTACCCCCGAGGATCTTCGTATATCAGGCGGGGCCAAAACGGTGGGTTTTGCTTGCAGAATTTGGGCGTCGACTGTGGGGCCGTCTCTCTTCTCTTCGGAGATGGGGCCGTTGACGGCTTCAATCTCGCCGATGAATCTGTATCCCCTTTTGGGAAGAGTTTCGATAAAACGTGGATGGTCCGACGCATCCGCTAACGCTTCACGCAAGCGGTTTACCGCCTTATTGAGGCTCTGGTCGAAATCGACGAATGTGTCGGCGGTCCACAACTGCTGCTTCAGCTCCTCGCGCGTAACGAGAGCACCGGGACGATGCAAAAGCGCGAGGAGAACTTGAAACGGTTGAGCAGGGATGGTTGTCTTGCTGCCATTGTTACGCAGTTCTGCCGTATCAAGATTGAGCTCATAATCCCCAAACTTAACTTTGCGAGGGGATTGCAAAGGACTGGACATCACGCTACCCCAAGCTGCGTTGGAGGAAAGTCTACCATCGCCGGCAAGCACTTGGAAACAGGCAAGTTCCACTGGGTATGAAAAAGTCACATGAAAGTCAGCTTCCTTCCATTGCAGGAACATGTGGCTGGGGCCTAGAGTGTCGCCCAGCTCCCAGCTTGCACCAGAGGAGGCGAAGATGAAATCCAGCACAGTGAGGCGCATTACCGCGATTACAGTGTTCGTGACGCTTGTAGTTTCGGCTCTGCTCGCACAAGAACAGCAACATGAAAACGAAAAACGTCAAAATTACAGTGTCAAGGGCTTAGGAACGCTGGGTGGCACATTTGCGATCGGCCAGGGCGTTAACAACAACGCATGGGTGGTGGGTTTGGCGAATCTAGATGGAGACAAGAATTATCACGCATTCCTGTGGGTAAACGGGATAAAAACAGACCTGGGCACTTTCGGTGGGCCTAACAGTTCGGCGTCCCAAGTGAACTCCAGAGGCCAAGTCGTTGGTAATGCGGAATCCTCGATTCCTGATCCGACCGGGGAGGATCCCTGCACCAACGGTACAAAACTCGTATGCTCTCCATTCCTGTGGGAACACGGGCGGATGCGCCCGCTGCCCACCCTCGGCGGTCTGAACGGTTTTGCCAATAGCATTAACAATCGTGGCCACGTGGTGGGTTCGGCCGAGAATGCCCTCCCTGACACAACCTGCCCGGTTGAAGTAACGTTCGCTCAATCAAAGCCTGTACTGTGGACTGAAGACGGAATTAAGGAGCTGCCTATAATTGACGGCGATTCCGACGGTACAGCAACTGCTATCAATAATCGGGGCCAGGTTGTTGGATTTTCGGGCGATTGCACGTCAAGCCCCCACGCATTGCTCTGGACAAACGGCACCATGACTGATCTTGGAAACCTTGGCGGACTGTTGAACATTGCGACTGCAATAAACAACCACGGCCAAGTTGTCGGCTTCTCCAATTTGCCGGGCGACGACTTTGTTCTCCGCGGCTTTGTTTGGCAGAACGGAGTGATGATGAATCTCGGTGTGTTTCCCGGCGACGTTCACAGCCTTGCACTCGGAATTAACGATAAAGGACAAATCGTCGGAGATTCTTGCGATGAGTCCTTCAGTTGCCGTGCCTTCCTCTGGCAAAACGGTACGATGCTGGACCTCAACAGTCTTGTTCACAGCCCCGATGCTCCGTTTCTCGAAAACGGAAATAGCATCAACTCGCGTGGGCAGATCGCGGGCAAAACGACAGTGCAAGGTACGCCCATAGCGGAGGCTTTTTTGGCGACCCCGTGTGACCATGAACGTGCTCACAAAATTGAAGACTGTGAGCGTGCGTCTGAGGGTACAGCTTCGAAGGCTTCGGGCAGTTCCGTGCCGGCCAGGCGCCCATCAGTCACGCCTCCGGGTAGATTGACCCCCGAGATGCTGGCTGCCTTGCGCGCGCGGCTGGGCCATCGGTATCACATTCCTGGCTTTGGAGCACCAAGCGATTAGGCTCCTCTGAGCCACGCAACGGTATTGCCAATGCATGCGGGAGTCGAATGGACTGGAAACGCACTTCTGAAACTGCCCCTGAAATTGGGCGTAATGCTTGTTTTTCATCGATAAATGGCCGATATCCACGACGCACTAGACCACCCCAAGTCGGTAGAGGACTGACTTTAGAAGTTGCCGATTCTTCCGGCGTGGCCGACATCCCAGCAATTGTTCGCACCAGCATGGAACGGGATCTGCCACTGACTCTCATTAGGGCTGCCACCGGGATTTTTTTCAGTAAAGGCAGAATCTTGGTCTGCCACTCATCTCGGCGTGGGTCTGGATATTCGGTATAGACGCTCTCGGGTGAGTGAATTACGCCCGCTTCAATTTCTTCGAGCCGGTTCGATTCTTTGCCGATGTAGATGATTCGTTCGACCCAATCGCGCTTGTCACCCCCTGGCGGGCAAACGGTCGGTCACATCATGTAGTCGTGGGTGATCGCCGTGGGTGATTTTCGTCTGCCTTTGTTAGTCGCATTTGGCTAAGTTATTTTGAATGAGGATGATGAGGAACCCGTTAGAACTAGCAACATTAGGCTTTTCAGGGCTACGATCAACGGGCCTAACCACCCCTTCAATCAACAACTTAACTCGTCAAGATGGCCGATTTATTGTGACCATTCTGTGACCAGCGCCGATGTTCGCATCGGGTTTGATGGTGGGTGAGTATGAACGGTAGGGATTCGTCCTCATTGATCGGATACTCGATGCAGTTGATTTCAGGCCGGCCGTCGAAGACGGCCGCCCTCCAATGCCCAAAGCCGGCGAGAATCGTCCCGTTCGTTGTGATTAGAATCGGCTCGGTTACAAACGGGTTCGTCAGCCGGACAGCGTCGTTGAACTCGTCTATTACACCGGTCCAGCCGAGTTCCCCCAGCGCGCGATGTAGCCGCAGTTGTTCTAGGGAACGAACAGCCGGGCGCCCATCCACCCGACTCATCGCAGTCGGATTGAAAGACTGAGGCGGGACTGCAGAGATAACCTGTACGGCGCTCGAACTACGAATGGACGCGAAGTCGAGCCCCGCGCTCATCGCAGACACTCCTTACGCGGCGTCTCTAGTCGCGCGACCAAATCGCGAGTCTCAGGGTCTGCCTGGCCCGCGATTTGTGCCGCGTTGATCGCGTCGAATTCGCCTACTGACCAGACAACCACCTGCGGTTCTTGGCCAAGGAATCTACTCCTCCCATGCTTTGGTGGGGGACATACCCCTCTCGTTTCAGCAAGGTTCGGAACCAAACTGAAGAAATTGCCGAAAATTCGAGGCAAACTCCGGCAAGCCTGAATTCTAATTTTGGAACGGAATGGAACAGACTTAAGGTTTGGGGCGGAGCTAACTGATTGAAAAGATGGTGGCCAGGGACGGAGTTGAACCGCCGACGCCAGCCTTTTCAGGGCTAAGAGAAACAATCATTGCAACGACTTCGTGGCACGGGTGGCGCTAGAAGTTGTTGATGGTTCCTGGTGGAAACAGCAACTGCGGGTAAAAAGTGCGGGCAGCAGAACAACTGCCCTCTCATCGAATGAGGGTCATCGGGCCTTCTTCATTACCGAGTTCCTATATCGATAGATCGCCGATTGCGTCTGTCTATCTCATTAATTCCGCGAAAGGCCTGTCAGACCAAGAGAAGGCGGACGTGGTAGTCGCTGCATCAACCGAAAAAGGCAATGATGAGTTCATGCGTCTGTTGAACGACTGCTAGATCGGACATGCGAACGACAACTCGTAGCCGTCTGGATCGGGCATATGGAAATAGCGTTCTCCCCAGGACGCATCTCGCGGAATGTCTGGATCAAATCCCCGATCCTTTAGATAATTCCAGAGAGCGTCCACATTCGTGACGTAGAAGATAAGCCGCCCCCAGTGAGTCACAGCTTTACCCTGCTCCAGATTGAGGATCGCCGATTGTGCGTCTCTTGCACGCAGTGAAGAGAACCCCGCGCCCTCTCCACCGTAAAGAAGCTCCATGCCTAAAACGTCTCTGTAAAACCGCACAGACTCTGTCATGTTCACAACCCGAAAAGTCACGGCGGAAATTCTCTCAATCGTGGGTGTCATACGCCACGAGTTTACCTCGGCTCCCCTTGAATCGTCCGTCCGGTGGGCATACCCTAAGTTCTGGTAGGGGAAGTGGCCTATGGCCTATATCATTGCCGAACCCTGCGTGGGGACCAAAGACACCGCCTGCGTCGATGCCTGTCCGGTGGATTGCATCCATCCCAAGAAGAATACGACCTATGACGACGGCCGCCCCACATTCGACAACGTTCCACAGCTCTACATTGATCCTGTGGAATGCATCGATTGTGGCGCCTGCGTCCCGGTCTGTCCGGTGTCGGCGATTTTTGCGCTGGACGACCTGCCAGAAAAGTGGAAGCAGTATACGGAACTGAACGAGAGCTACGTGAAGGCCGGCAAGTTCACACCTGAGGAGTTCGCCAAGCACCAAAGTAAGTAGTCCTTCTTTGGTTTTCTCAAGCGTCTCGATTGATAAGGCTTCCCCGCCGCGGCATAGACGAGCGTCTAACGAGTCAGGGGTCCTCGCGCGTCATGCCACCGATCGCTCCTTCCTGCGTATCAATTGAAATCTCAAGGCATGCCGAATCGGGGTAGGAGATCGGACCCCAGAATGTGGAGTCGGGTGCGCTAGCGAGGGGCACATCGCGAACCCGTCGTTGGTTCTGCGCCCCAACGTACTTGACCGTGCAGTGCACGACGCTTTTGCCGTCGGTTTCGATTCTTGCGCAGTTTCATAGGGGCGCGGAATAGCTCCGTGTTGAAGCGCCGCCTTCCCTTCACTCGAAGTTGGCGACAACCGCCAAAGGAAAAGAGTGCAGCGACCGAAAGGATAAGCAAACTGAAGGCGGGCTAGGGCTTTGGTTTTTAGTACCGAGACAGTATTCCGTGAGTCTCTAACGGTGCCTTAACGGTCTAGGTCGTGATCGCTGCAGCAGTACCGAGGTCAACTTCACGCACTTGGCGCAGTTGCACTTGAAGGATGAATTCGTCGGCATGATGAGATGGCCGCATCGGACGCACATATGCCATTCTCCACCATTGCCCTGAGCAACCATCGCTTTGAAAGTCTTCCCTTCCACACAATAGGGACATCGGATCGGCGTCATGGTGGGTTGTCACTCGGAATGTGTGTCGTCGTCCTTGCTCGTGGCGCGCCTCAGTCGCATTCTGAGGACGTAGCATTCCTCGTGAATGGCCTTTCCGTTCTCATCGGGTCTTGCTGGTGTCGAGCGGCACTGGCTTTCCGCACAGAAAGCACCGCGGAAGGCCAGATTCATCCAACGCAAGCTGCGGGCCGCTTTGCTTGAGACGTCGAATTTTCAACTCTAAGGCCGCATCAATTTCCCGAATTACAGCGAGCAATCGATCCGGGTCTTGTTCGTTTGCGGCCTGTTCACAGAGTTCAAGCCAGAGTTCTTTGGTTTCCGCCTGCACCCTCTACCTCCAAATGAGCAAGACGGCCTGGGAGGGACTTGATGAATATTATATAGGTCAGACGACAGAAACTACCCCCCACCGAAGCGCCATTCCATGCTCAAACAAAAGCATCAGAAAGGAACTGCCAGCCATCAGAGTAATGGCCCGAACGTGATGGCATAAGGCACTTAGGTGCCCATGTGGTCGCACCCTGAACAGGTAATAGGCGATTCGGGTCTTCCCATACTTCATGGCTTTTCTGCTGTGCGCGATTGTCAAAGACACCGTGCGCTCCATGATCACCCTCCACGGGTTCCCAGAGATTATCGGGGCGGTTCTGATCTTCCGACTCCGACGTCTGCTGGAAGCATAGGCCCTGTGCGAGTCGGCGGGACCGAGCCTTAGTCGGCGTTTGCGGCGAAAAACCCGCGAGAGCAACTCACGGTGCGCACGACACGAGTTCCAAATGACCATAGTTTTACATCTACATACATTGCAATGACATTGTCATGCAGACCTGAATTCCGCGTGACAGGAATCTAACAATCTCTTTACATCCCCTTGACGTAGATCTGTAACCCACTCGTAACAAACACCTCTGAAACTTCGCGGATGTCTTTGACCTGTGAAATATCTGGCTCTAAACACGGAGCTTGCGCACCACTTGGTTCTTCCGCCGCGATCCAGAGGAACTTTCGAGCAAGTCCATTGAAGAACTCAGATCGTTTTCGCGGTTCATTTGCGAGAAGTCCCCCGTTCCCCGGTCCTGCAGATCCGCGGGCGGGAGTCATCCACGCGGCTGCACTCGACAGTCGAGTCGGCGGATGAGGTACCCATCTCCAATCGCATTTTTCAGAAGGGGCATGGATTCGTCATGCCCTTGAGTCCTCCATGCAGGACTCAGGAGGTCATAGATGTCGCAACCAGGATTTCGTCGGCATGTGATGGTTACGGTCGCGGTCTTGTTATTGGTTTGCGCGATCGGGCTTGGTCGTTCGGCACGCGCGGGTTCGGAAGACAAACACCGGAACCCGGTTGTCGATAATGCAACACAAAAGGTTCTGCAAGGAGAGCAGATCTTCCGCTTTGACACGTTTGGGGACGAGGCATTTTGGGGAGATACCCTGAAGCTTCACCAAGCCATCGAGGGGGCCAAACTTGGCGGCGTTGGTGCGGGCGTAAGCCCCAAAACCGCGCTGTCCGTGGGCCTGAAAGTAGACGTCGATGCGCTCCCCCGGAAGTTGCTCGAGCAACTCGAGAAAGGCAAAGTCAATCTCGACGACCCGGCCGTCACGCTCTCGCTCCTCAAGCTAAATGCAGTGGTCGGCGTCACCGGAATCTTTAACTCCTCAGGGACGCTGAAGTCGGTCGGCATTCAATGCGCGTTGTGTCACTCCACTGTGGACAACTCTAATCTAACCCTCTGCGCCGGCCAACTCTCGCCAAACCCCGGCACAGGCTGCATTGGTCATCGCCTTGACGGCTGGGCGAATCGTGATCTGAATGTCGGAGCGATCGTTGCTCTTGCACCGGACCTGAGCGTGATTGCAAATCTGTTATCGACAGATCAGGCCACAGTAAGAAAGGTCCTGAACAGCTGGGGACCAGGAAAATTCGATGCCGAACTGCTTCTGGACGGTAAGGCATTCAACCCGCAACAAGTGACGGATGGCATGGTGACCGGAACGAACGTTTCTGGTGCGTCCCTCATTCCTCCAGCGTTTGGCCTTGGAGGAGTGAATCTGCACACCTGGATCGGCTGGGGTTCCGTGCCGCACTGGAACGCGTTCGTCGCCAACCTTGAGATGCACGGTAAAGGCCGGTTCTTCGATCCTCGCCTGAATAATGCTGCGCAATTCCTAATTGCCGCTGCGAACGGCTTTGGGGATTTGCCTCACATCAACCCGGACGACGATCTCATTACTTCCAAACTTGCAGCCCTTCAGCTCTATCAGCTCTCGATCCCCGCGCCGAACCCGACCGTCCCTTTCGATAAGGCAGCTGCCGCACGAGGCGACGAGCTATTCAGCGGAAAGGCTGGATGTAACAACTGTCACGCAGAACCGCTATGGACTGAGCCGGGATGGAATCTGCATCAGCCCTCCGATGTCTGCATCGACAGCTTCCAGGCAAACCGTGGGCCGGATCTGCGCTATCGCACTTCACCGATTGGTGCGCTCTCTACCCACTTCACCGGCGGCTTCTATCACGATGGACGCTTCGCTGATCTGAATGGCGTAGTCAACCACTACGACAAGTGCATGAACCTCGGGCTTACTGACGGCGAGAAGAGTGACCTGATTCAGTACCTGTTGAGCCTCAAGTTTTAAAACCGGCGATGCTCTCGGTCATCGCAGCGCCGGACCGAGGGTAGATGTACGCAGAAGCGCATGACGAAATCATTGGCCGATAAGGCCATCTAACATTCCTCGAATGATTCGGGGATCAAGGAGTGAATGCTATGAACCGTTTGCTAGTTCCCTTTCGACAATCCCATGGCACTAAGCTTTCCCGCGCTACTCTGACTCTCGCAGCATGCGTATGCATGACACTTGCGGCGGTCAGCGCATCCGCACAACTCGCTGACAATCAGACCAACGGCTTTGGCAACAACCGGCTGGTCACTTTCACTTACCTGCAGAATTTTGATTGCGTTGACCAGCCAACCATGGATCTGGATTTCAATGGCATCCTGGCGCAGTCCGATCCCAACGAAATGCAAACGCCGATTTGCCAGCCGGTCACTGAGCCCACTCAGGACCCGAGTGGCGCAAACATCAAACACACTGCGCATCTCTATGTATTCGTTCCCATGTTTTCAGTTGACAACGACCAGAACCCGAATGACGCAATGGCATGCCCAAATGGCGGAAGGCCAACAGAACTCTGCGGTTCGGCGCTAGGGACCACGTTAATCAGCCTTTTCGGCTTTGTGCCTGAGGCCTGGAAAACTCACCCCTTAGTTTCGACACAGTGTCCGGATCCGAATAATCCCGTGCCTGGTACATGCACCATGCATGCCTCTTCTGTCGACCTGTCGGTTACGCTAACTGCGCTGGGGAAGACGGGCCCTCCGACGGCGCCGGTCTTCGTGCCGACACCGAACCATGATCACGTCATTGACAACAGTCGCGTCAACGCTAACGCCATCTGGTGGGAAGTGAGGCCCGTCCTGATCCTTGATCAAAGCGACTGGCCCGCGGCCGACGGGAGCAGCGGGATTACATCTTCCAAGGCGATGGACGATGCCGAAGCTGCCGGGAGAGCGATTGAAGTCGGATCAAACTTCTTCCTCTTCTTCAGTTCCCACCTGTCATCGCACGGGAGTCACTAAGCATAAAATAGCACGCCGGCGCTTCCCTTCTGGACGCCGGCGTTGCCCGATTTTCCCGCTCGTCGCGTACAGACACCAATCTCACCGTAACAGAGCATCCGGTCGGAGGGAACTCTGTTACGAACTAGCGCGCTCACTTACCGCCATGCGCAGCCATGCCCAGTGGACCCAAGAGTTTGTCCTAAGAACGACGATTTTCGGTGGCGATATTTTGTGTGCGGGCGGCATCGGCTGTGAAGAAGTGTTCGAACCGTCTCCGTCTAACAGCGGCCCTTGGACCAAGACCCTGGTACACGCCTTCACCGACACTCCCGGACGGCCACGCGCCGATGGTGGGCCATTCCCCGACTCTTACTTAGCGGCAGCGACCGACTTCACCGAAATAGTATCGCCGCTGACTGTGCCCGTAACTTTGGCCTGCTCCCAAGCCAGCTTGTTCAGTTCGTCTAACGAGGATTGATCCGACGTGCTCAGGGTATACACTTTGTCGCCAACAACCAATGCGTACTTAGCGCCTTTCTGTACGCAGGCACGAACGCAATCTGCCGGTGCGATTCCCGCCTCCGTGTGCTTCGCGCCGCACATAGCATCGCTAACCTTTCCCGTAAAGGTCTGGGTACTGCTGCCCGCAGACATACTCGTCACGACAGCCAATCCGATGCTCAGCACCACCGTCGCCATCCAAACTTGCAACATCCGCAAACGAGACATAAATCCTCCTTACTGTTCTTGGCTCTTGCTGTTGGATGCCTCCGTACTGAAAAACGGATTCGTTTTTCGTGTTCGAAAACACCCAGCATCGTAGGTCGGGGAAGAATTGCTTCAGCGGGAGAGCGATGGCGATCCTGATGTGCGCACTGTCCTACTCTCGCTCGGTTCGACGCTCTTAGGATGCTCGTCTTTCTCTCTCCGAAACTGCCTCAAGCAAGAGCAAGGATCGAAGCGCGTCGTTGAGGAAGTAGTGTTCATCCCGTGACGTGGTCAGAATTTCTTTCGCTCGATCGAGAATCGCCCGGCGAGCTTCAGCAATCCGACCCGGAAGTTTGGCGCTGTCCAGTTCGATGATTGCAGCGTGGTAGAGATCGTGCCATCTCCGCGCCGGGAAGATGCTACCGTCAGTCGCATTAGTAGCCATTGGACGCGCCCCTTTGGGGAGTCAGCTTATCAATTGGCTGAGCCTTTGTCGGTACGCCTTCGATTCTGCGACTACTCCTCTCCCTCGTTGTTAGTTTCGATTCCAATGACCTCGGATAATACATTGAATCCTGTACTCCAAAATTGCATGCAAAAGGATTGGCGCGAACTCTGTGCTGCGGTGACAAATGAAAGTGAACTCGATTTCGCCTATGGTCTGTTCGACAGGCATGGGTCTTAATCATCTTGCAAAAAACGGGAATCAGTCAAACGGAAGGGCTTGGCCGCGACATCAGCCTAAAACCTCATTGATGACAGACCTTCAATTCTCAAGCTCACCCGCGAAAGCTCGCCGTACAAGGACGGTACAACCAAAGCCTGTGCCTTCCGGTTTCTAGCTGTTCCTTGGAGCACGCAAGCAATTCATGCGCGCTCTCTTTGTCGATATTCTAGAATCTGACTGCCCGTAGACAAACGCGGAATCGCAGGACCTGGCTACGCAGCCATTCAACGGACACAATGAAATCTGGCGTGATCTACGCGTTGCCCCGGGGCAGCACTGCGGTGCTAGCACGCCCTTTGCCAAGCTCCTAGTGGGCCAGGTTCCGCCAATCATCCTTGCGCGCTCGCTTTATTTGGGCGCGCGACCGGGCCTGTTGGCACGGATGCTGCAGGAGCTTGGCAACTGCGGCATGCGGTTGCTCGTCAAATAATTGTGTTCAGAGTCACCACCACGCTCGTGTTAGCAGCCAGTTTACTCTTTGCCTCCTTGAGTAGTGCGCAAACCTCCGATGGACGACCGCCTGCGAACGAGTTTGTACGCCAGATCATCGACAACGAATTGCAAACTGAGAAAAACGATCACAGTCATTGGATGCTGCGGATGGAGACGCGAAAATCTGGAAAAACCGAAGTGAGGGAAGTTGGCTCAAGGCGATCAGGAAGAAACATGGCCTTGAAAACTCAACCCTAGTAGAGGTCCGGAAAGTCATGAACTTGGTCTACAAACACGGGCAGCGATACGGGCTTCGTCCTCGTTCCGACGAGGGGAACCCTATTCACTTCGTCCGCCAATCGTCCAAGAGTGACTTCGAGCCGGTGATCCTCACCCTGGCCCAGGTGCTCGATATCTTCGACAATCTGGATCTGATGCGCCGCACCATGGTCCTAACGGACGCGGCCACGGCGTTGCGCGTCAGCGAAATTCTGGCCCTGATGTGGAAGGATCTGGATTTCGTGGCGCAGTTGATACGGGTGCGCCGGGCTTACGTGTACCGCCGTTTTGGAGCTCCGAAATCGAAGGCGTCGAAGGCCCCGGTTCCGATGCATCCTCTGCTCGCGGCACATCTGTTGGCTTGGCGTCAGGAAACCCTCTATGCCTCCGACGAAGACTTGGTTTTCCCGAGTCTTCGCGCCAAGGGCACCAAGCCTCCCGCGGCCAACATGCTGGTTGCAGATTACTTGCGCGTGGCCGCCAAGAAGGCGGGGGTTGTGGCTCCGCCGCGTACTTTCGGATTCCACACGTTCCGGAGGACGCTTCGGTCTTGGTCAAGATGAAGGTCGATCCGAAGTTGGTGCAGGAAATGCTCCGGCACCAAAACCTGAAGACGACCCTTGAGGTCTACGCGAAGGCGGTGACCGAAGACAAGCTCGAAGCCCAGGGGATGTTCTTGGAGTTGCTGTTCCGCGGTAGGAAGGCGGCTGAACCTGATCCGGTCAAGAACCTGGAGAAAACGGCTCTGGTAACGGGTTTGGTGCAGTAGTGCGGGCAACTGCGGGTAAACTGCGGGTAATACGGAAAATGAAAAGTGAAGTTAACTGCTTTGAAATGTGGTGGCCAGGGACGGAGTTGAACCGCCGACGCCAGCCTTTTCAGGGCTGCACAATAACGTATTTACAATGACTTGGAACGCACGGACGACACCGTAAGTCATTGAAAGGCACTCTAGGTCGAGAGTTTTGTGGGCTTTTTTGTGGGCTGAAAAAATGGCTTGAACACTTCGAAATCTTCGCGCCAGTTTCCGGCTGACGCGCACTGACGGCCGATAGTCGTCACCGCGATTATTTCCTGTTTGCTCGTCATACGGACAAGTGGAACGGATACAGTTCACTTCTCGTCGAAGGTCTCTGACCTCTTCGCTAGTCAAAGGATTTGTCTCTCTCTTTGGCTCTGTGGAGGGTTTCACTTCTTCAGACTTTTTGCGACCCCGCCGGGAACCGTTCCTTCGAACTTCAGGATGAGCCCTTTCTTTCCAACGACCCAGCCACGGTGCGCGTCGGCGAAGCCGATAGTGTTGGTGTCCTCCTCGTTCATCTGCTCCCAGTTCTTTCCTCGATCAATCGAGTAGTCGGTTCCGGTTGGTCCAACCGCGAACACAGTGGGACCGGGCGTGTCCGGCACAACCGCGACACACCAGCGGTATCCCGCGGGACGGTGGCTGCTCTCTTTCCAAGTCTTGCCGCCGTCGTCACTGACGGCGGAATTTGGCTTCACCACCTGCGGATGATCATAGTCTCCGCCGACGATCACCAGCCGGTCGGCATCCATGACGGCGATCGAGAAGACGCCTTGGTTCAGGCCGGTGACGAGCGGCGTCTCGGAGGCGGTCCACGTCTTGCCGGAATCGGCGGTGTGGAAGACGCGTGATGCGTTTTCGGTCACGAACCACGCCCGCCAGTTTTCCTTTCTCCCTTTCTCCTCAGCATACGTTGCGATGCAGGTTCCAGAGGCCGGCGAGCCTTCACCGTTCTTTGCCGGAGGTATCGTGTTCGACTGAAGCGGCGTCCAGTGCGCGCCGCCGTCGGAGGTTGTCAGCAGCTCGGGCTTACCGTCCAATGGGTCGCCGACCACGATGCCGTGCGTCGCGTCCCAGAAGGCCATGCAATCGAGGAACGCCTTCGGGTTCTGCTCGGTGTATTCCAGCAACCAGTTCTTGCCCGCATCCGTCGTCTTGTAGATGCGCGACTCGTTGCCCTTTCCGATCGACATCAGGTAAGCGGTCTCGCCGTCGATGGCGTAAACGTCGCGAAAGTCGAGCTTCTCGGCCCCGGCAACCGTCCCGGCCTGCCACGTTTCGCCGCCGTCTGTGGTACGAACGAATGTCCCGCCCGTGCCGCTGACCCAAACGACGTTACCGTTGACGATTCTCAATCCGTGCAGGCTAGCGTCGGTGTTCGATTTCTGCGGGTGCCACTGGGCGAAGGCGAGCGAAACAAATAACGGGAGAACCAGGAACGCCTTTTTCAATTGCATCGGGAGTCACTCCTGGCTTGTTTCGACGTGCTTACCCTCATATCGTTAGTTGTCGAGCAGTAGATTCACAAGTGACAAAGCGTAAGGCCGACGTTGCTGTCCACTTGTCCGTATAGTCGGCTAACCGGACAAGTTAGGAATTCATTTCAGCGGTGGGGACAGCCTGGCCAGCAACAAGGCCGACGCATTCCTTCCTTAAGTTCTGTGCGTACCCGCTCAATGTGCTGCCTTCTGGTTTCCGGCCTCTTGACGGAGATGACCCAGCAGATCCATTCATTGCGCGCGAGTGGCGTAATATCCTCCCATTTTGCTCGCGCCGCCGGGTCAGAAATGAGAACTTTTCGCAAATCCGCTGGTACAGCGTGTACCGCACCACGGGAGACCGCCCTCTTGGTCATTGATTTCAGTCTATATCCAACTGGCGTGGTACTTGTCCGTGTAGTCGGCAAGCCGGAAGTAATCCTGGGACGCGGCCCTCGAGGACTCACAACTCAAGGTGATTAGTATTGTTGCATTTCCCAGTTCGGGAACATCAGATGATGGCTACCGATGTTGTTTCGGGCCGAAGCCACCCCACGGGAACTCATCCGGCCAAAATGGCGCGATTCAAGAAAACAATAATGCTGACACTCAGCAGATCAGCCATGAAATGGCTGAGAAACGGCCAGCGCAGGCTGTGAGTTTTCAAATACACCGTTGACCAAATCGCACCCGTGAAGACCGTCCCGAGAAAGCCGGGAAAGCCAGACAGCGCCTTTGCGTTGACGCCCAGCAGCAACGGGTGGCTAAGGCCGAACCAGAAGGTTGTGTACGTGACTATTAGCCAGCCGGGCCATCCGCTTGCAGAGTCCATCAGCAGCCCCCGCCAATAGCCCTCTTCAAGCCAAGGATCGATAATCGCAACGGCAAGCCATGATGAGATTACCCACAGTAGATTGAGGGAGCGGAAGTTGAGGAGGAACACTGGAATGAAAAGCGCAGTCGGCGCGAATGACAGAAGGCGCCAGCCCCACGCGCCGTGTGACGCTTGCAGCCATCGACGATACTCACTCCAGCCACCCGCGAATGCCATTATGAGCGCGAGGGTGATCCAGTAGACCAGTATTACCGGAATCCACCACCACACACCCCACAGATGCCCGCTGATGCGTGCCGCGGCATTGCCGAGCACGAGAACCGCCACTGGGGATAGCAACACCGTGCGCCTTCGATTGCTCATTGACTTAACGTAATGGTCGGTTCGCCCATCCCCCACAGTCCCCACCGTATATAGAGGAGGAGCAAACTATCAAGAAGCCCATAGAAGTAAGCCAGCACCATGCTTCACTTACCAGCCACAAAAACTGCGATTGTCGCCGCCAAGAACACGATTTGCAGGAGTGATCGAGGAAGCAGGGCCTCCACCGGCCGACCTGCAATCGTCAGTCGTTGTCGCGCTGCATGGACGTTTGCTGGGAAGACTGCCAGTAGCATGAACGTTAATCCCAACGCGGCGGAAGGCGCCACTTTCGACAGCATGAGGCCAATCGCGCCTAGAATTTCCAGAAGTCCAGTCACGGTGACCAGAAGATCCGGTCGGGGAAAAGAAGTTGGAACCATCCGAATAAGATCTGGGCGACGTTTGCCCGAGTGTGCCGAGGCCGTAAGCAAAAACATGCCCGCGAGCGCAAGACGCAAAGATGTCCACCAACCAAACGCGACAGGAATCTGAAAATGACCCAGAATACTGAGCAATGCGAATAATGTGACAAGAACGATGAAAGGTGCCATGAGATCTTATAGCTTTCTGGTCGAGGTTGAGGCAATCCAGCCAGATTGCGTGGCAGTGCCCAGCGGGTCGGACGAGTCGGCAACTCCAGGGTTGTCGGCAAACCGGTAGCTACTTCTTGCAGGTCATGGGCAACGAGTTCTCTCCCAATACCAGGTCAACTTCCCGGCAGTTATACTTCTGTTGATGCAAACCGAAGAAGGGGCTGTAGCCGCATGGCGTGATTCCGCACCGTTTTGGGAGAAGCACCGCGCAATCATCCGGCAGATGTTCGCGCCGGTCACGCAAGCTCTTGTTGAGGATGGGCTGGTTAGCAATGGGCACACAGTTCTGGATATTGCTACTGGTCCCGGAGAACCAGCCTTGACCATAGCTGCCTTGGTCGGCCCCGAAGGCAAGGTCTTCGGCATCGATCCAGCGCTGGAGATGGTTGAAGCCGCTCGTCGAGCGGCAGGCGATGTTGGGTTCCAGAATGCACAATTCGACATCGCCTCTGCAGACCATCTGCCGTTCCCAGCCCAGACCTTCGACGCGGTCGTAAGCCGCTTCGGTGTAATGTTCTTTCCATCTCCGGTTGACGCAGTTCGCGAGATGTTGAGAGTACTCAAGCCAGGACGGAAGCTGGCGCTGGCAGTTTGGTATTTTGCCGAAAGAAATCCTTTTCACTACGCGTTGTGGCGAGTTATGGAACGAATTGTCGATTCGCCATCACCTGCGCCCGATGCTCCGGACCCATTCCGTTTTGCCAGCCCAGGCAAGTTACGAAACGTTCTGGCGGAGGCTGGTGCGATGGCTCCATCCGAGCGCGTATTGCAATTCACCCTGCAAGCGCCGATCTCAGTCGAAGACTTTTGGATACTGCGCTGCGAGATGTCGGAGAAGCTTCGTGCAAAAATCGCCATGCTTTCAAGCGAACAGCTGCCCGAAGTGAAACGTCAGTCGCTGGAATCTCTACGTGAGTACTCTTCCGACCGGGGGATGAGCTTTCCGGCTGAGGTTCTTATTGTTAGTGGGACCAAGAACCGCGCGACATAGTAACCGCGGGAGCGGAAAGCGATTGTCTTCAAAAACGCATCGCGCAATTGTGTCCGGATGGTCGGCAAACCTTACCCTATCGCATTATGGAAGGTTTGCCCGTCATCCGCCCACAAGCGAATTTCGGTGGCAAGGGTTAGCCGACTTGCCGTTTCATAGGTGCTCGCACCTCGGTGAAATGTGAGTTGTGCGGGTTGCAGTGCTCTCATTGCATTAGGTCTTTATTTCGGTGTAGATTCAATCAACGCCTTAATGGGGTAAGCAACGTGCGGTCGATTGTGAAGTACTTGGCGGTGATGTGCTTGTTGCTGACGTTCTGGTCAGCAATTGCTTTCGCTGCGCATCATCACTCCAATGGTACCGAATCGGCCAAATGTACCGTCTGTGTGGCAGCCCATTCTGCGGCTCCTAAAGCCACTGTCAGCCTGCTGAAGGCGAAGTTCACTCCCATATCTACTTTCCTACCTGAGCCTGTTTTTGCCGCACAAGGCTTCGTGGCATTCGCGCTCAGCGTTCGCCCACCTCCCGCGATCTAGCTGTTCAGAAGATCGATCTGTGGTTCGGAATCTGTTTTTCATTTCTTCGGGAGGAATTTATGCTGGCTTCATACGTGAAATCGCGTGGTGCGGCTTTTCTATTCACGATTCTTCTGGCGATAGCTCTTGGCGCTCATGCTCAGTCCGGTAACTCTACGTCGATTACGGGCACCGTAGTTGATCCATCCGGGGCAGTAGTGACCAACGCAACAGTGGAAGTTCGTAATCCTGTTAGCGGCTTTTCTCGAAATGCGGTGACTGATGCCGCTGGAAAATTCGTCGTCCAAAACGTCCCATTCAATCCTTATCACGTGACGGTTACCGGCCAAGGTTTTGCTCCGTACTCCGGAGATGTTGATGTCCGTTCGACTGTTCCCGTGAATCTCAACATCGCCCTGAAGGTGGGAGGTTCGGCGGAAAGCGTCACAGTGGAAGCAAGCGGTGGAGACCTCATCGAGAACACGTCTACGTTTCATACGGATGTGGACCGCGGCCTGTTCGACAAACTGCCTCTGGAAAGCCAGTCGTCATCATTAAGCTCGCTCGTAACTTTGTCTTCTCCAGGAATTGCTGCAGATTCAAACGGTCTCTTCCATGGAATGGGAGACCATGCGGAGAATTCCTTCATGGTTGATGGGCAGCCGATCACGGATCAGCAAAGCAAGGTCTTTTCCAACCAGATTCCCCTCGATTCAATTGCATCGATGGAAGTCATCGCAGGTGCGCCGCCAGCCGAGTTCGGTGAAAAGACGAGTGTAGTGATTAACGCCACCACACGTTCAGGTCAGGGTCTCACGACACCGACCGGCAGCGTCACGACCAGCTATGGCAGTTTCGGGACATCGACGGTTGGCATCAACGTCGGCTATGGCGGCCCGAAGTGGGGCAACTTCGTCTCGGCAAGCGGTTTGAATACGGGACGATTCCTCGACCCGCCGGAGTTCACCGTTATCCACGGGAAAGGCAATGAAGAAAATATCTTTGACAGGGTCGACTATCAGCTATCGAAAGCGGACTCGATCCAGTTAAATCTGGGCTTCACAAGGTCGTGGTTCCAAAATCCAAACAGCTTCGACAACGTTCTGCACACCGGCCAAACCGATCCTGCTGGCAACCCGCTCAGCCCCACGGACCAGAGGTCCCAGATTAGAACGTTCAACATTGCACCATCCTGGACGCGATTGCTCAGCACCAACGCGGTCTTCACGTTCGGCGGCTTCGTCCGGCACGATCAATACAATTATTATCCAAGCCGAAATCTGTTCGACGACCTATCGCCCATCCAGCAGGAGTCGGTTGCTCAGGATCGAACGCTAACGAATGCGGGCCTGCGGACGGCGCTGTCGTATGTGAAGGGCGCCCACAACATCAAGCTAGGAGCTACGTACCAACAAACGTTCCTGAATGAGAATGACAACTTGGGAATCGTGGATAACGGTCTGCTTCCGTCGCTCACTGATGGGAACGGCAATCCCTGCTTTGTGAATGGCGTCGCTTTGTTTTCCCCGTGTTCGGATCTGCTGCCATACGACCTTACACGCGGAGGCGGTCTGTTTGCCTTTCGCGGCCACACGGACGTAAAACAGCTTGCGCTCTACGTTCAGGATCAGATCACGAAGGGGAATTGGTCATTCAACGTCGGTTTGCGGGGGGACTTCTACAACGGTTTGACCACCCATAAAGAACCCGAGCCTCGCCTAGGCTTCGCCTACAACATCAAGCGGACGAGCACAGTCCTTCGCCTTTCCTATGCGAGAGTGCTGGAAACGCCTTTCAACGAGAATTTGATCGTTGCCAGCGTTGGATGCGACAGTTCCGTCTTAAACCCGCTGCTCGGCTGCGCTTCGTCAAGTTCAACTCCATTGAGTCCAGGTTGGCGCAATGAATTCCACGCCGGATTGCAACAAGCTGTCGGGAAATATCTGGTGTTCTCCGGTGAGTACATTTGGAAGTACAGCCACAATGCTTATGATTTCAGCATTCTCGGAAACACGCCGATCTTCTTCCCGATCGCGTGGGACAGATCTAAAATTCCCGGATTCGCGGGGCGAGTCAGCGTACCGGACCTGCATGGATTTTCCGCGCAAATGGTCTTCTCAACGGTTTCGGCGCGGTTCTTCCTCCCACAATCCAGCGGTGCCGGAGCCACACCTTCCGCCCCTTCTGGGGTCTTCCGCATCGACCATGACGAGAAATTCAACCAAACAACACATTTGCAATACCAACCCTGGCAGCGAGGGCCGTGGATTGGCTTCAATTGGCGCTACGATAGCGGCCTCGTGGCAGGCGCGGTTCCATTCGCCACAGACGCAAATACACCCGTTGACTTGACTGGACTCACAGCGGACCAGCAGATGCAGGCCGGACTGTTCTGTGGGAATGTGTTCCCCACATTGACGTCACCCCTCACCAGTTGCGCTCCATCTCAGTATGGCTCAACGCGAGTCACGATTCCGGCACCTGGCACCGAGAATGACGATCACAATCCTCCACGGATCGCGCCTCGCCACCTGTTCGACATTGCGGTGGGAGATGACAATCTGTTTCGCGGTGACAAATACAAATGGAGTCTCCGTGTGACCGCGATTAACGTCACCAACAAGGTTGCGCTTTATAATTTCCTGTCGACGTTCAGCGGGACGCACTTTCTGACGCCACGTACCTACACGGCCGAGCTAGGCTTTCACTTCTAAACCCAGTCGTTCAGGAGGGCTGCGGAGTACGAAACACGAGCCTTCCTGCTTTCAAACTTTCAAATTGTGAAGTATCGCTAAGGACGCATTGTGCCGTTCCGGGTGGATTGTCGGCAACCCTTACCTAATCTGGTTAAGTGAGAGTTGCCCGTTATACGCCCGGTCCACCAACCTGAGACCAACCGGCTCCGCTGCGCCTTGCAGAATCAAATTTGGCTTGACAGCTATTGGAGTACGATAGTACTCTTTCAAATCATGCGATACTCGCTTGAACACAAAGCGCAAAACCACGAAAAGATTCTTTCCGTGGCCGCTCGCTCTTTTCGCGAGCGCGGCGGTGACACGAGCGGGATCGGGACGGTGATGAAGAAGGTAGGCCTGAAAAAGGGAGGCTTCTACAAGCATTTTAAGAGCAAGGATGACCTGTTCGTCGAAGCGGTGGCACGAGCACTCGACGAGACGGGGCGAGGCATGGTCGAGGTTGCAAAGTCCGCGCCCGAGGGTCAGGCTCTGCGGGCGATCATCGAGCGTTATCTAAGCACCGGTCATGCGAATTCGCCGGGAACCGGTTGCGTGCGCGCCGCCCTGGGGCCGGAACTGGCGCGGAAACCGCTAGCGGTGCGGACAAGGATCGAGCGGCTGTTGGAAGCGTATCGTGAGCGGTTTCTGCCATTCATGCCCGGACAGACGCGAGAAGAAAAACAGGCCAAGATCAGGTTGTTGTTTCCGTGCATGGCAGGAGTGTTGATGATGGCGCGCGTTAGTCCGGACCCTCAAAGGCGTGAGCAGATTTTGATGGAGGCCAGGAACTTTTTCATCAAGTGCTTCGCTGAAGGGTAAATTTTTTTGATCTGGAAGAGGACGCTCGTACTCTTATAAAGAAACCGATACCAAACTCAATCGAGAGGAGAACCCGATGAAATTCATGATCTCTTTGCTTATGGCAGTGCTTCCCGCGCTGTCCTTCGCGCAATCACAATCCGAGGCCGGCCAAGGCGTGCCCAGCGTGGCCATACCTAAAACCACCGCAGTGCTTGTCATTCAGACCCCCAAGCAGGGCGTAACCGTTCAACAAGTCATGGCCGTGATTCCGGACGAGATTCAGGCGACTGTGAAGCTCTATCTCGACGGGAGAATTCGGCAGTGGTATTCGCGCGGCGATGGCAAAGGAGTCGTCTTTCTGGTCGATGCGAAGACTGAGGTCGAGGCACGAGCCCTTATGGAAACGCTGCCGCTCGCGAAAGCGCATTTGATGGATCACGAATATATTCCCGTCGGACCGCTGATGCCGCTGAGAGCACTGAACCCAGCAGCATTCCAGTGACTCCTGGAGATAGCACCGCTGCAGGAGGGACGATCGGCGGGCTATCCCCAGTCCTGATCCGCGAGAAGCCTGTTGCAGTCACGATCTGTTAAGAGAAGAAGCAGGCCATGTCACTGGCCGAATTTGGAAAGGAGAGATTCATCATGCCACAACAGACACAATCCGGGGCCGCTTCAAGCGTGCCCACACCTAAAACCACCGCAGTCCTGGTCATTGAGACTGCCAAGCAGGGCGTGACCGCTCAACAAATCATGGCCGTCATACCGGCAGAGATTCGGGCAACTGTGAAGCTTTACCTCGACGGGAAAATCCAACAGTGGTATTCGCGAGGCGATGGCAAAGGCGTCATCTTCCTGGTCAACGCAAACACCGAGGACGAGGCACGAGCCATCACGGAAACCCTGCCTCTAGCAAAGGAAGAGTTGATCGATCACGAGTACATTCCCGTCGGACCGTTGATGCCCCTCAGGGCATTGATGGGTCCAGTAGCGCAGCAATGACCATGCTCACGAGAGCGCTACTGCAGGAAGGGACACTTCAGGAGGAGACGATCATGAGCAAGCCCAGAATGGTTGTGACTGGCGCGACCGGGAAGACGGGTAGCGTTGTCGTTAACGAGCTGCTGAAAGCCGGCTATCCCGTCCGCGCCATGGTGCACCGCGAAGATGACCGCAGTGCGCGGCTGAGGGCACAGGGGGCCGAGATCGTTATCGCCGACATGAGCGATGTCGAACGCATCGCTGATGCGTTAAGGGATGTTCAGCGCGCCTATTATTGTCCGCCTTACGATCCGTACATGATTCAGGGCGCGGTCGCCTTCGCGGTTGCCGCGAAGGAATCGCGGCTCGAACAGATCGTTGGCCTGAGCCAATGGCTGGCGAGCCCCTCGCATCCCTCACTGGCAACTCGCCAGAGCTGGCTCGGGGACCGGCTGTTCTCGATGACGCCTGGTGTGGCGCATACCATCATCAACCCGGGCTTTTTCGCTGATGCCTACCTGGTGACGATTGGTTTGGCCGCGCATCTCGGCGTGTTTCCCTGGATGTACGGAAACAGCCGCAACGCGCCACCCTCGAACGAGGACATCGCGCGAGTGGCCGTCGCGGCCCTCATGAGTCCGGCGAGACACGCCGGGAGGAGCTACCGCCCGACTGGACCGGAACTCCTCGGCGCGGATGACATGGCCCGGGCAATCGGCAGAGCCGTTGGGCGATCGGTCAGGGTTGTGCCGACGCCGACGTGGCTGTTCATGAAGGCCGCCCGCATGGCCGGCATGTCCATCGAGCTGATGAGCAATGTGCGCTACTACATCGACGATCACAAGCGCGGTGCCTTTGAACTAGGCGCACCGACAACGGATGTGCTCGATGTGACCGGGCGCTCCCCAGAGGACTTCGAGACAATCGCTCGGCGTTATGCTGCGCAGCCCCGCAACCAGCGCACGATTGGCAACTGGGTTCGCGAGTTCGCAGAGTTCATGATCTCCCCTGTCAGTCCTGGCTTCAATTTCGATCGTTACGACCGTGAGCTGCGCCGCCCGTTCCCATTCGAGCCGCAGTCCGCGCCCGAGTCCAAAGTCTGGCGGCGTGAGCACGGTATCACCGACCCTGCCAAGCCGGCAGCGTCGGTCCACAACAAGGCCACTTCTGCCACGAGCCCCCCTAAATGGTTGGAATCACAATAGGAGGAATTATGCAAACGCAACTCGCTTTTTTCGTAAGCATTGCATTCAGCTTGATCGCCTGGGGAATCGTCACCGCCCGATACATCTGGCCGGAACTCCGGCTCCGGCAACGCGCCGATGCGTTGCGGCCTCTGCTTATTCTCCACAGCTTCCGGTTCATCGGGTTAGCGTTTCTGGTGCCAGGGGTCGTCTCGCCTGACCTGCCGCCTGCCTTCGCGCATTCCGCGGCCTATGGGGACCTGGTTGCGGCGATACTCGCCTTGCTTGCGCTGATATCGCTACCCAGCGCAACCGGCGTTGTTATGGCATGGATCTTCAATCTGTGGGGTACAGCCGATCTGTTCAATGCTTTCTACCAGGCCAATCATGCTGGGCTGATGGCGGGGCAGTTGGGTGCCACGTATTTCATTCCGACGTTCATCGTGCCCTTACTGCTGCTTACGCACGGACTCGGCTTCCGGATTCTTCTGCAACATCAAAAGCTGTCCGCAGCACAGCAAAGCCGGCACGTAGCATAAATTAGTCTGGTTGAGGTGGGTGTCTCGCGGATTTCAGCATAAATACACTTCATGCGAGGAGCACAGTGATCGACGGAGCACGCTTCGCGCTGTTCGTAAGTGCCGCAGCCATACTTGCGCTGACTCCCGGCCCAGGCATTCTTTACGTTTTGGGAAGAACGCTGCACGGCGGAAGACGTGAAGGCGTCCTGTCCGCTCTTGGGACGTTTGTCGGCGGCTCAGTTCACGTCTTGGCTGCGGCATTGGGACTCTCCGCGATCTTGATGACCTCGGCCACCGCGTTCGAAGTTGTCCGCTACGCCGGTGCGGCCTACCTTGTCTATTTGGGGATTTCGATGATTTGGAAACGGCGCGCCAATGGGATTGCACAAACTGGCGGACGGAGTTCTCAACGAAACTTTCTGCATGGCATCGCGACCGAGGTTCTTAATCCGAAGACAGCGCTCTTCTTTTTGTCGTTTATTCCGCAGTTCGTTTCACCTGCCAAGGGCACTTGATTTTACAATTTCTGATTCTTGGCGCAATTTCAGTTGTCCTGAATACGACCGTGGACCTTGTCGTGGTCGGATTCGCTGGTTTAATCGCACAAAGACTTGCCCGGAATCCCAAACTCATCGAGAGACAAC
>WNFD01008750.1_pt1 | contig 28992 bp, 24 predicted proteins | sample 5400491 | NCBI WGS metagenome assembly WNFD01 (sample SAMN13153343, study PRJNA577476) | soil metagenome | isolation source: 120 cm saprolite under Douglas fir tree site 2 hole 2 replicate 2 | place: USA:California | collected 2015-04-18
TGCTGGGGAGTGCCGTGCGCGGCGATCCACCCCTCAATCTTCTGTTGCTCTACGTCGGAAAGCTGACATGCCTTGCCCATGTCCCCAGCATACCGGGGTTTGATTGCTATGTCTACTTATTTGTTGGACATAACACTAGGAAGAGCTTCTGGCGACTAGCCACTGGCTGCCGGCAACATCGATTCTTTCAACCCCGAAGTAACTCTCTCTTTTGTCATTCCGAAGCCGCGCAGCGGCAGAGGAACCTGCTTTCGCTCAATCACTCGGCTCTGTCTGTCGTTCGCGTGGCTGAGGCGGTCGTATTGCCTGCGATCTTGCGAGCGCCGTCGAGCGCGAAGAGATAGTTGCCTACTTAACCACAACGGTGCCTTTCATGCCAGGGTGTATTTCGCAGTGATACGGATTGCTGCCTTTTGCGGGGAAAGCGACTGCCTTCGAAGTCGCGTTTGCCTCAATGTCCCCGGTGTCCCACGCGTCGCTGTCCGAAGTAGCCGTGTGGGCCATATTAGCTTCGTTCTTCCACTGGACCGAATCGCCCGCCTTGACTTCGATCGTCGGCGGCTGGAATTTCATGTTCTTAATCGATACTGTGACTGTCGCCATGGTTTTACACCTCTTTTCGTAAGCTGTGATTGTTAGTGATGCTGCATCGGCACTTTATTTTTCACGTCCAGATCGACTTCCATCATCATGCCGCGATCCTCATGCGCCAGAATGTGGCAGTGCAAAACGTAGGAGCCGCGATAGTCGACAAAGCGGCTGCGCATTTTGAAGTAGCCCGGAATGATGATCTCCCCTGACTGGATGCCGGACGGGATCGGAAACACGTCCCACCAGATATTTGTCATGGCAGGATAGGTTGTTCCCAGTGAGGTGTTGCAGTTATGCCATGTTGTCTGGTCATTCGGGTTCAGCCAGCACTGGCCTGGTTGGAGCTTCGGCTGCGGAGGGACGCTGACCACATAGAGCGGAACCACTTTCTGGTCCTTGTCCCTGACCGGAAAGCCCTGACTGTTCAGCAGCGGAGCGTTTGGATCGAATACCTCAGTGACCTGGAAGGGGTTCACGTGGATGTGGAAAGGATGATCGATGAGCGTGACGACCGTTTTGTTCTTTATCGTCCATTCCTCGGCGATGTTGAGCGACTCGATCTCCAGCGGCTTGCCCTCTTCAAACTTCTTGCCGTTGATCGTGTGCTGCGCCTGCCCTGAGGCGGGACCGGTCGTTTCGAACTCGAGGGTGCGCGGATGGCCGTCAACCTCGCCTTTTGTGATGTCCGCCAGGAATTTCGGACGAGGCGGCGCGTGCGGCATCAATGGCATCGCGGGACCGGAGCCGTTGAGCACAAGGGAAAACAAGGAGACGACCCTGGTGGACTTTTGCGCCGCGCTGACCGAACGGCCGGCAACGACATCCACCGGCAGGGGCTTTCCCGAGGGTTTTTCAGGGGCGCGGACCAGGATGTCGACTCGGTTGCCCGCGGCCACAAAGACCGGACGTTGTGCCCGTTTCTGGTAGTTCAGATCGTCGAACTGCACTCCGTCCTGCGCTGTTTGTCTCCAGGTGAAGCCTTCGGGCAGACCGAAAAAGTAAAACCCGTTGATCGGCGAGGCATTGACGATCCGCCAGAGCTGCACCTGGCCGGGGTACATGGTCAGCGTCGGCTGTTGCTGGCCGTTGACCGAGAATGGCGGCGGGGCGCCGGTGCCGCGCTCCAGGTTCGGCGTGGTGCCCAGTTGGTTCACCACCAGGGTCGGCTGCTGGCGTGTCCAGTCGATCTTCGTGTTTTTTCGGTAGTGGTTGTAGAAGGCATTCAGCCTGCCGTCATACTCGTCGCCTTCGATGATGAATGCGCCGGCCATGCCGTTCGACACGTTCATGGCGGTGGAACCATGTTTGTGAGCGTGATACCAATGCGTTCCCGGCGCCTGGCCCATCCGCAGCGCCGGGGCGGTACCGGGATATTTTTTCGGCAGCGCGAAGCAGTAAGGGAACGCGCCGACATAGTAGATCGGCCACTCGTCGGCCTTGATTTTGGCTTCATTGAACGGCCAAAGCGCTTCCCCGGAGTTCTTTAACAAATTCTCCTGCTCGGTCGTGTAGTCCCCGGGCAGATCGCCCCACAGCTTCGGCCACTGCTCCAGAGGGTTCTTCAGCTTGTTCTCGCAGTCGGTGAAGAACCTGGCGAAGTCCTTCTGAACGCTGTCGGCGGTGATCGTGGGATGGCCGTCTTTGCGCGGCGAAGGCCGTATCTGGAGAAACACATCGTCGCCGGTCGAAGTCGGGCTGGTATGGGTGCCGTGAAAATGTAAATTGCCGGTGCTCGATCCGTGAAAACAGTTCGGCATCGTATCTTTGGCGGAATCGGGGTAGCCGGCGCTGCTGGAGTCGCACTTTCCAAGATCGAGCGTGTTGCCATAGTCGAGCGGATCGATCTGATTCAGAAAGGTCAGTTCGACGATGTCGCCGACTTTGGCGCGCAGAGTCGGCCCGGGCAGCGGCGCCATCGCCTGATTGGGGTCCGGCGGACCGGGCTCATGATTCTGGTAGAAACGGAGCAGCTGCGGGACGCACTTCCGGTTGTCGTCTTTGGCGCTGATCTGAAAACTCTGCTGTGCGTCCGACAGAACAACCAGGCCGCGCAGCTTGCCGTCGACGGAGACGATCTCGGGCAGGCTCTGCGTCAGATCGACCGGCGGCGGGCATGGGATCGCCTGCGCGGAAGCGGAGATGGCATGCACCTGGAGAATTGCCGCGACGCTGAGCGCGCCGGCGAAGGATTTTTGGCGCAACCGACTCAAGAGTGACCAAACGAAACGTTCGACGTGATCCATTGTCATATTCAACTCCTTTACTCTTCCAAACCAGAGGGCAGACTTACCGGGGCCTGCAACTACAGAGTGACGATTTTGATCTGTCCCCGTTCCGTCGGATGGTTGCGACAGCAATAGTTGATGACCGAGCCCACGGCCTGTTCAGGTACCACGAACAGCGGACGGGAGGAGTCGTTGGGCGGAATGGGATCGCACAAGTATCCCTCCGGATTGCCCTTCTCCGGCGGCGGCACCGGCAATCCGGTCGGGGAATTGTCGACCGTGGGCCACGGTTGGTGTACCTCGGTCGTGCGGTTCCCCCAGGTGACGATATCGCTTACCTGTGCGTTGAGTGGATCGCCTGGTTTTGCGGGCGGCACCAGCTTGGGTCGAAACTCGGCCCCGGCGCCGGATGGAATAATGTCGATGGCCCAATCGAGATTCATCGGATTTCATCCTCTCTTCTTCTGTCCAAAATCGTTTTCCCTGTCGAGCGGCGAGGTTTTAGATTTTTGAAATCACTGAGTAAGGCGAAAAGATTATGCATCACGGACCATCATTTCTGAAAAGAACTCTGATCGATGTTGTGCCTGGAAAGTGGGTTTGGATGTCGGATCGATGGATGGAGCAGATTGAGTTTACCCTCGCAGACTAACTGCAAAGCTTAGATATCTCTCATGCGGTTAATATCCTAAGAATACTCTAAGGTCCCTCACGTTCGTTCTTGTCGGTCCGGTGTGAATGGTGTCGCCCAGGCGTTCAAACAATTCATAGCTGTCGAAAGCGTTCAGGGATTCTTCCGGATTCAGGCCGGCTGCCTGGGCGCGGGCCATGGTGGTTCCGTCGGCTACGGCCCCTGCGGCAGGGCTGTTGCCATCGATGCCGTCAGTGCCGGCGCTCAGCACTGTAATGTCTTCGCCCGCGATCTTGCGCGCACAGTAAAGCGCGAAGTGCTGGTTGCGTCCGCCGCGCCCCGATTGCGCCGGGACCTGCACCGTGACTTCGCCTCCGGAAATCAGGCATACCTTTCCGGACTGCCCGCGCAGCGTGCGCAGGCGATCGAGCAGATAATCGGCGGCGCGGGCGAAATCCTGGTCGTCGCAGGAGTGATCGATCGTCACGTCAAATCCCTGACGGCGCGCGGCTTCGGCCGCGGCCTGTTCGGCGGTCTCGCTCGACAGCACCTTCCACCAGCGCGCACGGTGAAACAGCGGATCGTCTTTTTTCGGCGTTTCCTCAAGCGCTCGCCGCTCGAAGAGTTCGCGGACGCTGGGCGGGAAACGTTCCAGCATTTCGTACTCTCTCGCGATGCGATAGCACTCATCGGCGGTGGTGGAGTCGGGCATGGTTGGCCCTGAGGCCAGGGCGTCGAGCGCGTTTTCCGGAACGTCCGATACCAGAATTGAAACCTGCTGCGCGGGATGCGCGGCCTGAGCCATGCGTCCGCCTTTGACCGAGGATAGATGTTTGCGCACCGTGTTGATCTGCGCGATGGGCGCGCCGGAATGCACCAGGGTCTTGTAGGTGGCGATAAGGTCGTGAAGTTCGATTTCCTCATCCACCGGAGATTCGACCGCGGCCGAGCCGCCGCCGCTGACCATGAAGAGCGCCAGCGCGTGCTGGTCGAGTGCTTCCAGGGATTTCAGAATCGCCTCGGCCCCTCGCACCGATTCACTATTGGGCTGCGGATGTCCGCCGGCGAAGTAGCGGTATCCCGGGACCTGATGCGGCGATGGGTTGGGATCGACGACGATCCCCTGGACCAGCCCGCCCACCTGGCGTGAAAGGGCCTCGGCCATGCGGTGCCCGGCCTTGCCGAATGAAACCGCCAGTACCCGCGAGTAGGATTTCAGATCGTAGAGGTCCTCACAGATGCGCAACACTCCGTGGTCGTAATCGATGCTGCGGGCGAAGGCCTTTTCAATGGCGCACTCCGCCAGCGCCTCCTGGAAAATCTCACGGGCCGTCGATCGCATGGGAACGGACATTCTAAGTCGCTTCGGCCGAGCCGGGAAGGTTGAGCGTCGTCTGCGTCCACTCGCGGATGGCGGTCTGCATTTCGGCGAGATGTCCTTCAAAGAAATGGTCTGCGTCCGGCACGATCACCAGATGTTTCGGGACGTGGGCCGCCTCCACCACCGGACGAAGAACGCTTTCAGGACTGTACTGGTCCCGCGACCCGCTGATAAAGAGTTTGGGCTTGGCGCACTGCGCGAGAAACCTGAAGCCATAGGTCCGTCCGTCGGCGGCTACCGGAGTGCCCAGAGAGATTGCGGCCACCACACGCGAGTCCGGGCAGGCGGCGCGCAGCCCTGTGGCCGATCCGAACGAGAAGCCGCAAAAAACCATGGGCCGATGGTATTCCGAATCGAGCCAGTCGAGCGCGGCGCGAACGTCGTCAACCTCGCCTTGGCCGCCGTCGTGTGTGCCTTCGCTCAAGCCGGCGCCGCGGAAGTTGAAGCGCAGCACCGGAAATCCAAACGCGCTCAGGGTTTTCATGGCGTGGTAGACCACCTTGTTATGCACGGTGCCTCCAAACAAAGGATGCGGATGGCACACCAGCGCCGCATGGCTCGCCTGCGGCGACCCTTCATTGAGCAGCGCTTCGAGCCTGCCGGCTGGGCCGTTGAGAAAAAAGGTTTTGATTTCGTTGGGCACAAGCCTTTTGTATCAGAGAACGACAGGCAATAGAAAATTGGTAATTGCCAAAATCGAGGAATCGGGCAATTGAAGATCCGCCAATTTTTGATTCGCGTTGATTCGCGTTCATTCGCGGCCAATCGCTTTTTAGTTTTCCGGCAGAACCTCCACCACCACACCCGAGGCCGCGCTCTTCGAGTGGTAAATCCTTTCCGTCGCCTTTTTGAAATCGGCGGGGCTTGCGTCGGGAATGGTGACGAACGTCTGCGGATTCAGGTCCACCAGAGGGAACCATGAGCTTTGCACCTGGACCATGATGCGGTGGCCGCGGCGGAAGGTGTGATTGATGTCGGGCATTTCAAAATTCACGCGGGCCATCTCGCCCGGCACGAAGGCTTCCGGGTGTTCGAAGCTGTTGCGAAATTTTCCGCGGAACGGCTCGCCGCGGACCAGTTGCTGATATTCATCCATCGATTCGACGGGAAGCGTCACATCCGCGGGCGGTCTCTGCGGGCCGTCTTCGTCCTGGCGGTAATCCACGGGATAAACGTCGATCAGCTTGACCACCCAGTCGGAATCGGTGCCGGTCGTGGAGACGAACAGATGCGGCGAGACCGGCCCGGCAAAGGTAACGTCGTTCTCCAGCGGATCGGTCACATAAACCAGCACGTCCGGGCGCTTCGCGGCAAAGCGCTGGTCGCTCGCCATGTATTCCTGGGGGACGCCGATGGCGGCATAGCCGATATAAGGGACGGGCCGGCGCGGATCGCTCACATATTCATCAAACGACGCCTGGCTTTCGCCCGGAGGATCGAACGAAAGTCTGCCGCCTTCATGGAAATACATAGTCCTGCTTTGCGTCTTCGGCGGAGGCCACGACGTGTACTGCCGCCAGACGTTGGTGCCGGTTTCAAAGACCGAAACTTCCGGAAGCGTGCTCTCGCCATTGCCTTTCAGGTGCTGCTCGAAAAACGGAAAGATGAGATGCTCGCGGTAGTAGTCTCCGCTTTTGGAATTGAAATCCAGCCGGCCGAAACGCTGACCCTCGAAGCGACCCCAGCCGCCGTGCGACCACGGCCCGATGACCAGGCCGCTCCACGTTCCCGGATTGTTCTTCTTGATCGCCGCATAAGTCTTGAAAGGACCGGAAAGGTCTTCGGCATCGAACCATCCGCCCACGGTCAGAACCGCGCATTTGATGTTTTTCATATGGCGCGAAAGATCGCGCGCCTGCCAGTAGCTGTCGTAGGTGTTGTGATTTACCTGATCGTTCCACAGCGGGTTCGTGCCCTTCAGATATTTTTTGTCGGCATTCGCGAGCGGGCCCAGCTTCAGAAAAAAGTCGTAAGCGTCGGAGGCGCCCCAGTCGAACGGCTGCCGCACCTTTGGCGGAAGGCCGGGCTCGGCCTGCGGTTTGAATGCGGTATAGAAGCCGAAATTTGCCAGCAGCATGAACGCTCCGCCGTGATAGGCGTCATCGCCCATAAAGAGGTCGGTCATCGGAGCCTCGGGCGACGCCGCCTTGATCGCCGGATGCGAGTCGATAATGCTTGCCGAGGTGTAGAAGCCAGGATACGAAATGCCCCAGATCCCCACTCGTCCGTTATTGTTGGGGATGTGTTTGAGCAGCCAGTCGACGGTGTCGTGGGTATCGGTGCTCTCGTCCACATCGGCGTTCGATTTCGGGTTGTCGATGTGCGGATGCATTTCGACGAACGTTCCTTCCGAAAGATAACGCCCGCGAACGTCCTGAAAGACGAAGATGTAACCGGCCTTGTCGAAAGCCTCCGTGGGGCCAAGTCGCGTCTTGTACCTGTCAACGCCATAAGGGCCCACGTTGTAGGGCGTGCGCACCATCAGGAAGGGATACGTCCGTCCGCCGGCCTTGGGAACGTAAATGGAAGTGAACAGCTTCTTTCCGTCACGCATGGGAATGGAGTATTCGTACTTGGTGTAATTGGCTTTCACATCGAAGGCCTCCGGCTTCGCCTGGGCCGGGGCAGTCGCCGGACAAAATGCCGCCATCACGATCACGATCACCAAACACTTCATTCTCATCGGACGATTCTCCTGAAAACAGATACGCGTTCTGAAACTATAGCGGCGATGGGAAATGCGTCAAGAGCCGAAAAGCAAAACCAAAATCAAAACCTGAAACACGGAGGGAACGGAGGAAAAAAATCTGAGGGGAAAATCTGAGGAATTCAGGGGTTGTGAGGCATTGCCGGCTCTGCCGTATTCCCGAAAGACTGCGTTGTGGTTGGGCGCGCCTCACAACCCCTTGATTTCCTCGGATCTTTCCTCAGATTTTTTCCTCCGTTCCCTCCGTGTTTCAATGTTTTGACTTTGACTTTGGTTTTGCTTTTGTTTTTGGTTTAGAGTTGAGTCTGAAGCCTATGGACCCTATTGCTCTGACCCGCCAGCTTGTCGATATCGATTCAACCACCGGCGCCGAGGCCGACGTGGGGGCCATGCTTTACGATGAACTCTGCAATCTCGGCTACACCGTCCACAAGATGCCTGTGGCCCACGAGCGGTTCAATCTGGTGGCCACCCTCGAAGAAGGCCACCGTCCGCACCTGGTGTTCTCAACCCATATCGATACCGTGCCGCCGTTCATTCCGTCGTCCGAAGACAGCGACAACATTTACGGACGCGGCTCGTGCGACGCCAAAGGCATTGTGGCCGCCCAGGTGGCGGCCTGCGAGCGCCTGAAGCGTGAAGGGCTTTCGGTGGGCATGCTCTTTCTGGTGGGCGAGGAGCGCGACAGCCTGGGCGCGAAGGTGGCGAATGAAAGCCCTGTTGGCAGCCGCTTCCTGATCAACGGAGAGCCCACGGAAAACAAAATGGCCGTGGCCTCCAAGGGCGCATTGCGCGTCGAGATCACCGCCAAAGGCAAAATGGCGCATTCAGCGTATCCGGAACTGGGCGAATCGGCTATCGAGAAGCTGCTCACAGCCCTCAATCGCCTGAAGGAAATCAGGCTGCCGGAAAATCCCGAGGTCGGCCCCACCACTCTCAATATCGGACTGATTGAAGGCGGAAGGGCCCCCAATGTCATCCCCGATCATGCGCGAGCGCAACTGCTGTATCGCCTGGTCGGACCATCGGAAACCCTGCGCCGTGATATAGCGGCAAAAGTAGAGGGACTGGCCACCGCCGAGGTCGTACTCGAAATCCCCTTCATGAAACTCCGTACCGTGCCCGGCGCGGAAACCATGGTCGCCGCCTTCACCACCGACATCCCCGCACTGAGCAAATGGGGCGAACCAATCCTGCTGGGGCCCGGTTCGATCCACGTGGCCCACACCGACCGCGAATATATTTCCAAAAAGGAACTTCTGCAGGCCGTGGACCTTTACTGCGATGTGGCGAGAGGGTTGTTGGGGTGAGCTTTGTCGGGGCGCGGAATTTGTTGCAGGTAGTTGGTAATTGGTATTTGATCCGACGTTTGCATCTCTGTGGCCTCAAATGCCCAATGGCGAAAGAACCTTGAATCGCCAAAAAAGCATGTCAGCACAGCGAGACGCAGGCGTCAAAAACAATCCCATTAAGAATTTGTTTTTCTCCGCGACTCCGTGGCTCCGTGGTGCAAAGATCTTGTTTTTGGTTTTTGCTGGCTGCGAGAATGCTATGATCTCCTCCCATGAAATCGACGTATGCCTTCATCCTCCTTCTCGTCGGCAGCGCATTCGCCCAGCAACCCTTTCTCACCCCTCAGCAATGGACCGCGCTCCGCAATGAATCGAGCGGCGCTGCTCCTTACGAGAACCTGCGTCAGATCACGCGGCTGCACCGCGTCCCGGCCACCGCCGAGTTTGATCAGGCGGCGAAGTTCATGCTGGAACGCGCTCTGCAATACGGCCTGAAGGATGCCCACGCCGAGCAGTTTCCGATCGACGGCAGAACGCAGTACGGTCTCATGCGTTCGTACCTGGGCTGGGAGGTGGAGGAAGGCCGGCTCTGGGAAATGAAGCCGCAACACACACTGCTCGGCGACTGGGCGACCGATCCTATTCGCCTCGCGGACTACAGCCACAGCGCGGAGACCGAGGCCGCTTTGATCGATGTGGGCGGCGGCGACCACGAAGCGGACTATACAGGCAAAGACGTGCGCAGCAAGATCGTGCTGGCCGGAGGTGTCCTCTCCCGGGTGCAGGCACTGGCCGTCATCAAGTTCGGAGCGGCGGGCATCGTCAGCGATATGCCCAACCAGACCACCGCCTGGTCAGGAGAAGACCGCACCCTGGTGCGCTGGGGACATCTGGATGCCCGCGCGGCCTCCGGATTCGCATTCATGGTCTCGCATGAAACCGCCGATTTGCTGCGGGCGCGGCTTCGCTCGGGAGAGCCGATTGTCCTGAGCGCTCACGTGGAAGCCACAGTCGGCCCCGGCCACTGGACGGTGGTGACCGGCACCATCCCCGGCGCCGACGCGGACGCGGGTGAGATCGTCTATAGCTGTCACCTCGACCATCAGCGGCCCGGCGCCAACGACAACGGCAGCGGATGCGTCACGATCCTGGAGTCGGCCCGCATCCTGGCCCGGCTGATCGAGACCGGAACACTGGCCCGTCCGCGGCGCACGCTGCGTTTCATATGGGGTCCGGAAGTCGAAGGCACCATGGCGTTTCTCGCGCGCCATCCGGAAATCAAGTCGAGAATGCGCGCCGACATCCACATGGACATGGTGGGCGGCGATCCCTTCAAAAATAAATCCATACTCCATGTAACCGGAACTCCATGGTCGCTGCCCAGCTTTGTCACCGACGTGGGCGCGGCGCTGGCCGAGGTTATCCGCGGCGGATCGGCCGCCTATGCGGAAGGCGAAGGGCCGGCCGACGCCGCGGTCGTTGAGACGCGCAGCGGCGCGCCCGGCACCCGCAACGAATTTCTGGTGGACGTAACGCCCTACTCAACCGGCAGCGATCACGACGACTACGATTCTTCGACCATCGCCGTGCCGTCGCTCTACCTGCGCGACTGGCCCGACATCTATATCCACACCGACCATGACACGTTGCAGCAGATCGATCCGACCAAACTGCGGCGGGTGGCCTTGCTCGGCGCGGGATCGGGCTATGTCTATGCCAGCCTCGATGCGAAACAACAGCCGCGCCTCACCTCTTTCTTCCTGGCGCAATCGAAGTCGCGCATGGCCCAGGCGTTTCAGAAGGCGATGCCGATCGCCGAAGATCCGCAAATGGACGCCAACCAGGCCTGGTATGAAGCCGACAATCTTGTCCTGCAGACCCAGCGCCGTGAAGACGGCGTCCTGCGCGGATTGGTAAAGTTTTCCGGCGGCACGACAGGCGAAGACAGGAGCGGAACCATGGCGCTGGCCGACGACACAGCCTTCTATCTTTCTCTGCTGACTCCAGTGGCCAAAGCGCGCGGCGCAAAAGGTGAAAGTCCGCAGAGGCCCTGGGCCGGCGACCCGGCGGCCGCGAGCGTGCCCGTGCGCATCGGCGAATTCGGCCCGCTCACCTACCAGAACGACAACGTCCTGCTCGAACTTCTGGGCGCGGAGCGCTTCAGAAAAATCAAACTGCTCAACAGCGAAGCCACGCCTCTGCTCAACGTCCAGGACCAGTCGGAGCTGTACGCCTACGAGATCGTCAACTTCGTGGACGGCAAAAGGACAACAGGACAGATCCGCGACGCCGTTTCAGCCGAGTACGGCCCGCTGCCGCTGGAACTGGTAAGCGACTATCTGAATGCGTGCGTGGAAGCGAAAATCATGAAATGGAAGTAAAAAAACCAAAAACCTGAAACACGGAGGAAACGGAGGAAAAAAATCTGAGGAAAGATCTGAGGACTTCAGGGGGGGTAACGTTGACCGCACATATTCGTTAGCCTGTGAGATAGCGTTCGATCCCGCGACATACCCCCTGAAGTCCTCAGATCTTTCCTCAGATTTTTTCCTCCGTTTCCTCCGTGTTTCAGGTTTTTGGTTTTGATCTTTATTTGTCCGCGAGCTTCCTACCCGCATTCAAACTGTCGAAATTCAGAATGGTATTCAGCACCAGCCCGTAACTTCCCACGGTTTCCCCGCGATAAATCGGGTTGATGGAAAACAGCACGATGTGTCCGGCATCTACCGGCACGTCAACGACAGCGGCATGCTGGGCGATTTCGCCCGCGCCTTCGGCCAGTCCGGAGATCAGCAGGTCCTTGGTGTCGGCGTAACGGAAAATCACTCTCGGGCGGTCCGCCGGAGGAATCACGGTGATGGGGTTGCGGCGCTCTTCGGCGTACAAACGTCCCGGCGTGAAATCCGGATCGTCAGGCCCTCCGCGCCCTGTAGGACGCGGGCCTCCTTCCGGCCCCAGGCGACGGCGTCCCCGGCTTCCCACCAGATTCGAGAGGCTGAAGATCGGGCCGTTGTCGCAGTAGACCGGCAGCGTCTCGCCGTAACCGTAGGCGATGGGGCTGGCCGCGTCCACAGTGCGTGAGCGCAGAATGCTGCCCACAACCTTAAGTTGTTTGGGCGCGTCGATGGCCAGGCCGGCGGTCATGCGCAGGCTCACGGCAAAGCTGGATGTGTCCTCAACGGTGAGCAGCACGCCTCCTTTACGAACAAACTCCTGCAGACGGGCCACGCCGTCCCACCCGAGTCCCGGACGGATATCGTCGGTCGAATCTTCATTGCCGATGTTGGGGGTTTCCGCCGTTTTCTTCCACGGCAGCGGATTGCCCCAGCCCATGGGCAGGCCGTTGACGATGGCGGCCGCGTCGCCCCGACCCACCGGTGGGAAGAGAATGACGTCGTATTTGGCGCGCAGGTCCGTTTCCCGCGCTATCTGCTGGGTGTTGATGTAGCTGAAGGGAATCTCCATGCTGTCGAGCGCCTGCCGCCACCAGCCTTCGGTCTGCGTGCTGAGCCAGGTGTGCAGCAGCGCCACCCGCGCCGCGCGCACCGGATGCGTCTTTACTTTCGGCGCCTCGGTCAGCGCAACCGCATGCAGTCCCAGGTCGAGGGCGGTGCGTTCCAGGTCGCGGACGTTCGCGTTCCTGACAATGAACGTGCCGCGATTGAACTTGCGGTCGCCTTGTTCGAAAGGCTCTTCCGCAGCGTCGATGGAGGCGTCCTTCAGTTTGTAGCGCAGCGTGGCCATGCCGGTTTCGGCGTTGTTGTTGATGGCGAAGATCGTGCCGCTGCCACTGATGCCGCCGGGTGCTTTGATCTGCGTGACCGCCTCCATGGGCGTTTCGAGAACATGGGGGTCGGTGATGCGGGTTACGCGGACGTTGAACATCTCTCCAAATGTCCAGGCCGTGTCGTCATACGGGGTCTTCTGCGGATCGTTCGGACTCCAGTATTGATAGTCGAGCAGAGCGTCGGCCACACGGGAGTAAGGCTGGTCCATGCGGACGATGTAACTTCCCGCGGGGAAGGTCTGCGTGGTGGGCGCGGGCGGAGTCTTGTCTTTCTGCGCAGTGTCGGCGCTTTCGGACTTCGCGTCCTTTGTGTCTTTCTCCTTTGTGTCGGGGGCGGCATCTGCGGCGGGTTTCTTCACTTTTTTCGGCGGCAGCTTCACCGTGAAGGCGGCGGTGGCGCGTGAGATTTCCACGCCCTGTTTGCGCAGCACCTGCAGCAGCGCGGCCTGTGCGCCGGTGCGCGGTTCGTCCGCCGATAGCACGTAGGCCGAGGGGCCTTCCTTCGCCGGCTTAGTCACCGAGCGCAGGGCCTTGAGATAAAAGTTTTTCAGAAAAAATTTGCGGTTATCGGCGAAGTAGTGCAGCGAGGTCAGCAGTCCGGTCTGCTCATAGTTGTTGTTGTTGCGCTGCGACCATAGGGCCTTGCCCAGCGGAGGGTCCTGGCGGTACCAGGTGCGCGAAAATTCGTCGGGATCGAGCGTGCGCTCCACGGTGTCGGCGCCCGCGTTGCCGAACGTTTCATACAGGCGGCTGATGCCGTTGTGCATGGCGGCCACGAACATCAGGTAGCCCGGCGACCAGGTATCGAAATTTCCGTGGGTGAAAACCCCGGGCATGCCGAACCGGGTCATGTCGGCCACGTTGCGCCACCCCAGCATCTCCCATTCGTTGGTGAGAATGGGATCGACCCAGGCGTTGAACGGCCCGTCCCCGGCGGTGTTGTCGTAGAGGTAGGGCACGGATTCATGCAGATCGTGCAGCACCTGGGCCTTCCAGCCTGTAAAAGTTTTGAGCACGTTCTCGGTCAGCTTGAGAGTCACCGCCATGGCGTCACGGTTATTGTCGTGGGCAACATACTTGCCCCAGTAGAGCAGCGGCGGCCAGTTCTGCCCAGGATGCGACAGGTGCCAGTGATAGATATCCACCATGCGGTCGCGGCCGTCGACTTCGACCACGGGCGTGATGAGCGTGATCAGATGCTCGCGTATGTCCTTTATATAAGGACCTTCGTCCACGGCCAGGCGGTAGGCCATCTCCATCAGCGCGGTCGGCGAGCCGGTCTCCGGCGAATGGATGGTGCCGGTAATGTAGTAGACCGGAACGGAGGTTTCGATCAGGCGCTCGGCCTCGGCGTCATCGAGCCTGATCGTTCGCGGATCGGCCAGCTTCGCCAGGCGTGCCCGGTTCTCTTCGAGATGCGCCATGTTCTCCTCGGAGGAGATGGCGACCGCGATCATCTCGCGGCCTTCCTCGGTCGTGCCGATGGAGTAGACCTTCACCCGCGGGCTGGCCTTTTCCAGCATGCGCATGTACTCGTAGACCTGCTTTGAGTAAGGCAGAATTCCGGGAGCGCCGGCGATGTCGCCCAGCACCGTTTTCGGCGTGGGCACAGTCTTCGAAGCGGGCAGGTAATCGGACAGCGGGGAATTGAAATACGGCTGGGTGGTGTACTCGCGGATTTTCTTCGTGTAGTCCTCATCCACCGGCTGCTTCGGATTGCGAATCGCGTCGTTGTCGTCGCCCTTGGCGGTCAGCGAAGCGCCGGATATCAACATCAGACAAAAAAGACAGAAAGAAAGTTTCTTCACCGCGGGTCCTCCTCAGGCTCAAAATCACTCGGTAAAACCTTATCACGCCTGGGGGAGCGCACAGGAAACCAAAGGCAAAACCAAAAACCTGAAACACGGAGGAAACGGAGGACAAAAATCTGAGGGAAAAATCTGAGGAAATCAGGGGGTGTGAGGCACAATTATCTGCGCCGTGGTTTCGCGGGAACTACGAAACTGTTGAGCGCGCCTCACAACCCCGTGATTTCCTCAGATTTTCCCTCAGATTTTTGTCCTCCGTTTCCTCCGTGTTTCAGGTTTTGCCTTTGGTCTTCCTGTGGAAAAATCCCCCTTGACATACAGCGAAGAAAAGGCGAATATGAATCTCGCACCCCGCTCAATGAAGGAGAAAAGATCATGTCTTTGAACCAGGCAATGCTGGGCGAATATGACCAGGAGATGGCGAACACGCGTAAAACCCTGGAACGCATTCCGGAAGACAAGCTCGAATGGGCGCCGCATCCGAAATCCATGAAACTGGGTTCGCTGGCCCAGCACCTGGCTGAGATGCCCAGCTGGATCGTGGAGACGCTCAATAAAGACTCGCTCGATATCGCTCCCGGCGGGGAGTACGTCCAGAGCCCGCGGCTCACCAGCCGAGACGCGATGCTGGCTCTGTTTGACGACAACGTCGACCAGGGCAGAAAGGCGCTGAACGCCGCTGCGGACGACGCCCGGATGATGAAGCCCTGGTCGCTGCAGGCGGGCGGACAAACGCTCTTTACCCTGCCCAAAGCCGGCGTGCTGCGCAGCTTCGTGATGAACCACATCATTCACCACCGGGCGCAACTCGGAGTGTATCTGCGGCTGAACAATATTCCGGTTCCGGCGATGTACGGGCCCTCGGCGGACGAGAACAAGTTCTGAGAAAGACCGATACTTCCATGAGAAAGAGGGGGCTCCTCTCCTGGAATAGTGCCCCGGGGAATTTTCCGGGGCCACAATGTTGAGTATCTTCGTTCTTTCTATTCTCCCTGAAATAGCTTAGACGAAGAAAAAGAAGGGCGGCTAAACGGCCGCCCTTTTGTCTTTTGAGTTCTTCGGTCAAAACCCAAAAGCAAAACCAGAAAGCTTGAAACACGGAGGGAACGGAGGAAAAAATCGGGGAAAGATCTGAGGACACCCGGGGGGTGTGAGGCGCGCTCAACAACACCGTGGTCTTTCCGGAACACGGTAGAGCCGGCGATGCCTCACAACCCCCTGAATTCCTCGGATTTTCCCTCCGGTTTTTTCCTCCGTTCCCTCCGTGTTTCAGGCTTTCTGGTTTTGCTTTTGTTTTTGACTCTCCTTCACGCTCCTCCAAATAAACTGACCCAATCGAGACGCCTTCGAAGTCCCATGAACAGATGTGCTTTAATGCTTCTTATCCCGACAGGAGGTTTCATTGGCGAGCCGGCTCCGCGCGAAAAAGTCCATTGACAGGCTGATTGCCGATTCCGAGCTGCCGCAGTTTCGTCTGAATAAATCTCTCGGGCCGTGGTCGATGGGTGCCATAGGTCTGGGCGCGATCATCGGATCGGGAATCTATTTTCTGCCCGGCGTGGCCGCTAAAGGAGTCCTGGGCAGCCGGCCGGCGGGACCGTCGCTTGTCCTCTCGTATCTGGTCCCCGCCCTGGTCTGTCTGCTGATCGGCATGTGCTACGCGGAACTGGCGTCGATCATGCCGCTCGCCGGCAGCGTTTATACCTGGTCGTATGCCGCAATGGGCGAACTGGCCGCCTGGATGACCGGCTGGATTGTGATTCTGGAGTATGCGGTCGCCAATGTCGCCATCGCTTCCTTCGCCGGCTACCTGCTGAGAGGAAGGCTTGCGGATTTCGGGATACTGGTTCCCGATCGCTGGGCGCTGCCGCCTTTGGCGGCGGGCCGATGGACGGGAATGTATTTCAACCTTCCTGCGTTTCTCGCCCTGGTGATTGTGACCGTGATCTCATCTATGGGCGTCCGCTTTCTTTCCCGGATCAATATCGTCATGGTGGCGTTGAAGGCGGGCGGCATCCTCTTTTTTCTGGCGCTGGGCGGCGCAATGGTGCGGCCCGCCAACTGGCGCCCGTTCGCGCCGGGAGGCTCCAGGGCCATTGTCCTGGCCGGCGCCGCGCTCTTTTTCTCATTTATCGGTTTTGATTGTGTTTCGGTCGCCGCCGAAGAATCCAAAACGCCGGAACGCGATGTGCCCGCCGGGATACTCGGTTCTCTCGGTGTCTCCACCGTTCTGTACATGGCGGTCACCGCCGTGGTGACGGGCATGGTGCCCTACACCGCATTCACTTCGTATCGAGGTTCAGACGGAGTGGCTCTCTCCGCTTTGCGGGCCGCCGGCGCCGGTGCTGCGGCGCAGGCTGTGGTGACCGCCGGCATGATGATCGGCATGATTTCTCTGATGCTGGTGATTCAGTACAGCCAGTCTCGCGTGTGGTTCGCCATGGCCCGCGACGGAATGCTGCCGGGCGTGTTCTCCTGGCTTCATCCGAAAACCCGCGCGCCCCGCTGGTGCGCATGGATCGGAGGCCTGGCCCTCGCGATTCCCGCGGGTCTGATCGATGTTGGCGAGGTGGGCGATCTCGCTTCGATCGGCGCGCTGGCCGCCTTCTTGATGGTCGCGGTGTGCCTGATTCTGCTGCGCGGAAGCGAGCCCGATCTGGTGCGGCGGTTTAAAGTTCCATGGGTTCCGTGGCTCCCGCTCGCGGGGCTCGTCGGCATCATCGGGCTGATGCTGGCCCTGTCGCCCGCCATCTGGCTGCGCTTCGGTATCTGGCTGGCCGTCGGCCTGGCGGTCTATTTCAGTTATGGGTTTCGGCACAGCACGCTGGCGGAGCAATAGCAGGCGGAAAAATGAGCGGGCAACCGTAGCAGAGGGCGGCTTCAGCCGCCCGTTGGACGCGACTCATCTTCCCGGCTTCAGCCGCGGTTTGAAGCCAGCAGCTAGAAGCTAACAGCTCTCTACCTATGCGCGTAAATCGCCACGCTCTCGGTCGAATGACTCTGATAAGCAATCCCCATGATCGAAGCAATCAGAACCAGACACGCACATGCCATCTGCAGCCACATCCTTCCCACAGGCGCGGGACGCACTGCGGCCGATTCCTGACGAACAGCCAGATCGATGGCCTGATGCAGACGCAGGCTCATCGCCGGAATCGGCTCGCCGGCTTCACGAAGCTGTCGGAAGCGCACCCGGCACCCGGAGCACTCGCCCAGATGATCCAGCGCCTCGCCGCCGAGGTCCGCGGGATCGTCCATGTAGGAAGCTTCGAAAATAAACTGTTCGCAATTCATCGTCATCTGCCGTTCCATCCGGTGGCCATGATCGTTGCCAGCCTGTCGTGCAAATGGACGCGGGCGCGGCGCAGCCTGGTGCGCACGCTCTCCGGCGTCAGGCCCAGCGCGAGGGCCGTGGAGCCGGTTGAGAGATTTTCGACATCCCGCAAGTAGAGCACGGATCTGTAGGTGGGATGCATGCCGTCCAGCACGCGCGTCATCAGATCGCGCAGTTCTTTCCATGAATACTCTTCTTCAGGCGAGGCTGCGTGTTCCGCGATTTCCCACGCGCTCGTTGTCCTGCCATTGAGATCGGGCGAGTCCAGGGATTCGCACCGCTCGTGCCGCGCTTCCCTGAGTTTGGTGCGCGCCACATTGACGGCGATCTGAATCAGCCAGGTGCGGAACCGAGCCTCGCCGCGAAACTGATCGATGCGCCGGAAGGCCCGCAGAAAGGTTTCCTGCATGGCGTCCTCGGCATCGGCGTCGTTGCCCAGAATCGCCATCGCGCCGCGAAAGATCGCGGATTCATGCCTGCGCACCAGCTCATGAAAGAGTTCGAGCCGGCCGCCGCGAATCTGTTCGACCAGTTCCAGGTCGTCGTCCGGCCCCGCATTGAGGTGATCGCTCATCTGCGCTCTTCCACGCTACGTTAGCATAAAAACAAAACCTCCGTGTCTCCGTGACTCCGTGGTGCAAAGGGTTTGCCTTTGCTTTTTTGGCGTCGAAAATAAATTGTCACACCCTCCCACACTCCGCAGTCCCATCACTGAGGCGCGGTATGCCCGGGAGAGGACATAGAAAATGTCTCGACTTTTTGCGGTTAAACCTCTGGATCAACTCATGGCCGAGGCCGGCCATGAGGACGCGCACAGCCTGAAGCGAGCGCTTGGCCCGGTGAACCTGGTCACTCTGGGCGTGGGCGCGATTATCGGCGCCGGAATTTTTGTTCTGACCGGTTCGGTGGCGGCGTCGTTCGCGGGGCCGGCGGTGGTTCTGTCGTACATTCTCGCCGGGATCGCCTGTGTGTTTGCCGGACTGTGTTACGCCGAGTTCGCCTCCATGATTCCCATTGCCGGCTCCGCCTATACCTACGGCTACGCCACGCTGGGCGAGTTCTTCGCCTGGATCATCGGCTGGGACCTCATCATCGAATACGCATTCGGCGCGGCCACCGTGGCGGCGGGCTGGAGCGGAAACCTGGTGGCGCTCTTCCAGAGCTTTGGCATCAACCTGCCGCCGCAGATTATCGGAACGCCGGGAACGGTGTTCGTATTTTTTGAAGGTCACTGGAGCCCGCTGGCGGTAGTGGGAATGAAGATCGGCCAGGCGGGAATCGATCCCGCGACCCTGCCTCACGCCCGCGGAATTGTGGACCTGCCCGCCTACATTGTGATCGCCCTCATCACGGCGATTCTGGTGCTGGGTGTGCGTGAATCGGCCTTCCGCCAACTGGCATCCCTTCATTCCAAAAAATCTGGGATCGTTTGGCGACTTCGGATGGTCGGGCATCGCCCGCGGGGCCGGAGTCATCTTCTTCGCTTATATCGGCTTTGATGCCGTGTCCACGGCGGCCCAGGAGTCCCGCAATCCGCAGCGCGATCTGCCCATCGGCATTCTCGGTTCGCTGGCTATCTGCACCGTCCTCTATATCGGTCTGGCCGCCATGCTGACCGGCGTCGTGAACTACACGCAGCTCAATACCGCCGCTCCGGTGGCGCTGGGAATCCAGGCAACCGGAGTCCGCTGGGGCAGTATCGTTGTGATGCTGGGAACCTTCGCGGGGCTGACCACCACGATGCTGGTCATGCTGATGGGACAGTCGCGCGTTTTCTACGCCATGGCTCACGACGGACTGCTCCCCGAGTGGGCCGGACGGATTCACCCCCGCTTCCGCACGCCGTGGATTTCCTCGATCCTGGTCGGGTTCTGCGTGGCGCTGTTTGCGGGCGTGATTCCGATCAACGTGCTGAACCAGTTGGTCTCCATCGGAACGCTCCTGGCTTTTGTGATTGTCTGCGCAGGTGTATTGATTCTCCGCGCGCGCCGTCCCGATCTGCATCGCCCTTTCAGGGTTCCGTTTGTGCCGCTGGTGCCCATCCTTGGGATTGTCGTCTGCTTTCTTCTGATGGTCACCCTGCCGCGCGATACGTGGCTGCGACTGTTCGTATGGCTGATTCTGGGCTTCGCCATCTACTTCTTCTACGGACGCAAACACAGCCTCGTTCAAAAAGCCCTGGCGGCGAAGCCGCCGGGCGATTAGCCTGCGACGATTTCTCGCTGGCAGGGCTGCCATCTGTTTTCCGCTTTTTATCCTTTTAAATCAGTGCTTTTATCAGTGTTCATCAGTGGTAAGGTTTTGGTTGCGGCTTCGTCGCGCTGTGTTTCAAGGTTTTGCTCGAAGGGCCTCTGCGCGACGCCCCGTTTTCAGGTTGTGCGCCCACCGATTTTGGCGGCGCGCGTTACGACGAATCAACCGACAAGGAGAGCTGAAAAATGCTGAAAAAGAATGTCCTGATTGCAATCGCTCTGGTTCTGGTGCTGCTGTGCGGCGGCATGATATTCGCTCAAAAACCTGTGAGGAACGTGAGCCCCGCGCGTCATCCGAACATTGCGTCAGCCCAGCGGCTGGCGGCCCAGGCCTATGAGCGCGTGGTCGCGGCACAGAAAGCCAACGAATGGGACATGGAAGGTCACGCCCAGAAAGCCAAAGATCTGCTCGACCAGGCCAACCAGGAGCTCAAGCTGGCCGCTGAAGCCGCAAATAAGAACCATAAGTAACGCGCCGGTTTACGAACGGACCACCGCCGGCCTCGGACCGCTATTCCACCGACTGCCGGCGGGTTTTTTTTGCATGGGGCCGTGTGATGGCGTACGATTTCGGAATCGGCGCATCCATGTTGATGGTGCTTATCGATGGGCCTTTGCGCCAGAAAGGACATTTTGCTATGGCAGTCGTCATATCCCTGCGTGAAGTTGCCGACGCGCTTGAGATGCTGGAGGGCCATGACTATTTTCTGAACCCGCAAACCGGTGAGATTGTCATGATTTCAGAGGATGACTGGTCGCTGGTCGAAGATGAAGATGAGAATGAGGATGCGGAAGACAGCATGCCGGAGTGGCAGAGAGAAATGCTCCCTAAATTGCGCGAAGATATCGAAGGCGTGAACAGTGGCCGTTACCTTGCGCTGCCGGACAAGTTCGATGTCAACGATTGGTCCATCATGGAAAGCTTTGCTGAAAGCCGGAACAGGCAGGAACTGCTCGAGGCAATTCACGGCTCCGGGGCCTTCCGCAGGTTCCGGGTCGCCGTTGAGCGTCTGGGACTCCTGGATAAATGGTATGAGTACAGAGGAAACGCCCTCGAAGAAATCGCGCGCAGATGGCTCAAAGAAAATAGACTTGAATTTAAGGAAGACGGAAGAATTTCCGGGAGGCCGCATGAAAAACGAATTTCGCGCCAGGGTTGAACGCGCCGCGGCGGTTGTCATCGCCTGCATTTGCCTGTACCCTGGTTTTAGCGCGCCCGCGACAGCGCAAACCCAGGCGCCCGCTCCAGGGGACGCCCCCAAGGGAAAGGTCATCACCATGCAGGCCAAAGGAACGTTTGATGTAAAGCTGGCGCCCCAGGAAGACAAAGCGGCGGACCCAACCCTGACCAGGCTGACCATCGACAAGCAATTTCATGGCGATCTTGAAGGGACCAGCAAAGGTCAGATGCTGGGCGCCGGCACCGACGTAAAAGGGTCGGCGGGCTACGTCGCGATCGAGCGCGTTACCGGAACGCTGGCGGGCCGCAGCGGCAGTTTCACCCTCCAGCACAGCGGCACCATGGACCGCGGCGCGCCGCAGCTCACGATTACCGTGGTTCCCGATTCCGGCACAGGTCAGCTCACCGGCCTTACCGGCAGGCTCATGATCAAGATCACCGAGGGAAAACATTTCTACGAGTTCGAATACACCCTGCCCGCGGCCTAGAGCGGATTGGGTAATTGTTTAATCTGGTGATTTCGTAATTGAACACCGAGCAGCACCTCAATTACACAATTGCCAGATTACACAATTACTAAATTCGCTCTGGCGCCGTGGTCATGGCACAACCACTGACGCCGTGGTGGTGCCGATGAGCCGGCTGTTGACGTCAACCGCGCCCAGACGCAGGCTGTACTTTCCGGGCGGCAGGGCCAGCGCAATGCTGCAGGGGAAGTAGTCCTGCATCATCTTCCGGTACTGATCGGGGTTCAGCGCGCCGGCCATGGTCTTGATCTCCGGCTTCACACCTTTGGCCGGACTTCCTTTTTCGTTATAAACGGCGACGGCACAACTGACCGAGGCATGTTCCAGGCCGTCTTCCTTGTGATCAAAGGATATAGTGTGGGGATCGATGGCGAAGTGCACCGTTACCTTCTGTGTCCGGTCGGCCGGGGGCAATACTCTGGCCTGGAAAAGCAGACCGGTGAAGGCCGGCGCGTGCGGCCCGAGGGCCTCGCCGAGTTCGTCAGAGAGATCTGAAGTCTTCCGCTTGGTGTTGGCCTCGGGATTGATGGCGTAATAGCCAAAACGATAACGCAGCGTGACTCCCGGCCGGGTCGTCTTCACCGCGATGGTGCGGAACCGGCCATCCCAGGTTTTGTTTTCGGGGTAGTAAGCGAGCGTGTAATACGTGGAGCCGTCGTCGATGCTCGAGCGGATACCCACATCCAGATCGTTGCGGTTGTAAAAGGCGCGGCCGCCGGTGCGGTCGGCCATATCTCTGAGGTTCTGCTGAGTGGCGATATGGTTCGCCTGACCGATGCCGGCGGCATCGATGGGATAGAGTGCGACATGGGCGTCCATCAGAGCATCGGATACGCGGGCGATGTCTTTCATGTAGTTGGAGCGGCCGGCATTCGCGGGGACGCTGTCCGGCGAGTTGGCAAGCATGGGAGCGATAAGGCTCTCGTTATGCACCTGTTCCTTCATCGCGCCCTCGGGATTGAGGTTCCCGGTCGCCGGGGCTGCGTGCAGGCTCAGCAACGAAGTCGGGTCCGTGGAAGCCCCGGGAACGCCGTCAATCATCAGGTTGACGGGGAAGGCCTCAGAGAGCCAGATCAGGTTCTTGCGGCCCGGATACGCGGCCAGCGTTCTGGCCAGCGAATCGAGCGCGCGCAGCGTGAGTTCGACGCTGTTTTCATCGGTGTGGTAATTGCCTTTGCTGGCAAACGGAGAGGCCGACATATAGACCGTCGAGACCCGATCGCTGCCTTGCGGCCTGTATCCGGCCAGCGCGTCTTTCAGCGATTTGGTGTCGGTGCTGAAGTCGTGCAGCAGCCGCAGTTCTTTCTCCAGAACATAGATGGCCGTGGGTTGAACGGCCGGCCCGCTATCCAAAAATTTGATCAGCCGTTCCAGTGCGTAGGCGTGGGAGGCGAACTCACCGTTCAGCGAATCCACAAGGATGACATTGAGGCTGGTCGACCGGAACCGGGGCCGGTTGCTGACCACGCCCGGCGCAAGCGCGTGATTGTCGTCGGCCACGGCCCTCTCCGATTGCTGAAAGCTGAAGGCGCCGATTCTCTGCTGCCGCGCATCTTCAAGGACGGTGAAATCCTCCTGCTTCAGATCGGTGATGGGCGCGCCTTTGCTGTCTGCGACCACGACATCCACCACCACCAAACGGGTGTTGGATTTCAACACGGGTGGCTCGCCGGTTTGGGAGAAAGCGGTGTAACAGCAGACCAGAAGCGCGGCGCTGGTCAGAAATTTCAGAAAAGGTGCTTTCATGGGATGCCTCCCGGAAGGCACCATCGTACATCGTTTAGCCTTGAATTACCTGTTGAATCCAGGATCTCCGCTTTGATTCGCGTTCATTCGCGTAAATTCGCGGCTAATTTTTTGTCTTTCCTGCGAATCTCTGCGTTTTCTGCGCCTCTGCGGTGGGTTTTAGACGCAGCGCATCGTTGACCGCCCGCAAACCTCCGGCCCATAATTCCTCATGGCTGACATTCTCATTCGTCCGGCCGCCGGCGACGATCTTCCGCGCCTCGTCGAGATATACAACCATTACATCGTCAACAGCCCTGTGACCTTCGATCTTGAGCCCTACACGGTCGAAGCACGGCTGCCTTGGTTCCGGCAGTTCTCAAACACCGGCCGGCACCGGCTGCTGGTGGCGGAAGAGAACGGTCTGGTCCTCGGCTATGCGGGCACAACGCGATTCCGCGCCAAGGCGGCTTACGACACCACCGTCGAAACCACCATCTATTGCGCGCCGGACATCACGCATAAAGGCCTCGGCAGCCGTTTGTACTCCGCGCTGTTTCAGGCGATTGACGGCGAGGATATCCATCGGATCGTCGCGGGCTTCGCGATGCCCAATCCGGCGTCCCAGGCGCTGCATGAGAAATTCGGCTTCAAACTGGTGGGCGTGTTCAGGGAAAACGGACGCAAGTTCGGACGCTACTGGGATGTGGCGTGGACCGAGCGTCCGCTGCGGTTGCCGGACTAGTGCCGTGACCGATGTTCCGAAGTTCCGAAGTCCCGATGTCCCGATTCCCCGATATCCCGATCCAGCCCGGCCCTATACTGGTGGCGCGATTAATTCCCGAAAATGGAGCCATCATGCCGGTCATCAACCATCAATTTCGCCTCGCGGCGCGTCCCCAGGGACTTCCCAAACGCACGGACTGGAACTTCACCGAAGAGCCGGTGCGCGATCCCGGGCCGGGCGAAGTACTGATTCAGATTCTGTACATTTCCCTCGACCCGGCCATGCGCGGCTGGATGAATGACGCCCGCTCCTACATCGAGCCGGTAAAGATCGGCGCTGTCATGCGCGCGGGCACGGTTGGTCGCGTGATGGCCTCGCAGAACCCCGGCTTTGCCGCCGGCGATTTTGTCACAGGCGCGCTCGGCGTGCAGGAATACGCGATCTCCGACGGCAAGGGCATCACCAAAATCGATCCGCGGCTCGCGCCGCCGCCGGTCTGGCTCTCGGTGCTGGGGCTGACCGGCCTCACCGCCTATTTCGGCTTGCTGGAAGTGGGTCAGATTAAGGAAGGCGATACCGTAGTCATCTCCGGGGCGGCCGGGGCCACAGGCATCGCGGCCGGGCAGATTGCGAAGATCAAGGGCTGTCGCGCTGTGGGCATCGCGGGGGGACCGGAAAAGTGCGGCTTCGTCGTCAAAGAAATGGGCTATGACGCCTGCATCGACTACAAGAATGAAGATGTCGCCGAAGCTCTGCGCACCCACTGCCCCAAAGGCGTGGACGTGTACTTCGATAATGTGGGCGGCGATATACTGGACGCGGTCCTGGCCAAACTCGCCCGCAAGGCGCGCGTGGTGATCTGCGGCGCAATTTCGCAGTACAACTCCACCACCGGAGTCAAAGGCCCGTCGAACTATCTCTCTCTGCTGGTCAACAGCGCCCGCATGGAAGGCTTTGTGGTCTTCAACTACGCGGCACGTTACGCAGAAGGCATCAAAGACATGGCGGGGTGGATGGCCGCCGGCAAACTGAAATCCCGCGAAGACATTGTGGAAGGCATCGCCGGCTTTCCTGAAACCCTGCTTAAACTGTTTCGCGGCGAAAATCTGGGCAAGCTGATGATCAAGGTGGCGGAGTGAGCTGATCGGGAAATCGGGGCATCGGGAAATCGGGGCATCAGATCGCGGGGAAAACCAGGGCGCTCGAATGAGCAGTTTCAGATTTCCCGATGCCTTGATTTCCTGATGATTCGCCTGGGGCAAGCTCTCGATCTGCCCGAAGAACCCTTAAGAATTCCTCCGTTCCCTCAGATTTTTTATCCTCCGTTTCCTCCGTGTTTCAGGTTTATGGTTTTGCTTTTGTTGCGGTTAAAATCGCTCGCACAGGCCGCACTCCGACGTTGTATCCTTAACACAGGTTCCCTATGTTCGACTTTTTTAAATCCCTGCCGCCTCGCCACCGTATCGCGTGGCTGGTTGCGGTCGCGGCGGATGCCATTCAGATCGGCGGTACCCCCATCTTTTTCGAGGGTTTGTTCTCGCCCGCGGACTGGGTCGTGGACATCGTTACCGGCGGAATCATGATCGGTCTTCTCGGCTGGCACTGGTCCTTCCTGCCCACCTTCGCCGCGGAATTGATTCCCGGACTCGATCTGATTCCCACATGGACGGCCGCGGTCTTTTTTGTGACGCGACAGAAGACAGCCGCCGTGGAACAGAAGGCCCCCGGAGCGCCGCGCACACCTCCGGGAGAGCCGGAGATACTTCCGCCCAACCCCGGCCGAAGGGCTTAGCCTGGCTTTAGTCCGGGCATGTATTCTGAATGGGCAGCGGCAGATTCACAGCCGCACGCCATTCATTATCTTTGTCCTTGTGTTCCAGCGTTCTCTCCGCCGGATTAATCCGCCAGTCTCCGCTTTCCTGTGGAAGGTCCTGGAAGAAACGCAGTCCGGGCATCGATTTGGGCACTCGTTTGACTTCCTTGACTTCATGCCATGTCCGTCCCCGGTCCAGGCTCTGGTGAAGAAAGATGTGTGAGCCTTCCGGTTCGGAAACCTCCACGTGATCGATCCATGCTAAAAAACGGTCGGGATTTCGTTCATCCTGGGCCAGCGCCCGGAACTCTTCATATCCGTCATAGATCTCGAATTGAGGCCATTCCGTATTGTCCGGATCGAAGAGGTGGAGGAATGGACCGTGCGCGGGGCCTTCCGCGTAAGTATCGCCCGCGATCCAGGTTTCGCCACCTGTATTGAGGATGTATAGAAAAGAGCTGCCGACAAGGCGCGGACCGCTTCTGGCCCAGGTCTTGCCGCCGTCTTTGGAGACGAGAGTCTGTAAAGGCTGGTATCCTCCGCCGTCTTCTTCGCATTGCCGAAAAAAAGCGAAGAGAAGAACGGTGTCTCCGTGGGCCCATATTCCCGCCGGCGCGACGAAGTCATCCTGCGCGGGAGGGCCGCTGACACAGAAACCGGCTGAAGTTACAAGCAGAGCCATCAGGGCCGGCGAAAGGAATCGCATTTTTTTCAACATGATCGGCAGCTCCGGATACCGCTACGCCTTATGCGACCGCATCGATTTTGCAATCAGTGAGATGCCTCCGACCAGCAGCACCAGCATCAGAATGGTATTGAAGAGGCTGGTGGGGCGGAAATAGATCTGCATGTTGGCGATCACGCCGGCGAAGATGAAGAGCGCTCCGCCGATGAGGAGCAGCCAGCCGATCCAGCTTCGTCCGCTGAAGAAGAGAATGCCCACCCCAAACAGCAGAGGGATCAGCGTCAGACCAAAGCTGTTGGTGCCCCACAAATTCCAGTACGAACTGACGACGCTCACCTGGTTCGAAAGCAGATAGCCTCCGATACAGGCCATCGCGAAACCCAGCAGAAAGCTGCCCAGTCCGCCGGGGGTGCCTCCGACATCGCTCAAAGTGCGGTTTTCCATGCGCAGAGGATATCAGAAATCCAGCCGGGAGCACTCAGCAATCAGATTCAGCCCTGAAACTCTTACGTTGAGCCGGGAAAAGCATTCACCGCAAAGGTCGCTAAGGACGCAAAGGAAAGAAAAAAAAAGAAAGAAGACAAGAGAACAACATCGGAATTGAATTGCGCAGCCGTCTTTCCTTGATTTTCCTTTGCGTCCGTTGCGCCCTTTGCGGTGAATGCTTTTTCCGACTCATGGGAAAGCTTCATGGCTGAATGCTTGCTGAGTGCTGACTGCTAAGCACTTCCTGTTAAAATCAATAGTTCACCATGCCTACCGGTCCTGAAATCCGCGAGAAATTCCTGCGCTTCTTTGAGAGCAAAGAGCATCGGCGCGTCCATTCGTCGTCGCTGGTGCCCGCCAACGATCCTACTCTGCTGTTTACCAACGCGGGCATGAACCAGTTCAAGGATGTCTTCCTGGGCCTGGAGAAGCGCGACTACGCGCGGGCCACCTCGTCGCAGAAGTGCGTCCGGGCGGGCGGGAAGCATAACGATCTGGAAAATGTGGGCTTTACCAAGCGCCACCATACGTTCTTTGAGATGCTCGGCAACTTCAGCTTTGGCGACTACTTCAAGAAAGAAGCCATCGCTTATGCTTGGGAGCTGGTTACATCGAAAGAATGGTTCGGCATCGACAAGGCGAAGCTCTATTGCACGATCTTCAAAGGCGAGCAGGGCATTGAGCGCGACGATGAGGCGGAAAAATTCTGGATCGAGACCGGCGTCGCCAAAGACCGCGTCTTTGCCCTGGGCATGAAAGACAACTTCTGGGCCATGGGCGAGACCGGCCCCTGCGGCCCGTGCAGCGAGATTTACTACGACATGGGCGCGGCCGCCTCCGAGCAGGGGCACACCGACTGCAAATTTCCCTGCGAGTGCGGGCGCTATGTTGAAATCTGGAATCTGGTGTTCATGCAGTTCGACCGCGATGCTTCGGGTAAATACAACCCGTTGCCGAAGCCTTCGGTCGATACCGGCATGGGGCTGGAACGGACGGCGGCGGTGCTGCAGGGGAAGCTGTCGAATTACGATACGGATTTGTTTACGCCGCTGATCGACGCCGCGGCGAGGCTGACCGGCGTGGATGCCGGCAGGGAGCTGGCGGCGGAAGAAGGCAGAAGCTCGGCTGCATCGCTGCGCGTGATCGCCGATCATACCCGTGCCTGCACGTTTTTGATTGGCGATGGAGTTTTGCCGGCCAACGATGGGCGCGGCTATGTGCTGCGCAAGATTCTGCGCAGGGGCATCCGGCACGGGCGTCTGCTGGGCGCGAACAAGCCGTTCATGTTCGAGATGGTCTACGCGGTGCGCGACCTGATGAAGGATGCGTATCCGGAACTGGTCGATACCGCCGAGCGGGTATCGAAAGTCGTCCACGAAGAAGAGCGCCGGTTCGCACACACGCTCGATCTGGGTCTGGAACGCCTTGAAGCCGATCTGCGGCAAATCACCCCTGGACCTTCGGCGATATATCGGGGTGAAAGCGCTTTTAAGCTCTACGATACTTTCGGTCTGCCGCTCGACTTTATCGCCGATGCCTGCCGCGACGCCGGTATCCAACTCGATGAGGCGGGCTTTAACGCGGCCATGCAGGAACAGCGCGAGCGCGCCCGAGCTTCCTGGAAAGGCGGCTCGAAAGCCACAGCTTCGCCCGCCTTCCGCGATCTGAGCAAGACGATTTTCGACGGCTACCGCCAGACCGAATCCGATCATTGCGAAGTGCTGGCCATTGTGAAAGACGGACAGGGTGTTCCCGCGCTCAGGCCCGGCGAAGAGGGCGAGGTCGTTCTCGATCACACGCCGTTCTACGCCGACTCCGGCGGACAGGTGGGCGACATCGGC
>WNFD01000988.1_pt1 | contig 28982 bp, 25 predicted proteins | sample 5400491 | NCBI WGS metagenome assembly WNFD01 (sample SAMN13153343, study PRJNA577476) | soil metagenome | isolation source: 120 cm saprolite under Douglas fir tree site 2 hole 2 replicate 2 | place: USA:California | collected 2015-04-18
CGGCCCTTCGAGAAAGACCACCGAAGTGAACACGCAGCTGATGGCGAGCGTCGAGACCAGCGTCGGCACGGCGATTCCGGCGGCCCCATGAAGGGTTGCCGCGGGAAGGGCCATTCGCTCCTCGGTGAGCAGGCGATGGGTATTCTCGATCGTCACCGTCGAATCGTCGACCAGGATGCCGACCGCAAGGGCCAGGCCGCCGAGCGTCATCGTGTTGATGGTCTCGCCCAGGAAGTACAGCACCACGAGCGACGCCAGGATCGATAGCGGAATCGAGATCATGACGACCAGCGTCGAGCGCCATGATCCGAGAAACAGCAGGATCATCAGCGCGGTGAGCGCAGCCGCGATCGCGCCCTCGCGGAGCAAACCCGCAACCGATGACTTGACGAATACCGACTGGTCGAACAGCTCGTTGATCTGGAGGCCGGGAGGCGCCGCGGCGCGAGCGGCTTGCAGGGCGGCCCGAACTCCGTTGACCACCTCGAGCGTCGAAGCATTGCCGTTCTTGATGATGCTCAGCAACACCGAGCGCCGGCCGTCCTCGCGAACCACGTTCTGCTGGACCAGCGAGCCGTCGCGGACCTGGCCCACATCCCTCACGAAGACGGTGGCGCCATTCGTCACCCTGATCGGAATGTGCGTCAGGTTCTGTGCGTTGACCGCGTTGACGACGTCGAGCGGTGTCAACCCGCGGGCGAGCAGCTTCGCCGGATCGAGATCAACCATGATCTGCCGGTACTTCCCTCCGGCCGGCGTAGGCAGCGTCACACCATGAACGGGCGCCAACTGCTGGCGGAGCCGATAGATCCCGTAGTCGTACAGCTGCTGTTCGTTGAGACTGTCGGATGTGAGGCTGATCTGCAGGACCGGGACGCTGGAAGCATTGAACTGCACAACGATCGGCGGCTGGATTCCGGCCGGCATAAGCGCGCGAATGGCGTTGGTCGCCGAGACGATCTGCGCAATGGCGAGGTCGAGGTTCACGTCCGGCTGGAAATAGATTTTCTGGATCGACAGGCCGTTGAGGCTCTGCGCTTCCATGTTCTTGATGCCGTTGACGTTCGAGCTGATCGAATACTGACTGTAGGTGGTGACGCGCTGGTCGATTTCCGGCGTGCTCAGACCGGTATAGCTCCAGATCACGGTCACGACCGGGATTCGGATCTCCGGGAAGATGTCGGTCGGCATCGCGCGTATCGCGGTGACCCCGAGAAAAAGAATCAGGGCGGCCAACACATAGAAGGTGTGAGGGAACCTCAGCGCGAACCGAACGATACCCATTCTTCGACTCCGGAATTTGCGATCTCGCCGCCACGGTTCCCGGTTTTCTCGTGCCCGGGTTCAATCCCATGAGCGACAGAGCTTCATCTTCCTCCTGGAGCCTGATCGGGCAGCGGTTCGCGCCGCCATGGACACGCTCGCGCAAATCTAGTGGCTTGGCCGGCAGCCGCTGTGCCGTTCGTGCGCCGATTGGCGCGAAATTGCGGAATCCGTCCGTCGAGTCGGGACACATCCGGGCCGGCGCGGCGCGCGATCCTGCCTGCTCCTCATTCAAGACTGCGGCGATAGTCACTCGGCGCTTGCCCCGTCATCCGATGAAAGGTGGCGCTGAATGCACTCGTCCCGCTGAATCCGACGTCGAACGCGATCTTGGTAATCGAGGCACGCGGGTTTGCCAGGAGGACCTTTGCGCGTTCGAGCCGCCGCCCTGTGTAGTAGCGATGCGGCGGTTCTCCGAAGGACTGCTTGAACGACCGCAGGAAATGATACGGGCTCAATCGCACGAGATCGGCCAGCGCGTTGAGGGAAATGGTCTCCGCCAGGTGCTCCTCGATGAAATCTGCCACGCGCTTCTGCTGCCAGCCGGTAAGTCCGCCGCGGTTCGCGGACCTTGACATCGGGGTGACCCCATTGGGGCGCATGAGCTCGTGGGCCAACAGGCCGCCAAGGGCTTCGGCATACATACGATCGCCCGGATCGGCCTTGCCGATCTGTGTCTTGAGCTTGAGAACCGTTTGCCAAAGGCTGCTGTCCTCGAAGAACAGCCGGGGCTGAAGCTCGGCCTCGGCGAAGCCGAGGTCGGGATCGACCGGCACCGCCTGCGGATCGATGTACACGCACGTCGCACGCGCCAGCAGGCGTGGATTGTGCGAGACGAAATACGTCCTCCCCGCCGGGACGAAGGTCAACTTATGCGAGTAGTTGCGGAGCGCGGATGTCGGCAACCCTTCCAGAAGGGTCTTGCCGTCGTATCGCGCAGCTTGCTCGGTTGCGATGAGAAGGTGGGATTGCCCCTTGAAACGCAGCTCGAAACCCTCGTGGCTGATCATCTGCACGGTCTCCGCCTGCAGACCACGCCAGTGCGCGGTTTGCCGTCTGACGATTTCGGCCGGGGAAAAAGTGACGGTAGAAGACTGGCGTGCAACGGCTTCGGCCGGAGAGACGTCGATCCTGAAGACGCTTGGATTATGGGATGAGTTGATCGAGATATCCATGATATGGGGCCTGTTCGGTTCGCTCGTTGCCGAGTAGCCCCTCCTGTCGCTTCTCCCTGCCTCGACGGGCCCACCGGCAGAAGCTTTTTTTGAGCCGGTGATCGAGACACGTGTCACATAGGCGGCGCGATCCCGTGCCCCAATGTCCTCGACACATCCGTCACAGCGATTTGATGGTTGCGGTCACGGATATTTGAACGCACGCATGGTGAACCACAGCGGATTACGACGCCTGCCGCCGAAAACCGGGATGCCAGATCCTCACCCCGGCAAAGCGACCACAGGAATCAGCGCGCTTTGATTACATTGCCGAACAATACGCCGAGACAACCGAATAGAAGCACCGCGCCCGCGGCCAGGGGGAGATTCGGCATCAGCACTGCCGATATCGCGGCAATCACCACGACACCGGCAATTGCCAGGGCGAGCGAGCCGTCGTCGACGAACAGCCCCGCGAGTCCACGCATCAAAGCGGCCAGCATGGTCATTGCAGCACTTCCCCTGTCCGCCGCATGAGGGCGACGGCCGCCAGAGAGACGGATAGGAACAACGCGGCGAAGCCCAGGATTGCCAGATCCTCGCCGGGCCAGGGGACGCCGAGGCCTTCCCCGGTCCAGAACACGCCGAACGCCGACAGCATGACGCCCACGGCGAACTTGAGCGTGTTCTCCGGCACTCGCGCGAGTGGGCGATGCACGGCAAAACCCACGCCGACCACCAGCGCACAGGCCGCAGCCGCACCCATGCTGGCAGCGCCCATCAGTCCGCGGCCCGCTCCGACGGCGATGACGATGAACACCACCTCGAGTCCTTCGAGAACCACGGCCTTGAAACTTGCAAGCCCCGCGAACCAGTCCAGTCGCGCTTCATGACGGCGCGCCTTGTCGCGCAGTTCCTCGCTCTCGGTTGCGAAGGCCAAAGCTTCATCATGCAGGGGAATTACGCTCGCCGCGCGCAGGATCGCCTTTCGCAGCCATCGCATGCCGAACAGCAGCAACAGGATGCCGACGACGAACTGCAAGATGTTGAGCGGGACGCGGTCCAGCAAAGGCCCGAGCAGGGCCACGATCAGAACAAGAAGCGCCAGGCCGGCGACCGCGCCAAAGCCGGCGGGACGCCATCCGCGAACGGTGGCGACCGCCAGCACGATGGTGAGCGCTTCCACCGCTTCGACCAGCGAGCTCAGGAACGCCGTCAAGACGGCCGGCGCGGCGGAAGTCCAGAACATCAAGTGCTCCAAGTCGGCAACGGCCGAACGCACGCGCGCTCGGAAGGTTGCAATAGCCGCCGTGCTCGATCACGACTTGGTGCAAGACCCGCACAACCACGGCAATAGGGCGAAAGCCATCGGTCAGTCTCGCTGCGGCGCCGTCGCGTGCCGCGCTACCACGATGGTCAGCCCGCCGACCATCGCGACCGGCACCACCAGGCAGACGAAGCCCAACTCATGCCAGGCCACGGCGCCGGCAACCGTGCCGACCAGAAAAGCGAGCACGATCGGGACCGTCTCGGCCAGCCGTTTGCGGGCGCGTGCTATATCCGCGGGTGCCGGGAAGCCCGCCGTGCGCCCGACCCACAGCCGTGCCAGCAGGACCTCGGTGCCATCGATCGCCAGTTGCGTGGTGTTGGTGGTCATGACGTTGGTCGACGGCGTGCCGCCCATGAGCAAGCGCACGAAGGCGCTCTGCACTCCCATGGCACAAAGCCCGAATAGCCCTGCGACGAGCGCCGCCGGCTGGTCGGGATCGTTCATGTCCGGCACGACCAGCGTGGTCGCCAGCAGGCCGGCGAGCAGCAGGCTCTCGAGGCCGAGCACAAGGGGTGATGCCCGCCAGCCCCTATGGCGCGCGACCGACACCACGACGGTTGCGACGGCAGCACCGAGCAGGAACACCGGAATGGCCAGCACCTTGACGAGCACGCCGTGTTCGCGCACGACCAGGACGGCACCTATGCTCACGAAGCTGCCGGTGACCTGAGCCACGAACAGCCCGAACAGCGCGATGAAAGTGCAGCCGTCCACATAACCGGCTGCGAAGCCGAGCACGGCCGACACAGTGCCGTAGGAGCATGCGCACCATTTGGGAGTCATGACTTCACCACCCATCGCAACGGAGGACGCGGCCGCTCGCGCGGGGATCATTGCCCGGCTTGACCCGGCAATCCATCTTCTTGAAGCAATTTCTTAGATGGATGTTCGGCACAAGCCCCGCGCCGAAAGGGACAAGGCGTGACAACGCCGGCTGCCAGTCAAATCGGCAACCGCAACGTCAGCTACTGCGCGCAACAAACTGTCCGATCCGGCGCGCCACCTCCCCGAGCTCGTAGGGCTTGCGCATCACTGGGCCGGCCTCGAATAGCTCGCAGGCCACCGCACCCGGTCGCGGCGCGCCCGATGTCAGGATGACTTTCACGCCCGGCTGCTCAGCCCGAATCCACCGGGCCAGAGCGAAGCCGTCGGGACTCCCTGGCGTCTGCACGTCGGAAAAGACGACATCGACGCGCTCGCCCGTTCCGAGCACTCTGATTGCCTCGTCGGCAGTGCCGGCCTCGACCACCCGGAATCCGCGATAGCGGAGGTAGTCTGCAACTACCATGCGCACTAGCACTTCATCCTCCACAACCACGATCGTCGCAGACGGGGTCGATCGATCGCTGCTGAGGATGTCGCGTACGGTCTTCATGACGGCATGATTCTGGACGCGGCTGCTGAGTTCCGCGTCGCGACGACGCATCTCTTGGATTGCGCAAGTTTCGGCTAATCGCCGCAAGATCGACAAAGCAGCTCGTAGGGCTCACGCCTATAACAAGAGCCGCGCTCTCGATGTGCCCTCGGGTAGATTGCCAGTATTCCATCCTCGGCCTCACCAACAAACCGAGAAGGCGCGTGCGACCCGCCGCGCTGCAAATCAGGGAAACCCATGTCCAAAGCACCGACCTTGACCACGACGGCGGGCGCACCGATCGCCGACAACCAGAATTCGGAAACAGCGGGTCCGCGCGGCCCGTTGCTGATGCAGGATTACCAGCTGATCGAAAAGCTGGCGCACCAGAACCGCGAGCGCATCCCGGAACGCACCGTGCATGCCAAAGGCTGGGGCGCCTATGGTACCTTCACGGTGACGCACGACCTCACCGCGTACACCAAGGCCAAGATCTTCTCCGCGATCGGCAAGAAGACCGACTTGATCGTTCGCTTCTCCAATGTCGCGGGCGAGCTCGGCGCCGCCGATGCCGAGCGCGACGTGCGGGGCTTTGCCGCCAAGTTCTACACCGAGGAGGGCAATTGGGACCTCGTCGGCAACAACACGCCGGTGTTCTTCATCCGCGATCCTTACAAGTTCCCCGACTTCATCCACACCCAGAAGCGGCATCCGCGCACCAATCTGCGCTCGCCGACGGCCATGTGGGACTTCTGGTCGCTATCCCCGGAGAGTCTGCACCAGGTAACCATCCTCATGAGCGACCGCGGCCTGCCGCGGAGCCCGCGCTTCATGAACGGCTACGGCTCTCACACGTTCTCGTTCATCAATGCGAACGACGAGCGGTTCTGGGTCAAATTCCACTTCAAGACCCGACAGGGCATCAAGTTCGACACCAACCGCCGGGCCGAGACGATCGCCGGCAAGAGCCGCGAGTCGTTTCAGGAAGATCTGTTCGGCGCCATCGAGGACGGCGATTTCCCGAAATGGACTCTATTCGTCCAGATCATGCCGGGGCAGGACGTCGACAAGCATTGGTACAATCCCTTCGACCTCACCAAGGTATGGCCGCACGCCGACTATCCGCCGATCGAGGTCGGCGTCATGGAGCTCAACCGCAACCCGGACAATTACTTCCAGGAGATCGAGCTCGCCGCGTTCTCGCCCTCGAACGTCGTACCGGGGATCTCGTGGTCCCCGGACAAGGTGCTGCAGGCTCGCATCTTTTCCTACGCGGATGCGCACCGCTATCGGCTCGGTACCCACTACGAGATGTTGCCGGTCAACAGCCCGCGATGCCCGGTGCATCACTATCACAAGGACGGCCCGATGCGGTTCTTCGAGGCGCTGACCGGCAATCCGGACGCCTATTACGAGCCGAACTCGTTCAACGGCCCGGCGCAGGACGAGCGGTTCCGCGAGCCGGCGCTGAAGATCTCCGGCGACGCCGACCGCTACAATCACCGCGACGGCAACGACGATTACCGGCAACCGGGCGATCTGTTCCGCCTCATGGATCCGGATGCACGAATCCGTCTGATGGACAACATTGCCGAGGCCATGCAGGGCGTGCCTGTCGAGATCGTCAAGCGCCAGATCGCACATTTCTACAAAGCCGATCCGGACTACGGAGCCGGGGTCGCGAGTCGCATGGGAGTCTCGATCACCGGTTTGACCGCACCGATTGCGGCGGAATGATCCTAGGCAATGGCCGACCTCGCTGGCGCAGTGGCTGCCGCCTGACGGCGGCATCCGGCGCGCCGCGTGAGCTCTGGCGATGCTGGGTTCGAGCTCATCCAACGATCCAACACCTGATTGCCGCAACGGACGGCGAATTGCGGCAATTCTGAAAGAGCGGCTTCGGCGCATCCGAGCTATCGATCGGCGCAAGCTCGCTTGCGATTTCGTTCCGGGGCGTCGGCAAAGTGCTCCTCGATAAGGAACCGCGATCATGGAACTCGATCCCTCGCTTCGCGCCGCCATGCTGGGGGCCATCCCCCGCCTTCGCGCGTTTGCGATTTCGCTGTGCCGCAATCCCGAGCGCGCCGACGATCTTGTGCAGGAAACGTTGCTGCGCGCCTGCGCCAACATCGCTCAGTTCGAGCACGGCACGAAAATGGAGGCCTGGCTTACGACCATACTGCGCAATCAACACTATTCCGAGTATCGCAAGCGGCGCAGAGAGGTCGAGGACGTCGACGGGATCTACGCGAAAACCCTGGTGGCGCACCCAAGTCAGCTTGCCTCCGCGCAATACAAAGAACTGCGGACCGCGCTCGCCAGGCTGCCGGACGAGATGCGGGAGGCACTCACGTTGGTCGTCGGGTCCGGCCTTTCCTATCCCGAAGTCGCCCGGATCTGCGGCTGCGCCACCGGCACGATCAAGAGCCGGGTGCATCGGGCCCGAGAGCGCCTTGCCGCCATGCTGTTCCTGGAGAGCCCGGCCGATCTGGCCGAAGACGCCATCGGTCGGTCGGTCGTGGTGGGTGCGGAGCACGGGCGTTTCTACGCGCATTAGTCGCCGTCCCGTTACGCGACGGGAACCGCCGCAAGCCCAGATTACAAAACCCCACAATGGGGTAAGGCGAGACTAATCACGGCAATTCCGAGGAAGCGCGTTCCGGGCATCGGCCGTAGCTTTCACTCGGTGCTTCATCGCCGATTCAGCCCGCGTGCCAATGCCGAGGTTTCGAGGCCGGCAGGCTGCCAGTGATTCCTCGGCGCCGGATGCGGGGATCGACGCTTGATGTTTTCTGCGGCCAATCAGGGCCGCCCCGGGGAACTGTTCTCCCGGGGAACCGTTCTGCAGCAGGAGGACAACCATGGGACGTTGGTTCATCGCCACAATGGTGGCGGTTCTCCTGAGCGGCAACGCTGCCTTCGCGCAGACGCCGTCCGCCTCGTCGCCCGGCATGCTTCCGACCTCGCCGTTGGGCCTAACGGGTAATTCGCGGGTCGGCATCCCTCTGGGTGCCACGGGGCTCGGAACGCCCGGCGTGAGTCCGCTGCCATCCGGCACGTCGATATTTGGCTCCAGTACGGGCAGCACGATCCCGTGCTCGGTTGCGGGAAGTTCTACATCGGGAAGCTCTGGATCAGGAGTGTCCGGGGTACCGAGCTCAACCGGTACCTTCGATGGCGGCGGCATCGCAGGAATGCCCAGCGCGACCCCTCCAGGCGGCATCAGCGGAACGGGCGTCAGCCCGGCCACCACCGCCACGGCGGTGTCCGGGAGTGGGACGTCGCCTTGTGGCGGAGCGGCCGCAACCAGCGGCAGCGGCGCGTTTTCGTCGTCGCCCTCGACGATCTCTCCCGGCGGCGCCGGCCGCACCGGAATCCCGATGGGCTCGACCGAGATCGGAAACGCGGGAATTAGCGGCGTGCCCGCCGTCACGACGCCGAGCCCCGCCATTTCCAACATCCTGCCGGGGAGCTCCAATTGTCCCACGAATGGAATGTCCAACGCCCAAAACCCCGGAGCAATCCCGTCAACGACGGGCTTTCCGGGCGTCTGCTGAACCGACATCGCAGGGGGAGAGAGCGTCATGCGACGAAAGACGGCGGTTCGCGCCGGCCTGCTGCTCGTCGTCTTGGCGGGCGGCGGTGCTTTCGCGTTCACGCACGGATTTGGATCCAAAACATCCGCACCGAAGCCTAGCGCGCCGACGCCGGTGCCAATCGTCGCCGGAACGGTCGAGCAGCACGACGTGCCGATCTACCTGACCGGCGTCGGCACGGTGGTCGCGTACAACACCGACGTCGTGCGCAGCCAGATCCAGGGCCAGATCGTCAGCATCAATTTCACCGAAGGGCAGGCGGTGCACGCCGGCGACCTGCTCGCCCAAATCGATCCGCGTCCGTACCAAGCTCAGGTCGACCAGTACACCGCGAACCGCGATCGCGATCAGGCCCAGCTCACCAATGCGAAAGCCAATCTCAACCGCTATGCGCCGCTGGCGCAGAAAGGCTGGGCGACTCCGCAGCTGCTCGACACCCAGAAGGCGCAGGTCGCGCAGCTCGAGGCGGCCGTCAAATCCGACGAGGCGCTCATCGAATCAGCGAACGTGCAGCTCAGCTACACGCGGTTGACTTCGCCGATCGATGGCGTGACCGGCATTCGGCAGATCGACGTGGGCAACATCATCAGTCCAGCAAATACGAACGGCGTCGTGATCGTCACGCAGCTCGAGCCGATTTCGCTGATATTCACGCTGCCGGAAACCGTTCTGCCGCTAATTCAGCAGCAGCAGCAGCAGAAAACCCAGGAACCGCTCGCGGTTCTCGCCTACAGCCAGGACAACACGATGAGGCTCGCTCAGGGCACGCTCGGCCTCGTCAACAATGAGATCCTGCAGACCACCGGCTCGATCCAGCTCAAGGCGAATTTTCCCAACAAGGCGCATAAGCTTTGGCCGGGCGAGCTCATCAACGCGCGGCTGCTGCTCGACACGCGGCATGACGGCCTCACCGTTCCCGCATCGGTCGTCCAGCAGGGCCCGAAAGGCGCCTACGCGTACGTGGTCAATCCCGACAGCTCGGTGGCAATCCGCCCCATCAAGGTCGCGCAGGTCAGCGACGGCCAGGCGCTCATCGATTCCGGCCTGACGGCCAACGAGCAGGTCGTGGTCGACGGACAATACAAGCTGCAGCCCGGCACGCATGTCACGATCCTGCACGGCCAGGCGGCCGAGGAAGCCGCCGCCCAAAGCGCGCAGCAGGCGCCGATCCCATGAACATCTCCGCGCCGTTCATCCAGCGGCCGATCGCGACCGCGCTGCTGATGGTTGGATTGCTGGTCGGCGGTCTGGCCGCCTACCCGCTGTTGCCGGTGGCGTCGCTGCCCAACGTCAATTATCCGACGCTCCAGGTCACCGCGCAGCTGCCGGGCGCCGACCCGCAGACCATGGCATCCTCGGTGGCGACACCGCTCGAGCTGCAGTTCGGCGAGATCCCGGGCCTCACCCAGATGACGTCGGCGAGCGCGCTCGGCTTTACCCAGGTCACCCTGCAGTTCGACCTGAGCCGCGGCATCGATGGCTGCGTCAGCGACACGCTCTCCGCGATCAATGCCGCCACCGCGAACCTGCCGCCGAACATGCCGTATCCGCCGACGATCCGGAAGGTCAACCCGGCCGACACGCCGATCCTGGTGCTCGGCGTGACCTCGGACAGCCTGCCGCTGACCACGGTCGACGCTTATGCGGAAAATATTTTACTGCAAAAGATCTCGCAGATCTCCGGCGTCGGCCTCGTGGGTATCGGAGGCCAGCAGAAGCCGGCCATCCGCGTACAGCTCGATCCGGAGGCGCTGGCCTCCCGCGGCATCAGCCTCGAGGACGTGCGCAATGTGCTCGGCCAGGCGAACGTCGATCTGCCGAAAGGCACCCTCAACAGCCCGCGCCAGACCTACACGCTCAACACCAACGATCAGCTGCTCAAGGCCGACGAATACGACAATCTGGTCATCGCCTACAGCAACGGCTCGCCGGTCCGCGTGCGCGACGTCGGCCGCGCCATCAGTGCGCCGGAGAACAATCTGATTGCCGGCTGGTTCAACACGCAGCGGGCGATTATCCTGGTGATTCAGCGCCAACCCGGAGCCAACGTCATCGAGACGGTGAACCGGGTCAAGGCGATGCTGCCGGTGCTCCAAGCGTCGATCCCTCCGGCCGTCAAGGTTTCGATCATTTCCGACCGCACCGAGACCATCCGCGCATCGGTCGCCGACGTGCAGTTCACGTTGATGCTCACCGTTGCGCTGGTGGTCATGGTGATCTTCGTGTTCCTGCGCAATTTCTGGGCAACGATCATTCCCGCCGTTACCGTGCCGCTGTCGCTGGTCGGCACGTTCGCGGTGCTCTACGAGCTCGGATACAGCCTCGACAACCTCTCGCTGATGGCCCTGTCGATCGCGGTCGGCTTCGTGGTCGACGACGCCGTCGTCGTCATCGAGAACATCGTGCGGCATATGGAGGAGGGCGCTTCACCGTTCGAGGCAGCGCTGAAGGGCGCCGGCGAGATCGGCTTCACCATCGTGTCGATCACGCTGTCGCTCATTGCGGTGTTCATTCCGCTGTTCCTGATGAGCGGGTATGTCGGACTGCTGTTTCGTGAGTTCGCGATCACGGTGAGCGTCGCTCTCATTCTCTCGCTGCTGATCTCGCTCACCCTCACCCCAATGATGTGCTCGCGGCTGCTCAAGCCGGAGACCAAGGAGCACGGGTGGCTCTACCGGTTGTTCGAACGCGGCTTCGACGGCCTGCTCAACGCCTATGAGGCAGGCCTGAAGGTCGTGCTGCGGCACCGCTTTGTCACCATGATGGTGATGCTCGGCACCATCGCGCTGACCGGGTATCTCTACGTGGTGATACCCAAGGGCTTCTTTCCCCAGCAGGACACCGGATTGATCATCGGCCTCTCCGAGGCGGCGCAGGATATCTCCTTCCAGGCCATGGCGGAGCGCCAGCAAGCTTTGCTCAATGCCGTGATGCAGGATCCGGCCGTCGCCTCCATCGGTTCGGGGGTGGGTGCCGGCGGCGGCAACACCACGGTCAACAACGGCCGCGTATACATTGCACTCAAGCCCCAGAATCAGCGCCCCAGCATGGACCAGGTGCTCGCGCGGCTTCGTGCCAACCTCGCCAAAATCCAGGGGATCACGCTTTACATGCAGGCTGCGCAGGACATCACCATCGGCGGGCGGGTGTCCAAGACCCAGTACCAGTACACGCTCGACGATGCCGACCCGGGCGAGCTCAACCATTGGGCGGCGCTCTTCCTCGAGAAGATCAAGGCCGTCCCGGGCGTCACCGACGTCGCCACCGATCAGCTCAATGCCGGGCCGAAGCTCGACATCACCATCAAGCGCGAGGTCGCATCGAGCTACGGCATCCTGCCCTTCACCATCGACAACACCCTCGACGACGCCTTCGGCCAGCGCATCGTGTCGACCATGTTTACCACGCTGAACCAGTACCATGTCGTCATGGAGGTCGATCCCAAGTTCCAGTACGGGCCCGAGGCGCTCAACGGCATTTACGTCAAATCATCGAGCGGGCAGCAGGTGCCCTTGTCCACGTTGGTCGACAGCGTCGTGACGGTGGCGCCGCTCGTCGTCAACCACCAAGGTCAGTTTCCCTCGGTGACGATCTCGTTCAACCTCGCGCCCGGCACCGCGATCGGTAAGGCGGTGAGCGCCATCCAGCAGATCGAAAAAGACCTGGGCAAGCCGCTCTCGCTGCAGACGAGCTTCCAGGGCAACGCCCAGGCATTCGGAGACTCGCTGTCGAGCACACCGATCCTCATCGCCGCAGCGCTGTTCGTCATCTACCTAATTCTTGGGGTGCTCTACGAGAGCGTGATCCACCCGATCACGATCATCTCAACCCTGCCGTCGGCCGGGCTCGGCGCGCTGTTGCTGCTGATGGCGGTGCACTACGATCTGAGCGTGATCGCCATCGTCGGCATCATCCTGCTCATCGGCATCGTCAAGAAGAACGGCATCATGCTGGTCGATTTTGCCCAGCAGGTCGAGCATAGCGAGGGTTTGACGGCCGAGGAATCGATCTACCGCGCCTGCGTGCTGCGCTTTCGGCCGATCCTGATGACCACGATGGCGGCGCTGCTCGGCGGCGTGCCGATGATGCTGGGCACGGGGGTCGGCTCGGAGATTCGCCAGCCGCTCGGCTACGCCATCGTCGGCGGCCTGGCGTTGTCGCAGATTCTCACGCTCTACACCACGCCGGTCGTCTACATCTATCTCGACCGGCTGCAGACCTGGATGTTCGGGGGAGAAAGGAAACAAGCGGTCTCCGGCCACGCCGAGCCAGTGCCCGCCGAATGACCGGCAGGGGTCGCCCGGGTGGCCGACGAATTCGGTAGAAGTGGACAAATCACGGCAATCCACGAAAAGCTATTTTCCGGTGCAACCATTATTTTCGATAGCATCTGGCAGCGGCTACTACCCGGAAGCCAACCCGTTGCTCCCGTTGGCATACCACGATGCAAAGAGCAAAACCCCGGCGGCGAAATCGATCCCGGTTGTGGTCAGACCACAATGAGGGGATGGGCAACGTATGTCATGCGGAACCCGCTGGACGGGCTTCGTCCCTCCGCTCGAGAGGAGTCAATGGGTCATGATATCGAGACGCGAAGTACTGGCAGCGACAGCCGCTGGTGCGGTGATGAGTGCCGCCACGGCGCGCGCGGCCTCCTTCGGCAATCCGGACGAGCCGCCGCAAGGAGCGATCAACGCCAAGAACCCGGGGAGCGTCACCGATCCGGGCCCGCAGAATCCTGCGGTCGTCGGTCAGTTTCCCTCGGCGGTATCTCCGCCTGCGACCGACGTCGGCGGCATGCCGATGACCTGGGCATCCTTCAACAACGCGCCACGGCGCATCCAGAACGGCGGCTGGGCGCGTCAGGTCACACAGGCCGACTTCGCGATTTCCGAGACGATCGCCGGCGTCAACATGCGACTGGCGGTCGGGGGCATCCGCGAATTGCACTGGCACCAGGCGGCCGAATGGGCGTTCATGACCTACGGCAACTGCCGGGTCACTGTTCTCGACACGAACGGCCGGCCCTATGTGGCAGATGTGAAGGAGGGGGACATCTGGTATTTCCCCGCCGGCTACCCGCATTCGCTGCAGGGGCTCGGCCCCGACGGGTGCGAGTTCGTCATTTGCTTCGACAATGGAGCCGCGAGCGAGTTCAACACCCTTTTGGTGACGGACTGGTTCATCCATACGCCTCCGTCGGTTCTCGCCAAAAACTTCGGTGTGCCGGTCGAGACGTTCGCGACAATGCCTCTGCACGATCTCTGGATTTTTCAGGGCAAAGTTCCGGGAGAGCTGTCTGCTGTCAAAAAGGCGATGACCGGAAAGGCGGGCGCTCCGCCGTACCCGTTCACGTTCTCTCTCGGATCATCGGCACCCGTCAGCGAGACCAAAAGCGGCAAGGTGCAGATCGCCGACAGCAACAATTTCAACGTTTCCACAACGGTTGCTGCGGCGCTCGTGACCGTTCGACCCGGAGCGTTGCGGGAGATGCATTGGCATCCGAACGCCGACGAATGGCAATATTACGTCAAGGGCAAGGGGCGCATGACGGTGTTCAACACCGGTCCCAATGCGCTCACGATGGACTTCAACCCGGGCGACATCGGTTACGTCAAGCGTAACTACGGACATTATGTACAGAACGTCGGCGACAGCGATCTGCAGTTTATCGGCGTGTTCAGGGCTCCCCGTTACGAAGAATTCGCCTTGTCGGACTGGCTGACGCATACGCCGCCGGCGTTGGTCGCCCAGCACCTGAACGTCGACGAGACGACGATCGCGAAGTGGCCCAACGAGCGGCCGGCAGTCCTGCCCGAGTGATCGGATCGGGCGCGCGCCATGGCTTTTGCGGAGATCGACGTGCCGACTTGCCGACTGCGGTCGCGTGCCTGCCGCGCACCGCGGCGCGCGCCGGCCACCTGGTAGGAGGCGAGCGGCTCGTTCCCGAGGAGACCGCGATCGTCGTCCCGATCTTCCTGGCGGCCTTCGCCACCCTGACCATCTCGTTCTGGCCGTACATGATCCCGTTCGTCCTCACCACCGACGAAGCGGCGGCGCCTCGATCGAGTCTTGCGTTCATGTTCTGGGGCGAGGGCCTGTTCGTCCCGCTGATGCTGCTCTACACGATCATCAGCTACAGAGTCTTCAGGGGCAAAGTCGCATCCACGCCCGAGCACTCTGAGACTGCTTAGGTTCGACGGACAAGAGAGGCGGATTGTGCGGGGGCCAATTGAACAATGGCGGCAACATCGGCACGACCACGGCAATACGCATCAAGCGTTTTTCCGGCATTCGGATAGGCTTCCCAGCTCCCGCATGCCCAACTCAGCGCCCCCGCAGGTGCGCCGGGTCGGACGCAAACAGCGCTTCACTGATCATTCGCAAGGAGCAGCCGCATGAGAAAGAACGCACTGAAACCGGTTGCCACTCACGGCGTGTCGAGCGGTCAGCCCCGGTTGCACCAGCGCGGCAGGGAGATCCAAGCGTTTGGGACCGTGCGGCGGTCTTTGCTCGGGCTATCTGATGAGGCGCGGCTGTATTCCTGCCAACGGCTCAATCAGCTCTTGGCCGACACGCGGATTCTCCACGCGTTGTACAAGAACCACCATTGGGTGATGCGAGGACCTGGCTTCTATCAGCTGCACTTGCTGTTCGAGAAGCATGCAGATGAGCAGATCGAGCTGGTCGACGAGATCGCCGAACGGATACAGGCCCTGGGCGGAGTCGCGGTGGGCGATCCCCGGCACGTCGCCGAGATCACCAGGATCCCCCGGGCACCGAACGGCTGCGAGGCGGTGCCCGCGATGCTGTCTCGGCTGCTGGAGGCGCACGAGCTGATCCTGCTCGACGGACACGACGCAGCTACGAGCTTCACCGAGCGGGGCGACGATGGCACAAAAGACCTGATCGTCTCCGAGGTGATCCGCATCGGAGATACCCAGGTTTGGTCCCTCGCCGAGTATCTCGCCAACGCCCCGCTCGTCCGTGGCTGAGACTAAGCCGCGCGATTTGTGCTCGATGGCACGACCTATGAGGAGAAGAGGCGCACGATCGTGCCGAACGGCCCGGCAAGCAGGTTGCCTCGAATAACCGATAAAGGTATGGCTTCTCCCATGATGACACGTCGGAGCCTGCTGGGCACGGCAGGTCTAGGCGGGTTGGCACTCCTATCCGCACCTGCCTGGGCGCAGAGGATGATCGATTTGCCGCTGCCCGGCGGTCCCGACGCGCGATCGATCACAACCCAATTTCCCCAGAAGGGTTCAATGATCCTGCAGCGGACGCGACCGCCGCTGCTGGAGACTCCTTGGGATGTCTTCGACAAGGGTGTGTTCACGCCGAACAATCAATTCTATGTGCGTTGGCATTGGGCCGGTATCCCGACCTCGGTCGATATCGATACCTTCCGCCTGACGGTGCACGGTCATGTGCAGCGAACCATGTCGCTGACGCTCAAGGATATGCTCGATGGGTTCTCACGCGTGGAATTGGCCGCCGTGAATCAATGCTCGGGCAATTCGCGCGGATTCTTTGCGCCGCGGGTGCCGGGCGCCCAATGGGTGAACGGCGCCATGGGGAACGCGTTGTGGACCGGCGTCCGCCTGAAGGACGTGCTCGATCGGGCGGGTGTGAAGGCCGGCGCCGTGCAAGCGCGCTTCAGCGGCCTCGACGAGGCGGTTGTGCCGGACGCGCCGCGCCTGATGAAGTCGCTCGACGTCGACCACACGCGCGACGGCGAGGTCATGATCGCCTATGCGATGAACGGCGAACAACTCCCCTTGTTGAATGGCTTTCCTTTGCGGCTCGTCGTTCCAGGCTGGTACTCGACCTATTGGGTCAAGATGCTGAACGACATCGAGATTCTGGACCAGCCCGACACCAACTATTGGATGAAGACGGCCTACACCATTCCGGATACGCCGCACGCCAGCATTCGGCCCGGCGACACCGGCGTGAAAATGGTTCCCATCAACCGGATGGTTCCCCGATCCTTCCTCACGAACGTCAGCCCCGGCAACACGGTGCCTGTCGGCGCGCCGACACCGGCGCGTGGCATAGCATTCGGCGGCGACTGCGGCGTTGCGAAGGTGGACATCTCGAGCGATGCAGGCAAATCCTGGAACGCGACTCAGCTCGGAAAGGACGAGGGGAAGTACGGCTTCCGGCAGTGGGAAACCCGGATCACGCTGCCGTCAGCAGGCAGATACACTTTGATGGTCCGCTGCACGAACACCAACGGCGAGGCCCAGCCCGATACCCCCAATTGGAACCCCGCCGGCTTCATGCGCAATGTCATCGAATCAGTCGATGTCATCGCGGCCTGAGAGGACTGGCCGTGCTCCGGACATTCATTGCCGTGGGGGTTCTCCTGGGCGCTGCGCTCGCGCCGTTCGCCGCCTGCGCCGCCGCACCTCTCGAGTTGAAATCGGTCACGGTCGACCTGCCGGACAGCGACCGGACATTCCCCCCGGGCCCGGGATCGGATGCAGTCAACAACAACTGCCTCGCCTGTCATTCCGCCGGCATGGTGCTCAACCAGCCGGCATTATCGAAGGCCGCCTGGAGCGCCGAAGTCAACAAAATGATCACAGCCTACAAGGCCCCCGTGGCGCCAGAAGACGTCGGTGCAATCGTCGAATACCTGACCAGCCTCCCAAGCGCCAAATAGAAAAGGGACCGGGCCAATGGTCGCTCATGGCGGCTTCAGCCCCCGAATGTCGTGCCGGAGGGCGATGGCAGGCAGCGGCTGCAGCCACTCGGCGGCGCCCGCGCGGTCGCGCAGCTCTCGCTCGCGCCCGCCGCGCACGGCGGGATCGCGGACAGGAAGACGACGCCCAGCAGCCCTTCCGGTGAGAGCTGCGGACTACCGCCTGAAGCGAGACCAAGGGCTCCAACGCTCGGACTGCCGAAGTTCCGATTCCCATGATCATATGCTCCTGCAATGTTTTGAGCGATCACGATGTACGTAGAGTAATGACTGCGGCCGCATCACAGCCACGTACCGCCAGCGATCTCTATGGTTGCCTCGGCTGCAGCGCGCAGTGCGGGCGCTGCGCGCGCACCATCAAGCGGATCATGGACGAAGCGCTCTCGGCTTCCAGCTGTTGTTGCCGTAAAACGAGCCTGCCTCCGGCTCCCGTGGTTCGTGCCGGAGACCTACGCACCGGGAGCTCCTCATGGTCCGCATCGCGGCACGGTGGAAATCGCTCGGCACGCAAGTCCGGGAGCACAGGGCCCAACTGGGGCTCTCCCTCAGGGTGACGGTCGCCGCTCTGTTGAGCTTCGTACTGTCACACTTGCTGCGTGTTCCCCTGCCATTGTGGACGGTGCTGACGGCGGTGATCCTGACGCAGGTGAGCTTCGGCAAGTCGCTGAAGGCGACCATCGACTATCTGGTGGGTACGCTCGGGGGCGCGGTTTATGCCGGCGCCGTCGCCGCGCTGTTCCCCCACGCGAACGAAATCGCGCTGGCAGGCGTGCTGGCGATTGCAGTCGCACCCTTGGCTCTGCTCGGAGCGATCAATCCCCGCTTCAGCGTCGCGACGTTCACGGGGGTGTTGGTGATCCTGGTTCCTGAAATCACCCATGTGAGCTCGATCGCATCGGCGTTCTATCGCGTGCTCGAGGTCGCCCTTGGAGGTCTCACCGCCGTAGCGGTGTCATTCCTGGTGCTGCCGGCGCGTGCCCATGCTTTGGCGATCGAGGCCGCGGCCCAGATGCTCGATCTGATGGCGCGGTCTCTGCCTGAGTTGTTCGGTGGCTTCATGCAGGCCCGCGACGCAACCGCGATCGGGCGCATCCAAGACAACATCGGCCAAGCCTTGGCGCGGTTGGAGGCCCTCGTCGCCGAGGCGAGGCACGAGCGGATAAGCCTTCTCGCCGCGGAGCCCGATCCGGGGCCACTGCTGCGCACGCTGCTACGCCTGCGTCACGATCTGGTGATGATCGGACGGGCGGCTGCCGTTCCGCTTCCTGAGCCATTCCAAGGACGGTTCGGACCGCTGCTGGCACAGATCGCGAATAGCGCAGCCGATTACCTGCGCCGGAGTGGAGAAGCGCTGGCCGCCGGGCGCGATCCGCCGTCGCTCGATGCGGCCGAAGCAGCCCTCGACGACTACGCCGATGCGTTCACCATTGTTCGCCACGAGGGTCTTACACGAGATCTGCCGGCCGACACGGCGGAGCGCATTTTCGCGCTGGGTTTTGCCCTTGACCAATTGCACCAGAATTTCCGCGACCTCGAACGCTGGGTGAGGGAAGCGGTAGCTGGGCGGTAAATGCGGCCACTTCGGCGCAATTTCGCGTTACACCCGGCAAAATCGCGATAGCGCTATTTTCTCGGCAGCATACATCCCGGCAGAACTGGCCGCCGCAGCAGGCGTCGACGCTCCTTGGGCCGGGCCGGCTATTCAAGATCAGGAGTTGACCATGAGAGTCCATCGTCCATTGGCTTTCCTCCCAGTCATATTCCTGCTGACCCAGCCTGCGTGGGCGGCACCACGATCTGGAGGATCCGCACCGCATCCGGCCCTTCGGGGGCTGAGCGGCGTTCCGGCCGAGGTGCCAAATCCTATCACACCACAATTCAACGATCCGGGTCCGCAGCTCACCCCGGTACGGCCGGGCAATCCGGTGCAGCAGCTCTCGCCCCTCGGCAATTCGGGGCAACCGGACTCGCTGGGAATCCGATAAAGGACGGAATTTGTTGAAGACAGAAGTCCAACTGGTTGGGCGGGCGGGGTCGGCTCCGCCTACTTGCCGTTGCTTGTCGCGATTTCCGGCGGTCCAATCGGAGGCTGCGCACTGTTTTTTGGGGAGATCGAATCGGCCGGGTGAACGGAGGTGAAGCGCGACTTCTCCTCGGCAGCTTGGTTGTCGCTAAGTGATCCACTCCGGCTTTCCGCATAGAATCCGGACCTCGACAGTCAGGTCAGGGCAGCGATGCGCGACCAAACGGCACGGCTCGTGCCGGCGTCGGCACGCCATCGCGCCACCACAGCATCGACGCGCCGATAGTCGGATTGCCGCAAGAAGCAATAAGCACCAGCAAGATCGCGTAAGCAGCCGCGACGCTGCGTATTACCTGTCCCTTGCGGTCCACCGATCGGATGTTGGCACTTGAGACGGCCGGTCGTGAACCGTTCACACCAGTAGTTGACGCGCGGCTCGCGTCCAAAGGAGAATGTCATGTTGCGCAAGATGATGATGGTCGCGGCAGCGGTTGCCGCTCTTTCCCTCGTCGCCACCGATGGTTTCGCGCGCGGTGGAGGCGGGGGCGGTGGTGGCCATGGGGGCGGGGGCGGGGGCGGGGGCTTCAGTGGCGGCTTTGGCGGGGGCGGCGGCCACAGCGGCGGCGGCTTCGGCGGTGGCCATATGGGTGGCAGCTTCGGCGGCGTCCATGGCGGCTTCGGCGGCGTCGATGGGAGAGGGTTCGGTCACGCTCGCGGCTTCGCGGGCTCTCAGGAGAGAGGCCACCAAGGCGAACGGGGCGACCGAGGCGAACGGTTTCACCACGCTCGTCATTTCCGGCACGACTTCGACGACTTCGGCGGGTACGGCTATGGTTACACCTGCGACTACTACTCGCCCTACTACCCATACGACTGCGCGTCGCCGTATTACCGATGGTGACCTTGCCTGCAAACTGACGATGTCAGCAAAGATGCAAAACGGGCTCCGCAGCAAGGCGGCGGAGCCCGTTCCGACAAGCTTGATCGCGGCGCTAAACTAACCCAGATCGCCGCTCAGTGCCCTTGCCGCCTTGAGATCGGCCGTGTCGAATCCCTCGGTGAAGCGATCGTAGACCGGCATTAAGAGGGCGCGCGCGTCTGCAGTGCGACCTTGTTCATGCCATAGGCGGGCAAGGCTGGTAGCGGCGCGCAGTTCCCACGACAAGGCGCCTTGCCGCCGCGCCCAGTCGAGCGAGCGCACGAAGTGCTCCTCGGCCGCCGCCGCGGCATCCGGCGCAGCTTGCTGTCGCAGCAGCTCGCCTTTGACGCGCAGCTCCTCCGCGATGCTCCAGCGCTCTTCATTGTGCTCGGATCGTGCCAGCGCCTCGTCGATCGCGGCGAGCCCCGGTGCGACCCGCCCGGCGGCCGCGAAGCCTTGTGCCAGCGCGCGTAGAAACGCGGTGTGATACTGGACGAATCGCGCTTCGCGCAGCTCGTCGATCGCGACGCGGAGCAGCTGCAATCCGTCGTCGACATCGCCCCGCTGGCGCAGAAGGTCGCCTTTGAAGCATCGCCCATGGGCATGCCAGACGTCGAGCGCATGGCGTTCGGCATGGTCGAGCAGCATCGCAATGAAGCGTTCCGCTGCCGACAGTTCGCCCGCCAAGAGCGCAACCGGGCAGGCTGCCAGGGCAAGCGCATTGCACAATGAAAGCGTGTGGTTGATCGACAGAGCGTGCTCGATATTGCTCTCGACGTCGCGCAGGGCCTGGTCCACGAATCCCTGCAGCCAGAGGGCCCGCGCCAGCGTGATGCGCGCCGTCACGCGCTGATCGAATCGGAAGCGCACGGCATCGGATCGTCGGGTGGGCGTGACGTAGCCCTTGAGCACGCGCTCGATGTGCTGCCGTGCGCCGGCTTGGTCACCCAGAAAATGCAGCGAGGCGCCGATCATGCGATCGCCGATGAGGGCGTCGGCGGGGTCGGGCGCGCGCGCCGCTAGACTTCGGAATCGTCTTGCGAGTGCCAGTGTCTCCCGGAACTCGCCGTTGTTGACGCGACCGGCCCATAGCCCCCAGAGCGCCCGCAACTGATAGTCGGTGTCGTCGAGTCGCTCGGCAAGTACGAGCGCGGTCCTCCAGGCTTCAGTCTCGCGCTCCGGACCGGTCGTATACATCAACGACCAGCCGAGTGCGGCGTAGAGCTGCATCTCGCAGCGCTCGCCGCGGCTCGATCCCGGCTCCAGAACGGCGAGCGCCCGCTCGACCCGCCCCCGACACTCGTTGATCAGCGACAGCTGGAACCACAGCGGCGTGGCGGCGACGGTCAGGGCTACGCCGATCGCCGCGTCGCCGCCCGGCGAAAAACCCCAGTCCAACGCCACCCGCAGATTGTCGATCTCGGGTGCATACGTGGCAAGCCATTCGCTCGTGTTTCGCGTCTCCCATTCGGTTTCAGCACACTCAAACAGATGCCGGTAGTACTCGGCGTGGCGGCGTGCGACTGCTTCAAGCTCACCGCTTTCGACGAGTTTCTCGAGCGCGTAAGCGCGAGTTGTCTCGAGCAGCCGGTAGCCGGCGGTGGTGTCATCGCCTTTCGCCGAGACCAATGACTTCGTGACCAAGTTCGCAACGCCGGCGACGACATCCGATGCCGCGATCTCGGCGCCGGCCGCGACCGCGCTCGCCGCCTCCAGCTTGAAGCCGCCCGAAAAGATCGCCAGACGACGCAGGACCACGCGCTCCGGCTCGGCAAGCAGCTCGTAGCTCCAGTCGAGCGTCGCCCGCAGCGTCTGGTGCCGCGGCAGCGCGGTCCGCCTCCCCCCGGTGAGCAGGTGGAAACGATCATTGAGACGGGTGGCGAGCTCCTCGATCCCAAGCGCAGCGGCGCGCGACGCGGCGAGCTCGATCGCGAGCGGGATCCCGTCGAGCCGCCGGCAGATTGCCGCCGTTGCCGCCGCAACGCGTCGGTCCGGCGAAAAGTGCGGCTGTGCCGCGCGCACGCGCGCGACGAATAGTTGAACGGCACCGTAATGCAACGGATCATCCACATCTTGAATGCCCTCCGCCGGGACATCGAGCGGCGGCACCCGGTAGATGTGTTCGCCCTCCGCCTGCAACGGCTCCCGGCTCGTCGCGATCACGCGAACGGCCGGGGTGAAGCGCAGCAACGCCTCGCTCATACGCGCCGCCGGGTCGAGCACGTGTTCGCAATCGTCGAGCAGAAGCATGAGCCGCCTGGCACCGAGCGCATTGGCGATGCGTTCGGGTGACACTGCGTCGGCGGCGAGCTCCAGATGGAGCGCAGTGGCAATCCTGAGCGGAACAAGATCGGGATCGGACAGGCCTGCGAGTTCCACGACCCACACCCCATCGACGAACTTTGGCAGCAGGCGCCGGGCGACCTCGAGGCCCAGACGCGTCTTGCCGATACCTCCGGCACCCGTCAGGGTGACGAGGCGGCGGGAGGCGGTGAGGCCGAGGATCTCCTCGAACGCGACGGCGCGGCCGATCAATTCGGAAACCGGCTCCGGCAAGTTCGTCGATGGACGGGCCGAAGGCTCAAGGACGACGGCCGTGCCTGCAACCGCCTGCGCCTGAGAATTTGCCGAGACCGTGCGTATCAGGCCGGTGAACTGGTAGCCTCGTCCGGCGATCGTGCGGATCAAGCCGCGATCCGCCGCGAAGGCGTTGCGCAGCGTCGAGATCTGGACGTGCAGGTTGTTCTCTTCCACGACCTGGTTCGGCCAGACACGCTCGATCAGCGCGTCTTTGCTCACCACAGCCCCCGACGCCTCGATCAGCGCCATCAGCACATCAAAGGCACGCCCGCCGAGATGGATCGGTCGACTATCGGCAAGGAGCTCGCGGCGGTGCGGCAAAACCCTGAAACGGCCGAACTCCATTGCCGCCGGCGTTTCGGATAGGGGATCCATGAGCGCGATTGTAGCGCGAATTTTCAGGTATTTTCAGGGTTTTTAAGAAGGCTGCTCCAAATGGCATGCCGCCTCGCGGAGGCGATCGTAGATCGGTGCCCCGACGCGGTGCGTCAAGGTCTTGCTCGCGTCACGTATGCAGTTTTCGAGGCAGAGCGGTCATTGAGTAAGTACAGTCGAAGCCGGCCTCCTCGCCGTGGAGCACAGTGGAAAGCGGGGGCTGCCGCCGCAACCGATCGCCCCATAGGGCCAGCGCGTCACCTGAAATCGCCGCCAGTTCCTTGCCGGCGGAAAAAATGTCGTGCCGTTCGGAGATTATGACGCCTCACCCGGCTTCGTTACTCGACAAAAAAAGGGCCGGCGGCAGGCGCCACCGGCCCAAGTGTCTACGTCCAAGCGAAACCCGCGGGGAGGAACCAGGCTTCGCGACGACCCACGCAGCGATCAGGACCAGGAGGCCGGACCCGAGGGATCGAGCGAACGTGGGCCTGACGTAGACATCGCTCGTATGCTCGGTTCGTCTTAAGGCTTCGACATCGTCCGAATGTAAGCGGCCTTGGCGCAAGCTGCTGCGGCGAAATTGCTACGATTGATGCGTTCTTGCACCGATCTGGAGGCTGCGCTGCACTTGGTCCAACCTTGTTGATCGCGGAGCGGCTGATTACACCCGGCGCGCCGAAGGGGAGGCTCACGGCTTCCGCCACACCGGTGTCTTCCTAGGTCAGTCCGGCTTCGTCGGCAGCAATGCGGCCGAGCGCCGACCAATCGAGTGCCGCATAGCCACGTGCAATTCCGGCCATCAGCCGATCGCGTGCAATGCGGACCGACGGCATGGGGACGCCCGCGGCTTCCGCCTCCGCGAGCGCCAAACGCACGTCCTTGAGCGCCAGCGGAAGGACGAAGCCCGGCTCGTAGCGCTGCGCGACGATCTTGCCGCCGTAGATCTTGTGCACCCGGCTGCCGTACATGGTTTCGGTCAGGATCTGGAGAAACTGCTCGGGGTCCTCCCCGCGCTTGCGCATCAGGGCAACCACTTCGCCGAGCATTTCCAGTGTGGCCGCGGTCAACGCATTGCCGGCGAGCTTGATCAGATTCGCGGTCGCGGGTTCGGGGCCGACCACGAAGGTGCGCTGGCCCAAAATGTCGAAGATCGGCTGGCAGCGCTCGATATAATAACCGCTGCCGGCGGCGACGATGTAGAGCTGACGGGCCGCGGCGGCATCGGGATTGCCGAACACCGGCGCGGCAACGTAGCCCTGGTCGAGCTTGGCGTGCCCCGAGTCGATCGCCGACGAAGCGGCCGTGCTAATGGTGCTCATCGAGAGATGGATGGCGCCCGGCATCAGCCCGGAAGCAAGCCCATTTCCGGGCCGCGGCTCCAGGCCGAACATGACGTCCCGGACAGCCTTGTCGTCCGGCAGCATGCTGACCACGATTTCGCAATCGAACAGGTCCGCGACTTCGGCCGTCGTGTCGAGCCCGAGCGCAGCAAGCTGCTTGATGCGTTCGGGACGCCGGACATAGGCCCTCACATCGCAGCCGGCGTGCACGAGATTCGTGGCCATGGCGGCGCCCATGCGTCCAAGCCCGATGAAGCCGATGCGCTCCTCCACGGGTCTGCGCTTCTGGACGCCCTCCGCAGCGCGAGAATCGATGTGGTCGTGCATGGAAGCCTCAAAGCATCGTGACGCCTGATTGCGGTAGGAACTTAGTCGTTTCCGCGGCGGCGGCTGTGCCTCGATTGCCGCGTTTGGCCCGCTCTTGCCGAAAATCGAGCGTGGACGCGCGATCTTGCGGGCCTCTGCCGAACCAAACGGGCGAATGCGCGAAAATCCGCCGCTTTACGTAGATTTCAGATGATTTCGGAACGTTTCAGGCCGTCGCCAAGGACCTTTCAGGCGCCGAGCGCGATATTTCGTGCACGGACGGAAGATTCGAGCGCCAGAGGTGCAACGCCATGTCGATGAACCCGCTGCCCACGAACCCTACGCCATACGCGCCGTTGAACTCGAATGCGCTGCGGCCGCTGCCGACGGCCAGGGTGCCGTCGGTCGAGCGGCGATCTCGATCCGGCGGAAGACACGACGACCGGGCCGATTGGGATAACGCTCGCCGATCCGTCGAAGTCCCGCTGCCAAACCAAGGTATGAGGCTCTCAAACCAATACGCTATTCGGATCAACCTCCGTACGATGGGCGGTTTGCCTCGATCGAACTATGCTCTCCTGAGTTGGTGAGAGCCGGAATGGGGCCGGGGAAGTGCGAGCTAACCGACGCGAACGTCAAAGGTGGAATCCATGTTGGCCAACTCCCTGCGTACGAATCTGGCATCGAATGGTCCTTTCGACCGGAATACCTCAAAGCCGGGCCAAGCCGCCATGTTGCTGTCGCTGGACGGACACTCCCGTGCCCGCGAAAGGCACGACATGCGCACCGATCCCCGGGCTCATCGGCTGCCCAATGGGCCCAGGGTCGACGCTGCCGGTCATGCCGTGGAGATTTATCCAGCCGACATCGTGAAACGTCGCACCATGGCCTCGAACGGAATGGCGGGGGAGATCGTCCAGGCCACAAAGCGTGGCAAAATCGAATCTCGCTTCCGCGCGCCTGTCCACCTGCTCGCCGTATACGACAGGGGCATGCGCCGGGACGGGGAGACGTTCGTCGAGGGGCTGCCCCGCTCGGCCCTGCGAGATCTGAGACGAAAGCTAACCTTTGTGCCGGCAGGTCACGAATATTATGACTGCCAGGACCCGCACATTCTCACGCGCGTGGCTTACTTCTATTTCGATCCAACCGAGCTGGCAATCGATCCGGAGCTGAGTTTCGCGGAGATGGCTCCGCGGCTGTTTTTCGAGAATGCGGCGTTATGGAGTACGGCGCTCAAGCTGATGTCCCTGGTCGAACATTCGCTTTCGGCGAACCGGCTGTATTTCGAAGCTCTCGGCGCCGTCCTGGCGCACGAGCTGGTGCGGCTCAACACCGGAGCGCCCAGCAGCGTACCGCCCGTGCGCGGCGGTCTCGCCGCCTGGCAGCAACGGATCGCGGTCGCGTACATCGAGGAGCACCTTGGCGACCAGATCCCGCTCGCCCAGCTCGCGCAGCTGGTTCGGCTCAGCCCGCACTATTTCTGCAGGGCCTTCAAGCAGTCCTTTGGCATGCCGCCGCACCGCTATCACACCAGCAGACGCATCGAGCGCGCGAAGATTCTGTTGGCCGATCCTGCGCTCTCGGTGACGGAGATCGGATTGACCGCGGGCTTCAGCGAGACCGGTTCGTTCAGCGCGGCATTTCGCAAAGCGACCGGACTTACCCCGACCGGATTTCGCAGCCTCCTCTGAGCTCGGCAAGACTCCGCACTACCTGGTGAGAGGGAATGGGAGAAGGGGAATTCGCTGAGATGGAGACGCCCATGTTGACCGCGAACGAACTTGCCGACGACGAATTGCTCGGAATGTTGGATCGTCGCTTTTGGCTGGCGCGCGCCGGCTCGGTCGCGCTGGGCTTACCCTGCACGCTGCGCAAGGCTCTATGTCGGGCGTATGCGGCTTCAAGCGAAAGCAGCCGCGCCGCGTCGATCGTCAAGCTGGCGAATGACGAGATCCGCATTGGCTCCGGCCAGATCGGCAGGCTCCGACAACGGATGGGCCTCGCAGGCACCGGATCCAGCTAGCGAGACTCTCATCGTCAGCTTCGCCCCGCCCGTGTCGTGAGAGCTGCGAGCTTACAATGCGCACGTTCAGAAAATCATCGATGCCCAATGCTTCACCGGCGAGGGTTGCTCGCGACCGCATCGCGGCTGCGGCGCGCAGGACCGCTCAGGCAGTTGCGGTTTTCGTCGTGATGGGCGTCTTGTTTGGGAACGAAGCCGCGACGGCACGGCCTTCGCCTATCAACAGGATCGTAACTCAAACAGGGCCCGCGCATTCGTCCCGGCATGACCGGCGGCCCGCTTCGCCCGCCCAGGCAATCGAACGAATTTCTTCCGAACCGTTCGGGTTGCCGACGGTCGAAGCGCTGGAGGGTCCGCTTGTAACGAGGTGGCGCGGCGTCGAAAGAGAAATCCGTCGGGATGAGCTGCTTCTTGCGCGTTGCGCCACGGATCGGTCATGCGGTTCGGCCCCGGCTCTACGGTTGATGGACATCGTCGATGCGGCGCGTCGACGCGAGGGTCGCTCGCGGGTCGGGGAGATCAACCGGGCGGTCAATCTGGCAATTCGTCCGATGAGCGACGTTGCGCAATACGGAGTGCCCGACCTGTGGACCGCGCCGATTCAGACGTTAACGGCCGGTGCCGGCGACTGTGAAGACTATGCCATCGCCAAATACGTCGCACTCGAGGAGGCCGGAGTCGCCGAGGAGGATCTTCGCCTAGTCGTCGTGCGGGATACGCGACGGCGGGAAGATCATGCCGTGGTCGCCGTGCGCTTGGACGGCCGCTGGCTGGTACTGGATAATCGCTGGCTCGCCCTGGTCGAAGACGTCGAGCTCGAGACCTACCTTCCAATGTTCGGGATGAATCGCGAGGGCGTGAGACGCTTCGTCGCCGCCCAACAGCGCGTCTTTTCTCGAGGCGCGACAGAGCCGGCTCCGGCACCTCTGCGCTCGCAAAAGCAGCCGCTCGAGCACGCTTCGTGACTATCGGACTGAGAGGCGTTGGAAATGGCAACCCCACCCGACAACATAATCAATTCGATGCACGAAACGTTTCTCCTCGTGATCATCGCGTTCATCGCCTTCGCGCTTATCGCCGCCGCCAACGGAGCGTACACGAACAAGGCTCGTCACCCACGCGACCAAGCGAGCGACATCCGGTCGGGCCACGAGACCATGATGGCTACGCCGCAACAGCACGCCAATGGCGCGGGAGAGAGAATGTAGTCCGATGAAGCTCGGCGCGCTTTACTCAGGACAAATCGTTGAGAGCCAGCGATTCAGCTCGCGGCATCGAAGCTAATCGAGCCGCGGGATGATCCCTGCCGCGCATCGTCGGAACGAATTGGACAACAAGGAGGCAGCTATGAAGATCGAGTTTCTGTCCTTCCTCGAGTGGTCGCTGCAATTATCGATCTTGCTCAACGTTTTCATGGCCGGGCTGTGCGGGTTACTGGTCTATCAGGACCGGAAAGCAAGATAGAAACTTGGGCAACGCCGCAATCGCAAAGCGCCGCGCCGGCGGAGGCGGGAGCCTCAGGCGCTGGCTCGCAGGATCACGCCCATGAAGAGTTGGCGCGTGAGAACTTAGGGCCGGCCCCGCTAAGCGGGGCCTTCTTCCGGTTCTCTCGGTCGGTCGTCGACCGGCGATCGGCGCAATTGCGCAACAATTTGAGCAAGTGACGACGATCGCCGAGTGAGCACGATGAGTATCATTGTTGTTCGCAGATGTCGCGGAAACCAGTGCCTTATCGGGTAGCGCTTCAATGTCGTACAAGATTCTGTTGTTGTTCGCGCTCTTTGCGCCCATTATGCTCGTTGCGGCCGGCCGTTGGACCCATGTTGCAGACCGAAACAAGCTGCCGGGCACGAGGTCCAATCGACTACCTTGCGACGCCGAGCAGCCTGGAAATCCGAATTTCAAGCCTACGCCAGTAACGCCGTTTGTTGAGGCGTGAACTTTCG
>WNFD01001732.1_pt1 | contig 28938 bp, 31 predicted proteins | sample 5400491 | NCBI WGS metagenome assembly WNFD01 (sample SAMN13153343, study PRJNA577476) | soil metagenome | isolation source: 120 cm saprolite under Douglas fir tree site 2 hole 2 replicate 2 | place: USA:California | collected 2015-04-18
ATCTTCAACCTCGTGCACAGCCTCGCAGGTGGGGTTCTGCTCTTCGTTGTCGGACTGATCGCCGCACAGAGGGCCACCAAGTTCGACCCCGAGATTCTGCGAATACTGCTGAACTCGGCCAAGTTCAAGTCAAGTTATGACCCCATGAAGTGGGAACCGCTCGATATACGGATCAAATCGAATGTTTAAGTTGAGCGAGATCGTCAAGGATTGGAAAGAATCTGGGGCGCTGCAGGCAGCACATTAACCTCTATGGCTTCTGGGACGAAGAGACCTTTCTGACCAAGTCGGGAGACCTTGGGATGGTCTTGCGGGTGAAAGGCATCGATTACGAAAGCCTGGACCACGCCAGTCGGGACTATGCCGTCAAACGGCTTGAAGCTGCTTCGCGAGCCTTCGACTCGCGCGTGCGGGTTTATCAGGCGCTGCTCAAGGCGAACGAGCCTGCAATCCCGCACCGGGAATACACCAATCCCTTGGTCAAGGCGGCTATCGACCAGCGGATGGCCTACTTTGCCGCCAAGGCCGACCAACTGTACTCCATTGATGTCTATTGGATCATCGTCGTTCAGGGCAGCTATGCGAAGAGCACACTTTGGGAGGCCCTGCGTAAAGTGCCGACCGACATTGGCGGCTCTTTGCGCGATGTCCTGGCACTCTTCTCCCGCGACCAGCAGCGCACGTTTCTCCGTGCACAGATCGAACGCGACCATCTGCTGCTTCGCCAGAAAGTCTCAGGTTTGATTGGGCAGCTCAGTGATCTCGTCGAGATCCAGCTGCAAGGGGCCGAAGAAGCCTTCCGCATATTGCGGCGCTTCATCAATTTCGGCCCCTTTAAGATTTTTTGCTCGCATCTAGCGGGCAGCCGGTATCTCGACTTCCAGCTCTGCGACTCGGAGATTGAAGCACACCGCGGCCACCTGCGACTCGACGACTACTACGTAAGGGTTTTCACGCTGAAGGAACTGTGCCTCTCGAAATCCTCGAAATATCTGAGAGGAGGAGAATTATACTTCCTTCATAATTTTCTACTCCGATGCTTATTTCCCTCACGTTATTGTTCACCACTCTGTTTTCGATGTTCCGTTCGCGCGCGGCGCTTCAGCTGGAGAACCTGGCTCTGCGCCACCAAATCGGCGTGCTTCAGCGGTCGTCGAGAAAGCGCCCGAAATTGACCCCAGCAGACCGCCTGTTGTGGGTCTGGCTGTCTCGCATCTGGCGCGATTGGCGCCCGGCCCTGGCCATCGTCAAACCCGAAACGGTCTTGGCCTGGCATCGTGCCGGCTTTCGTCGGTTCTGGACCTGGAAGGTGCGGCGCGGCCAACCCGGACGACCGGTCATCTCACGCGAGATCCGAGATCTGATCCGCAGGATGTGCCGAGAGAATTCTGGTTGGGGTGCACCCCGCATCCACGGTGAACTGCTCAAACTTGGCATCGACATCGGTGAAAGCAGCGTCAGCAAATATATGGTGCACGGCCACAAGCCGCGGTCTCAGAATTGGCGAACTTTCCTGGAGAATCACGCCAAGCAGTTGGTCTCCATCGATTTCTTTACCGTGCCTACTATTCGCTTCCAAGTGCTTTATGTGTTTCTGGTGTTGGCTCATGACCGCCGGCGCGTTCTCCACTTCAATGTGACGGCCCACCCGACCGCCGAGTGGACAGGACAACAACTGCGGGAAGCCTTTCCCTTTGACCAACTCCCGCGCTACCTGCTGCGCGACCGCGATGCTATCTTCGGTGATGCATTTGGAGGGCATGTCCGAGACATGGGCATCCGCGAAGTGCTGTCTACGCCGCGCTCCCCTTGGCAGAGAGCCTATGTGGAGCGGGTGATTGGTTCCATTCGGCGCGAGTGCCTCGATCATGTGATCGTGCTCCATGAAAGCTCGCTACGCCGAATCCTAGGTTCATATTTCCACTACTATCACCGATCAAGAACGCATCTCTCGTTAGGGAAGGACTCGCCCGAGCCGCGACCGATTCAGCCGCCGGAAATGGGGTCAGTCGTGGCGGTGTCCCAGGTCGGTGGACTGCACCACCGCTATGAACGGGGGGCCGCCTGAAAGAGCCGGAGTCTATACTTCTGTTTCGCCGTTTGAAATCTATGTCCGAACTGTGCTCACTTGCACACGCGTGTCCCTATGAAGTTCGTTTACCAGACTGGAGCATGCCCGCGAGCTGCTGAGATTCACGGTTCGCCCTGGGGATGCCATCTGGCATGGGTTGCACAGAATTTTCGTTAGGGACTAACGCTCCCTCACGCGAACAATAGATAAGGAAGCGGGGCGTGCCGCCACAACCGCGAAAGTGTTGACCAACAATTGCGGATTCCCTCCTTTCGGTACAAGATCGGTACAACTGACCGAGAGAAAAAGAGGTACGTTGTTCCCTAAGCGACACCAGATAAAGCACTTGGAGTTTGTAGTTTCATAGTTCGGGACCAGGGGGTCGGAGGTTCAAATCCTCTCTCCCCGACCAACTTATTCTTAATCAATGACTTACGGGTTATGAAATCTGGAATGACCCCCCTAGGCTAAGCACCAGGGGGTCGGTTCCGCTCGTCTCTATCTTCATCAAAAATTATGGAACTGAGGCTAGAGATCAAGCGGCCAAGAAAAGAGGTAGGGTTACAAAGGTTTCTTACATTCTCTCAGGCATTAAACCTCGGCAGCCTTGTCTCCCTTTATTGCCAAGCGAAACCCTGCCGCAAGCGCAACCGCAATCCCCGGCTACACCCTCAGGATGGCAGTGCGGTGTATCAGCAGACAACTCGGCATGTTCAACCGTATTTTAGCCCTGACGTTCACTACCGCGGCCTTTATGACCACAACAGCGCAGGGCAGTTTGAAGCCTCCTCCTCCACGGCGGCTCCCGAAGGGCCCTTCTTAATCTTTCGTACAGCGTGACGAATTTTCGTCTTCTGGCCACAATGACGGCCGATCTGTCGTCCACTGCTCAGTAACAGAGCAAACAACAAATTCCTGCCGGCGCGCTTCAGGTGTGCCTGATTGCGGGCAGAGGAAATCCGTGTGTTCCGCAACTGGCTGAATGTGGCCTCCTTGGACGAATACATCCCAAGCCTGGCAAGCAAACGGGCGATGGAGCTGAACACATTTACTGGTGTTTACCTGCTCAGGCTGGTAACCCGGAGATAGACTTTCTTCAAAACAAACGCCGCTGATCCACAGGGAGCCCCGGTTCAACGGTTCAACCGCCGTTCAACCAAACTGCGAGGCCGGTGGGGAATAAGGAGGAAAAAATGACTATCACTACCGATCTCGTGGAAGCCTACCTGAAGTGCCCGACCAAATGCTTTCTTTTGTCACACGAAGAGGTTGGAACGGGAAACGCTTATGCAGAGTGGACTCGAACCAAGAGCACCCACTTTCGCTCGGAAGGTATCCAACGCTTGGTGGCGAGGCTTGCGCCTGAAAAATGCGCTACAAGCATGCCAGGCATAGAGAGTCTTCGAGCAACTCATTGGCAACTCGCTATAGATTTCAAAGCGGGCAGCAACAACCTGCAGGGTTCCTGTCACGCCGTGGAGCGTATTCCGCCATCGGGACGAGGCGGAGCTGAGCAGTTCGCTCCGATTCGATTCGTGTTTCGCAACAAGCTCACTCGCGACGACAAGCTCGTTATCGCATTTGATGCGCTTGTGTTGTCGAAAATGCTAGGCCGGACGGTCGAGATCGGCAAGATTGTGAACGGGGACAAATATGCAGTTTTCAAAGTGAAGACCTCGACTTTTGCGGGCGATGTAAGGACGTTAACCGGAAATGTCGGCAAGCTAGTTGCCAGCCCCTCACCTCCTCCTCTAGTTCTGAACCGGCACTGTCCCGAATGCGAGTTCCAAGCTCGCTGCCAGCAAAAAGCCATCGAACAAGACGACCTCAGCCTTCTCGGCGGCATGACCGAAAAGGAGCGCGCGGATTTCAACAGCAAAGGAATCTTCACCATTACCCAACTCTCTTACACCTTCCGGCCCCGCCGCCGACCGAAAGAACTAAGGGACAAACGAGAGCGATACCACCACTCACTGAAGGCGCGCGCGATCCGGGAGAAGAAAATCCACATAGCCGGAAGCCCGGAAACGATGATCGAAGGCACACCGGTTTACCTGGATGTTGAGGGTTTACCGGACCAGGATTTCTACTACCTGATTGGAGTTCGAGTCAAGGCAGACGATTCGATTGCTCAGCACAGTCTTTGGGCTGACAGCCCCTCGGATGAGGGGCGCATTTGGCAAGAGTTCCTCTTGAGACTGGCCAAGGTCCAGAACCCGGTTTTAGTTCATTACGGAAGCTTCGAGAGCATCTTTCTCAAAAGAATGCGCGAAAGACACGGGGTATCGCTTGATGGATTTGGTACGACCAAAGCACTCGAATCGCCGGTGAACCTCCTTTCTGTCATCTTCGGACAGATCTACTTTCCGACCCACTCGAATCGGCTAAAGGAAATTGCTGGCTGGCTGGGCTTCAGATGGTCAGACGAGAACGCCTGTGGTTTGCAGTCCATCATATGGCGCCATGACTGGGAAAAAACGAGAGCTCCATTGGTGAAGGAAAAACTTGTCCGCTATAACTCAGAGGATTGTGCCGCTCTGGAACTAGTTGCCCATACCGTTACGCAAATCATTACACAGGGTATCGGATCGGCATCAGAGACGACAGATAGTCTAGAAGTTGTGGCTGCGAACAACGTGGATTGCAAACTGACAATGTGGCCCAGGTTCAGCAGTTCCATTGAAGGGTTGGAGACCATTAATCGGGCCGCCCGCTGGGATTATCAGCGCGACCACATCTACATCAGGACCGGCGCAGAACCGAAGCGAGCCCAGCGGGCAAGCAAGAACCAGGCGAGAAGGCGCACGCGTATCGGCAAGGTGGTGTGCGAACCAACGCGTATCTGCCCTCGCTGTCAAAGGAAAGGAACTCAGATGTTTCGGACGGTAACAAAATGCCTCCGGGATCTGAGGTTCAGCAGGTCTGGCGTTGCCGGCTCGATAGTGAAGTATCGGTTTCAGGTTTTCTGGTGCCCCGCCTGCGGAGCATTCACCCCATGGCCGAGAGAATTCTGGGATCGAACTACATTTGGACGCAACCTTGCCGCATTCGCCATCTTTGAAATCATCGAGCTGTGTGTCTCCCAGCGCTCGGTGACTCACACTCTGAACAGACTGTTCGGCTTCCGAATGCAAGAAATTGCGGTGCGTCGCTTGAAGACGCGCGGGGCCGAATACTATCGGGAAGCCCGAGAGAACATACTGGCGGAGATGCTAAAAGGAAATGTGATTCACGCGGATGAAACACGAATTAAATTACACGAGAAGACGGCGTACATCTGGGTTTTTGCCACATGGCAGAAGGTCGTTTACTTCTATTCCGACACACGCGAAGGGAGCTTTGTCCAAGAAGCTTTGCAGGGATTCCAGGGCGTTCTGGTGTCCGATTTCTACACTGCCTACGATTCGATTGCATGCGCTCAGCAAAAGTGCGTACTTCATTTGATCCGAGACCTCAATGACGCGGTATTGGACAACCCATACGATGAGAGCATAAAGGGCATCGTGACGACATTTGCTGACCTTTTTAGGGCGATTGTCGCGACCATCGACCGCTGGGGTCTCAAAAGCCGCTTCCTGCGGAAACACCTGCTGGATGTCGCCCGCTTTTACAAGCGCATATCCAAGATGGAGCACTTGAGCGCGGCTGCGTCGAAATTGAAGGCTCGGTTGGATAAAGACCGGGGCAAACTATTCACTTTTCTAAGCCACGACGGTGTTCCTTGGAATAACAACAATGTCGAACACGCGATCAAGGCCTTTGCCAGGCTCCGCCGGGCTATCGAGGGTCTTTCGACGGCAAGAGGGATCGAAGAATACCTCATACTCTTGAGCATTTGTCAGACATGCAAATATTCCGGCTTGGACTTTCTGGATTTTCTCCGCTCTGGCGAAACCGATATTGGCGCTTTCGCTGCAATCCGACAGAACCGACGGGAACGTCGCGAGAAGGTTGGTTGAACCCGGCAAACTTCTCGCCAGCCATAGTGGACGCTTTCCCTCGACTGCCCGTAACTGTATCCATTTTCAAGTGCAACAGAACGTCCCCCGGGGCGCATTTGGCCTGGCACCAAGACGGCACAACTAGGCGAAGAGAGCGTGCGATCTCGAGTCTGAACCACTGATATGCTCAGCTCATTGCTGGTTCGCCGGAGCAAATCAATATCCGTCGTGGAGCGGGAAAAAGGGGCGCTCCCCAGGCAGTCAGCAACAGCACGCCCTTGGGAATAAATTGTTCTGCTTGGCGAGACCGCGACAGGCGATACAGGTTGTCAATCAAGGCGTGCTCAAAGACTGCTCTCTTTTTTTTTCGCAAGAGCATCGAAGTGCTGTTTCCAAAGCTGGAAAGTGGCGTCAGCGAATCTGTACTGGGCGAATGCTCGTTATTGGAGTGTGATTGTTCGAGGCACGGGAGGCGCTTTCGAAATGGTCGAGAAGGTCGCGCACAAGAACGAATTGCGGCGACAGGTGCAGCAACAAACCGGAAGCCTCGCATCGGGGTGACTCTCCCTAGAATCGCAGGACTTGTTCCCGTGAGAGAGAAAAGTCACGCTGTCGCAACGACGCGGAGATGCCCTTGGCGGCGTGATCGTGGCGCGGGCTTTACGGTGATCTCAACGTCTCGGCCAAGCAGGGTCAGGAAATGCATAAGTCGCTCGGTCGAGAAGCCAGATAACTGACCTCGCAAAAGACGTGAAATCTTGGGTTGATCGATCCTCAGTATGTGCGCGGCGCGAGTTTGGGTCAGTCGCTGCGCGCGAATGGCTTCGCCAATACGAATCGCAAGGTCGGCCTTGGCGAGACGCTCTTCGGGGTTAGGTAGACCGATGTCGGCGAAGATGTTCCCGCTGCCTTCTTCGACCTCAATTCTCTTGCTCATGTCTGCTGTTCCTTCTGAGCCTCTAACCATCTGGCGTGTTCTTCTTCGGCTCGCTTGAGACGCGATTTGATTAGCTCAATCTCCGCTTTCGGCGTCTTGATCCCGCCCTTTGATTTCTTCTGAAAGACATGTAAGACATATATGCGACCCGCCAAGCGGACCGTGTACACAAGTATCGCCCGCGTGGTCTTCCACGATCTCCAGGATCCCTGCTCCGCCAAAGCCGCGAAGCGGCTTAGCATCGGGGTGCTTTCCGCCACGTTGCGCTACGTAGAGCGCGTAGCCAATCGCATCCTTCACATCTTCTGGAAAGGACGCGAGGTCTATCCTGGTGCTTCCGATCCAAACGACGGGCTTGATGCTGGGCGATGCGATCATTTTCATATTATGCCTAAACGAGCATAAAGGCAATAGTTGGTTCTGACGGAGTTCAAATTCCAAGAAATGTGCCACAACGCGATGTTTTCAAGCTGTTAAGTTTAGCCTCAAGCGGAAAGCAGACTCCCCAAGTTGTTGAAAACACTAAAAAGGGAAACGCCGAATGGGCTTTTGGAGCCGAGGGGGCCTTAAAAGGCATGCTGCCCAATGTAGGAATCCGCTTTGACGTTTGCCAGATTGGTGACGCGTTAAAAGATCTACTCCAAGCCCATTTTTTTTCAAGCCTTGTTTTCCTACTGAGACTATTCTGAGACTTATTGTTGCGGAACGCGATCGAGACAGCTGCTTGTGTTTCCGTTTGGTCTCCCGTTCACACTCAGGTACATCCGTGACTACGCGGTTAGCACGATTAGCGGCGACACCGTGCTTACCACGAGGTCGTTGAGATGCTCGATAAACAAACACGTGGCGCCATTCTTCTACTCCGCAGGAAGGGTCACAGTCTTCGTCGCATCTCACGCCTTCTCTCCTTGAGCCGCGATTCCGTGAGGAAAGTCGTAAGAGTCGGTTCGGACGAGCCTCCGATCATCCTCCGTTCGCGTAAACTCTCTGCTCACCGTGAAAGAATCGCGCATATGCTGGCGGAATTTGACGGAAACCTTGTCAAAGTACATCGGGCATTGGCCGACGCCGGTACGAGCGTCCGATATTCAACTGTGCCTAACGAAAATTCTGTACGCGCTGTTGCGGCTGCCATTGTCCAATCGAAACCGCGAAGCGCATGCGTGCGGGAGAGCAGCTTGAGTCAGTTAAGCGGCATAGGCCGATGTGCGGTGAGCAAGGGCGGCGGTTCAGGCACAGATGTCGAAGGACGAAGCAGACATAGCGCCTGACGAGTGTAGATTCGGGTTGTTTCAGGCGGCTCGTCGTTCGTAGTGGTGGTGCAGCCCACCGACCTGGGACACCGCCACGACTGACCCCATTTCCGGCGGCTGAATGGATCGTGGCTCCGGCGAGTCCTTGCTCAACGAGAGATGGGTTCTTGATCGGTGATAGTAGTCGAAATACGAGCTGAGGATTCGACGTAGCGAAGTTTCGTGGAACACGATCACATGATCGAGGCACTCGCGCCGAATGCAACCGATCGCTCGTTCCACATAGGCTCTCTGCCAAGGGGAGCGCGGTGTAGACAGCACTTCTTGGATGCCCATGTCTCGCACCTGTCCTCTGAATGCATTGCCGAAGATTGCATCGCGGTCGCGCAAGGTAAGCACATCCGCAAAACGAGTTCCCCGCGGTCGTGCCCGTCGGTGAAATTCCCGTGATGTTCTGGGGAAAATACAAATATCCCGTAGGATAGTTGGGCTGTCCAAAATTATTGAAGAATTGGCGTTGTTCAAACCCAGCCGTCAGCGTATGCCTTCTGTGGTCCGCAATAATTCCGTCCGTGCTCGCAAGACGATGGAAATTCAGTGTTTAGTTTGTTTAGCTTCTTCCCTGCGAGATTGCCTCAATCCTGGTGCAAGTGGCGGGGCGATCACCATGTGTTTTAGTCAAATCGCTTCTCTACCAACCTGGGTTTGTGCCATCCTGAACCATGCTTCGTCTCGCCCGCTTAGTTTCACACTCGCTCGGCTCCTTTGTCCGTATCGCTGGTGATCTGACCCTGGACGGGCTTCGTTTCCTCGGAGCAACCCTGCGACGACGGACTGCGGTGAGCGCCGAGATCTTGTTTTTGCGAAAGCAGTTGGCCTTTTACCAAGAGCACCAGATCCGTCCGCGACGGCTTAACGACTCCGCCCGATTTTCCCTGGTTTTCTGGTCACGGCTCTTCGATTGGAAGGAAGCGTTGGTGATCGTTAAGCCGGAGACTTTGATTGGCTGGCATCGCAAGGGATTCAAGCTGTTTTGGAGGTGGAAGTGTCGAGTGGGCAGACCGCGACTGCCAGGGAATATCCGCCAACTGATTGTTCGCATGGTGCGGGAGAATCCGACCTGGGGAGAAGAGCGAGTGGCCGCAGAGTTGTCGGTGAAACTTCGGATCTTGGTCTCCTCGCGAACGGTTCGGTCCTACTGGCCGTCGCCGTCTCCTCCCCGAGGGGCCAGAAGGCCTTCGTCCCAACACTGGAAGACGTTCATCCACAATCACGCCGAGTTTTTGGTAGCCTGTGATTTCCTGGTGGCGGTCACGGCCAGATTTCGAGTGCTCTACGTGTTTGTGGTGATGGAGGTCGGGAGCCGCCGGATCCTGCACTACAACGTGACCGCGCATCCGACCGCAGGTTGGACGGTACAGCAGTTTCGCGAGGCGTTTCCCAGTGATCACAACTATAGGTTTCTCATTCACGACCGCGACTCGATCTGTTCGGCAGAAGTCGACGATGAGCTGAAGTCCTTCGGTCTGAAGGTGCTGCGCACACCGGTGCAGGCACCGAAGGCGAATGCGTTCTGCGAACGGCTGATTGGAACGGTGCGCGAGTGTTTGGACTACGTGATTCCCCTCAGCGAGAAACATCTGCGGAAAACTCTGCGGGAGTGGGTGACCCACTACAACCAAGGCCGTCCGCATTCTGCCTTGGGTCCCGGTATCCCCTCCGACGTGAACGAGCACTCACGGCGGTTTGCGCCACACGCTCGTCGGCACGAGTTGCCCTCTGATGCTCGCATCACGACCCGCGACATCCTGGGCGGGCTGCATCACGAGTACGAGCTGGAACGAACCGCGGCGTAAAAGGAGACAGGGATAATAGTGAAGACTCGACGCACTTTGATCCGTTCTCCTCGGGAATGGCAGATGAGGGCGGCGCCCCTGCCGCATCCCGCGATTCCGGTTTTGGCCGAGCGTGGTGGTACGCAACTCAAGACGCCACGCCCGGTCATATTAGTGGACAGCCACGAACAGAACCCCTTCGATTTCTCCCGCTTTGACGGATGGTTCGCAGGGATCGAGAGGAAACCGCTGAAGTTGGGCGATTACTCGGTTGCGGGGCTGGAAGATGTTTGCGTAGTGGAACGCAAAGACCTTCCCGATCTGATCTACTCATTGACTGCCGAGCGCTCGGTTTTTGTGAACCGTTTGCGACGGATGAGTCGCTATCCCCATCGGCTGCTACTCATCACTGCCACCTTGAGCCAAGTGAAGTCTCCGTATCTCCCCGGTGGCGCAAACCCGAACCGCATTACCCAGTCCCTGATTGCGGTTCTTGCCGCACTCCAGGTTCCATTCCTATGTACGGAAACTCACGAACTCGGCGAAGAACTGGTAGCGTCCTATCTCTACCAAGTTCATCTCTATGACTGGCTAGAAACCAACGACCACGGGCGCTTTCTGAGCGACAGCGACCTTTAGCAGAGAATTTCCCGAGCCAGGGGATATTGAAGCGTTGCTGTATCGGACGGAGTTTTTGCGGAGCACAATGATGTTCAGCAAAAAGTTGGCGTAGTGCGCTACAATGGCCCGTTTCTTGCGCCATTTCCGGCCCGTGCGGCGATAGGGACGGATGCCGAAGATGCGCATCACCCGCTGCACGCCCTTGGAGAGGAGCACACATGGAGAAATCTCGAGCAGATCTTGCGATGCCGCTACCGGTGGTTGTAGACGGAGCGGTCGGTCCGGATTCCAACTACTGTGTGGGTTACCTTAACCCCGGAGCCAGCGGCTATGGCTACATCTCAACCCTGAAACTCTCCACTGGAATTGTGAGCCTCGCAGGGCTGGATCCCGGAACGGAAGGGATTGTCTCTTACGATCGCTGCGAGAAGAACGATGCCTACATCGGTCAAATCAACATGCTGACGGCGTCCTCGTTCTGCGGCGTGAACGGCGCGGTCTGGGGCTATCACCTCGCGACTGCCGATGAAATAAAGAACGGCACGCTGGCGCCCATGTTTTATCAAAATGAAGGCGGCATGGAAGTTCCCGTGTACCCAGTGCGTCCACTCCTCGACTGCGCCACCCGACTCTTTGGCGTGGCAGAGCAGCGGCGTTTTCCTCCCATGCCAGGAGCGCACGTGATTTGCGCCAACAAGAATTACACATCGGATCCCTCCAAGGGCACGGGTTTTGTCTGGGCCGCGATCGCGCTCGCTATCGCCGACGACCGCGAATCCGAAGCCAATCTTTTCATCGAGGATGCCGGATGGGCTCCGAGTACTAGTCGAATCCGCATCCAGCCTCTCCTCAAATTTCTCAACGGTTCTCTGCACGCCGTGACCAAGAGCATGGTGCTGTGCGGCGTGGATCAGAACGTCAAATACAGCAAGATCTTTGCCGGCTTTGTCTATCAATTTGTTCCCAAGGGCTATGTCGGATGCTCTTTGACCTGCGCTCCCTATGTTTTGTTGGCGAAGAACGCAATCCCACCGGGCGGTCCTCCTTCCAACATACTCAAGATGACCATCACCGATTGGGAGAAATCGCTGGGTCTTCCCCCGCTGCCCCCGCTCGTGCGGGAAGGAGAATCAGGGAACACGGTTGGTGAAGCAGGCAAGCCCGTCAAGCCTCCCGCGGCAAAGAAGAAGGCGAAGAAGAAAAAGTAAGCTAGAACCGCAACAGCGAAAACGATGACTACCAAACTGGCGCTGAGGGTCCTATAAAAGGGAATGCCAAGAGAGAAACCCTTTCCCCTTTGCGGGCGACCAAGATGCTCTCTGCATGTGCGGGTGGTTCTCGAGCCGAAGACTTCACGCAGGAGGGCAGAACAGAAAGAACGGATGCTCGAGCAGGGACTGCGCTATAATCTGGGCCGCTGGAACGCGAAACCGTAGGGTGAGCTGAAAGCAAAAGTGTAGCTTGGCCCAACGGCCAAGCTGGTCTCAAAGGTTCTGAAGACGGACCATCGCTACGGGGCGCGTTTTGTTAGTCAAATGATCGGCACAACCATCTCTCATTACCGCATCCTGGAAAAAATTGGGAGCGGCGGCATGGGGGTGGTGTACGAGGCGGAGGACCTTAGTCTTGGCCGCCATGTCGCCCTGAAATTTCTTCCCGCAGAACTCGGACTCGAAGCCCTGCAACGATTTCAGCGCGAGGCTCGAACCGCCTCCTCGCTGAACCATCCCAACATCTGCACCATTCACGAAATCGGAGAGGCGGACGGTCACCATTTCATCGTGATGGAGTTGCTGCAAGGCGCGATGCTGAAGGAACGCATCGCAGGCCGTCCGCTGCCGATGGAGTTGCTGTTAGACCTGGCCATTCAGACGACCGATGGTCTGGATGCGGCCCACGCGAAGGGCATCATCCATCGTGACATCAAGCCACCGAACATTTTTGTGACCCAGCGCGGCCAAGCCAAGATCCTGGACTTTGGGGTTGCGAAACTGGCCTCGGACATGGCCGAAGAAGCGAAAGCCAAGCAGGACAGTTCGGCCGTGGCGACCATGGATGGGCTGGCGACGACGCCAGGAGTTCTGGTGGGCACGGTCGCCTATGTGTCTCCGGAACAGGCCCGGGCTCAGGATCTCGACACCCGCACCGATCTATTTAGCTTTGGTGCAGTCCTCTATGAGATGGCGACTGGCCGGCAGGCCTTTGAGGGGACCACTTCGGCGGTCGTCTACAACGCCATTTTAAGCAGCCAGCCGATTGCGCCTTCGCAGCTGAACCCCGCTCTTCCTGGCCAACTGGAAGAGATTATCGGCAAGGCCCTGGAAAAGGACCGCGAGGTTCGGTATCAGCACGCTTCCGAGATCCGGGCTGATCTGCTGAGGTTAAGGCGGGAGACGGAATCGGGCCGGCTGGCGCCTGGGTTCTCCACCAGCCGCTTCACGGTGCCGAAGCCCGCTCCCGCGAGCCGGGTGCCGCGCTGGACGATGCCGGCCATCGCGTTGCTTGCTTTGGCGATCGTGGTTGCCGCAATCGGCTACCGCCTGCTCGAAAATCGGGGCGCGCAATCGGCTCGATCGATTGCGATTCTGCCATTCGTAAACGCCAACCCCGACCTGAACACGGAATATCTCAGCGACGGACTGGCCCAGAGTCTGATCGATCGCCTGTCGCGGATTCCGAAATTGCGTGTGCTGGCGTCGAGCACCACCTTTACCTATAAGGGGCGCTACGTCGATCCGCGCCAGGTAGGCCGCGATTTGAACGTGGGCGCGATGCTGCAAGGCAAGGTCACGAAAGTGGGAGATACGCTGTTCATCGAGACCGACCTGGTCAATACTGCCGATGGCGCGCAACTCTGGGGAGAGCGGTACAAGAGAAGCGTGTCGGACGTGCTCAACTTAGATTCGGAAATCTCCAGAGAAATTGCGGACAAGCTGAGTCTGCGGTTGACCGGGACCGAACAAGAACGGCTCACCAAACAGTACACGGACAATTCTGAAGCGTATCAACTCTACCTGAAGGGCCTGTACAGCACGCGAAAATATACCAAAGAGGGATTGGAGAAGGGCGCGGAATATTTTCGTCAGGCTATGGCTCTGGATCCCAACTATGCGCTGCCCTATACGGGATATGCTTACAATATGGGTTTGGCGCAAGACTGGGTCTCGCCTGGGCGTGAAACCATGCCCGCAGCCAAAGCGGCGGCAGAAAAGGCGCTGCAACTGGATGACAACCTCGATCAGGCTCACACCATGCTGGCCGTGGTTTATTTTTTCTACGATTACAACCTGCCGGCAGCGGAGTCGGAATTCAAGCGGGCCATCCAGATCAGTCCCAACGGCGCCTTTGCGCACGGGTACTACGGGTGGTATCTAACCTCCATGAAGCGCTTGGACGAGGGCATCGCAGAAGGCCAGCGGGCCTGCGAACTTGATCCGCTCTCTTCGGAAACCAACTTCTGGCTCGGCCAAAGCCTCTATATGGCGCGCCGCTATGACCTGGCCATCAAACAGCTTCGCCTGGCGATTAACCTGGACCCGAATTTGTGGGTGGGCCATGACGAACTGGGATGGGTCTACGAAGAACAGGGTAATTTCCCCGGCGCCATGCCGGAGATTGAGAAAGCCCGGGCTCTAGAGCCGAATGTTGCCGAGCCACTGGCATCGCTGGGGAGGGCCTACGCGCTTTCCGGCCAAACGGCAAAGGCACGCGAGGTTTTGGTGGAGTTGAACCGGAATTCCCTGAAGATTAACGTCACACCCTACAACGTGGCCTCCATTTACTCCGCGCTCGGGGAAAAAGGCGCCGCCTTGGATCAACTGGAAAAGGCCTATCAGGAACGCTCATTTTATCTAATGTGGCTCTCCGTCGACCCCCAACTCGACAGTCTTCGCAGTGAGCCGACCTTTCAGGCGTTGGTCCGCCGGGTTGGGCTGCCCCAATAGCGGGGCGTGCTGAGCTCAATTTTTCTGAGTGAGTTGCTAAAAAGGTGCTGGGCAATTCGACTCTCCATAGCATTGTGCCTTACCGAAAATTCTGAGCTGTCCGTACCAAAAACTCCATCCGCTCTCCCGGGTGCACAACAAAGAGGGAAACGCACCTAGTCGCGTGGCGTTCCGTGCACTGAATTTTCACGGGTCTGCGTCAAAGGGACGTTCAGCGGAGTGCAGGGCAAGACTCTTGTGGTCCGCAAAAACTCCATCCGTGCGCAATGTAACAATGTTACGTCGACGGCGAATTATTTGGATGGAGTTTTTGCGGAGCACACAACTATGAAACTTGAGAGGCGCGCACGCGTAATGCTATCCCTGCCAAACATTGTTTACCGCAGGTGCAGTGCACGGTATCCGTTGGTCCTTGCTTGGTTAATTGCCGTTTGCAGATTGGGCAAGGCTTGGACATTACGTACGTCATAATCTTGCCTCCCAGTTAGGCTAAAGCCGCCTGTTCTGGTGTTATGCACGTCGCGTACCACAATACTTGACCCTTCTCGAACCAAGGACTGCCAGTGCAGAGGTCGCTACTAACAATAAGTGAGTGACACCCGCGTCAGGCTATGCCAGCACTCAACTGGCCATTTGTCATTGGGTTGCCGGGTGAAACCCGCGCCCATGTGAGCCCCAGTCGTGGCATTTTTGGTGGAGAATGGTTTGAGCGGTATCGGGGTTTTCCCCTTCCCTCGTCAGGTAAATCCCTTCTGCTTGTCCGAGAGATACAGCATTTTCTGTAGCGCGGATTTTCTCGATCCGTGCCCAAACCTCCCAGCCGGCGGTGAATATCTCCGGCAACACCCATCTACTTCTCGACCGCTGAGCCGCCACCATGCCATCGACTCGCAGCCTGGATTCTGTGACCACAAGATCCCTGACAGTCCACCCGCGGAATCGCGTGAGTTCCCAGTGAGATCAGTCAAGGCTCTTTCGCCGATGCCGGTTTGCTTTAGGCCGGCGTACCCAATGCGTGACCACCACCAGCAGAGCTGCTGACATTAACAAAAAGAGGCTCTTCCGAGGAAATGCTGGCCGCTGAAGCCACTCTCTCCTGGGACAGTCATCACAGCCCTCGTTTGTGCCGTCCAACGACGTCTGGCGTGCCTGCTTCACCGCCGAGGACGGTTGTGCCGCACGCACCGCTGCTGTGCACACAATCTGTAAGAGGCTCCCCTGTGACGTAGCATGTAGATCCTGCGCGGCTTCGGCTGCAGCCAGGGCGGCCTGCTCATCGCCTGCCTGCAAAGCTTGCCGCGCCGCCTGCCGCAGTGAATATGCCCGCGTCACGAGGAGCATCAGTGGCGTGAGATCAGCGCCGCAGCGTGAACAAATCGCTTCCCCGCGAAAGCGCGCCTGACACACCGGACACCTGCCGGACTCAGCCGGCGCGGGGTCGTTCATCGCTTTCCTTCAACAAAGAACAACAGTTCGCGAAGCTCTTTGGCTGCGCTCTTGAGGGCTGTCTCATCTGTGGCGGCAATTGCCGTCTCGATTTGCTCACTGAGATCGATCACTTCTTCGCGGTCCTCTTCGTGCATCTGGTCGAGCAACTGGCGCGACCGTTCCACCAACAGCCGGCCCTCGCGGCTCACCTCGGCCCAAATGCCATTGGGGGGCACGGATTCGGCAGCCGCAGTATCCGCCCGGTCCTCTCCGTCGATCTCCGCGTCGATTTCCTCCGACTCCTCCTCATCCTGCTCATCCATTTCCGCCTCGAGCCACTCACCTTGTTCGACTCCATCGCTGCTGCGCGTCGCATACAAAGCCTCAAGCCGTCTGCGCGCTTCGGCGATGTCGGCTTCGCTCTTCGCCTCGAGGGCCTGGGCAATGGTGATGTGCTTTGATCTTCCAGTACACTTCTCGATAGCGGTAACGTGCAAGATGCCGTCCAGGTCAACGCTCATACGGCAGAGGACCTCGCTCGCATCGCGAACTGGCTTCAATTCCTGGACTTGGAAGTCACCGACCAAAATATTCTTGAGTGCATCTTCATCCTCGCCTTCGTACACGCAGATCTCGACCGTTTCCTGATACGCAGCGCTAGTGTAGAAACGCTCGGTGCGGGTCAACGGCAGAGGGCTGTTGCGCCGGATGATCGGTTTGTAACAGTAAGGATAAGGAACACCGCCGCGCTCTCCAAGATAGGAAATCCCGAATGAATACGGCGACACATCAACCAGCACTCGCTCGACCTCGTGTCCTGCCAACCGAGACGCCAGCACGCCGGCGCCCAGAGCGACGCACAGGTCCGGGTGGATCTCCTCCCGCGGCACGAGACCGGTGCGTTCGTGGAGCATGCGGGAAACCAGCGGGATACGCGTGGAACCGCCGACGAGTAGGATCGCATCCATGTCACCGGGACTCTTCCTGGAATCCGACAAGGCCTTGGAGACACTCTCCAGAGTCTTTTCCAGCAGCGGGCGGATCATCGCTTCGTAGTGCTCCCGCGTGACCTCCAGCTCCAGGTGCAACGGTTTGCCCTTCACGGATACCAGTGCGTCTTCGCGAATCGTAACCTCGGGCTCGAAGCTCAGTCGCTTCTTGGCCTCTTCGGCTGCCCACCAAAGGCGCGCGCGCGCGACCGGGTGCCCCTGCCGCAAATCGATGCCATGCTCGCTCTGAAAAGCTGCGAGCAGATGCTCCGCCAGCAGATCATTAAAGTCGTCGCCGCCGAGCTGATTGTTGCCATGGCTGGCCAATACCTCAGTAATGGCACCTTCCAAGGCCACGATGGAGACATCAAACGTCCCGCCACCCAGATCGTAGACCATAGCGGTGTGCCGCGTCCCTTCGCCGTATGCCAGGCTTGCCGCTGTGGGCTCGTTTAAGATGCGGATGGCCTCCAAGCCCGCCAGTGCGGCCGCCTCCCGGGTTGCCTGGCGTTGCGCGTCCGAGAAGTAGGCCGGGACGGTGATAACGGCTTTGTGAACAGGCTGCTGCACGCTACGCCAGGCCCACGCCGCCAGTTTCCGCAGGATCAAGGCCGAGATCTCAGGGGGAGTGAACTGGCGGTCCCCCAGCATCACGATTTCATTGCTTCCCATCTTGCGCTTGATGCTGCGCACGGTACGTTCCGGGTATAACACCAACTGGTTACGTGCCGGTTCTCCGACCAGCAGTTCTCCGGAAGGCGACAGGCCCACGACCGAAGGCAACATGTTGTTCTTTTCGTAACCAAGAACTTGCACGTGGTCGTCCACAAAGGTGGCCACTTCGGAATTCGTGGTGCCCAGATCAATGCCTACAATCAGATCGCTCATCTCAGATTCCCTGCTCCTTTCGTGTTTGCTCCCGGCGGGCGCCGGCTACTTTGACTTGAGCCGACCGATAAACTTCACCCTCCCACTCATAACCGGTGCGATAGACGCCTACTACCGTTCCCTCGCGTAGCGAGTCGGTCTCTTCCAGTTCCACCGCGGTCATCCGATGGGGATCGAATGCCTGACCCTCACAAAGAATTGGACTGAGATGATAGTCCTGCAACGCCTGATCGAGGCGGTCCAGGGTGAGGGCGTAACCCTTCTCGAGCGCCGCCAAAGTCTCTTGCGTCTGACGCATGTGCCCTCTGCCCACGCCAAAGCAGCGAGCCCATATGGACTGGCTGGGGCCTGCGCCGAGCCCCCCGTCGGCTTCGTGCACGGACCTTATTCCGCGTTCAAGACGATCGCGCAAGTCAAGCAGGAGATCTACCTGTTCCTGCCGAACCAGGCGTCCGGTAGGCTGCTCAGCTGAAGACTCTTCTTCTTGCTCTTGTTCCCTGGCACTTGCCGCGGAAGAATCTGCCTGCATTGCCGCACGCATCTGTTCCAACGTATCATTCAACTGCTTGAACGTCCGGCTTTGCAGCTTGATCTCTTGGGTCAGAGCGGTCATTGCCGACCACAGAGAATAGAGGTCGCAATGGCCCTCGATCGGCGGGAGAAGTCTCCCGTTTTCGAGCCCCGCGAGCAATTCAGGAGCTATGCCCTTGGGCGATTCTTCGCCCGCGAGCGCGCCGTCCAGCCAAGTCTCGAACCCACGCAGAATTTTCTCGCGGAGCTCTTGTGAAACCCTCGAGGCAACAGGATTCATTTCCATTCAGCTCTATTTTTCCTTAAACACGGCCAGCCAGGGTTCCGGTCCGACGAACTTCCTCGGGCTAGGATTATGATCGAGCACGGATTCCACACTCGCCTGCGGATCGATTGCGAACAAGAAGTGTCGGATGCGCTGGCGCCGGTCCCGCAGCAATTCGTAAGCGTCTCTTACCTGCTCGAACTCGACCGGGTTGCGATCCGGCGGGAACTCCTTGACCTTACGCAAATAGGCCGCCCGAATCTGTTCGTCCGTAGCATCCGGAGCGACTCCCAGCACTGCACGCGGGTCCGACGGCAGACCAGGCTTTTCCATGACTTTCTTCATGCTCTAAAACAGGCTCCGCTGCTCCGGCGGCGGCAGATTGAACGGCCTTTTCTTTCGCGGACGCCGCCGCAGCTCTGCTTCCTGCTCCCCGCCAAACAATACATCTTCCATCTCTTCCAAAATCTGAGCCGGACTTACGCCTCGGGCCGTAAGTTTGCTGATTTCAAGTGCGAATACATGAGGCAGGTTCTCGATCAAATCCTGAAGGCCATGTCCAAAAGTATCGTCCTCTCGAGGATGCCACGGGGACTCCCGCTCCGGCGAATCTTCTGAACACGATAGCTGTCGCAAGATCTGCTCTGGACTTGCGCCGCACTCGATAGCTTTATTCACTTCGCGCGCGACTTCTGGAGGCATGTTTTCGAGCAGTTCCTGAAGCTCGGCAAAATCCTTGTCTTGGTCGAGTGCGTCCCGCCTGCGGCGAGACTTAGGAGAATCCCATTCTTTGGTTTCGCGCTCACGAACATGACGCGGCAGTGCGCTCCGTCCGGGAACTGGAAACTGTTTCTCCGCTCTCTCCTCTTCCAAGACTTCGTTGACAAGTTCGGGTTCCAGGGAGTAACCCTCGTGCGCGATTTCATCCATGGACTCATCCAGTCTAAACATGTCCCTGGAGTGTCCTCGCAGTTCATCCAGAAGTTTTCCGGCCAAGTGCGTGTTCCGCTCACGCCGGGCCAGTGCCAAGGCAGCGGAGAGGCAATGGTAGCGTCTTTCTGATGCCGACGGCGGCAATGCACGGGCTCTCAGGAACAGGAATCTCGCATCTGCGCCGCCTCTCGCCAGACCCGCGGTGGAGATAGCAAATGCCAGCTTGGGGGCGTGGCTCCGCATGCCGGCTTCGCCGAGAACCAGCAGCTGGGCCGTGTCCAGCGAGAGGTCGCAATAGATCAACACAGCGCTTAAACGATCCTCCCACTTCTCTGGGATGGCCAGAGCAACATCCACCAAATCTCCCAGAGCGCAGGCTTTGGCCAAACCCGTCAACAGGCTTACTCCATCGTCAGAAGCGATCTCTGGAGGCTGTAAGAAGGCATCCGTAGGCCTTAAGACTGCGGCATCCAACACGCCCCTCAGCAGAACATAAGCTGTCGCAGGGTTCCCCAGCCCAGTTTCGAGTTCCGCTTCATGTCTTCTCACGGCCTCAAGGTCATTGTCGAGTGCCGCGCACGCGCCACGTAGAGCGCTCACAAAAGGTGCCAGGGTCCCGTCCAGCGCATCCGGCAAAGCCTCGATCCGGCCTATCCCCTGAGCGGCCAATTGAGTCTTGCGCTCGCGTAAATGGCGCAGAACGCTCGACACCAGCAGTCGCAGTTTGGCTTTGCGAACTTCCGGGTTAACCCGATCAAGCTGCTCAGCCTCTTCCAAAAACTTGAGCGATTTCTGGTACGCCCCGCGCTTCTCAGCCGATTCCATCAACCAGAGCAGCGGAGCGACATCCTGCCGCTGGCTTTGGCGCCACAACTCGGCTACGCGATCGGGTATTCTCCAGTCTCGCTGCTTTTTCGCCCAGTTCAGCCATTTTTGGAAAGCTTCCGAATGAGCGTCCGCGCGGCAAGCTCGTTCATACAGGATGTTGGGGGAAAGCAGCCTGGCCCGTGGCAAACTCCCGTCACGGCTGGGACGATAAGAGCTTCCCAGCATATCCTCTTCAAGCATAAGGTCTTCCAATATTTCCTCGGCCAGGTCCGAGGGGATCTGCTCGACGATCTGCGCCATGTGCAGCGAGAGCACTCCGTCCGCGGGGCTGTGCGCACAAAGCCACTTCTCTTTGAGAGCCTGCCGTCGAAAGTCCTCCCATACAAATACAGAATCGGCACGCCCTTCGTAAGTCTCGGACACCTCCAAGCCGCGCGCCATCAACCTATAGAAGTAGGCATCCTGCCGAGGCCTACCGATAGCCCCATAAACCGGTTCCACTGCGAAGCCCAGGAGCATACAGCGAATGGCAATGTGCTGGCGCAACTTCTCGCTCAATTCGGGGCAACACTGGCGGCAGAGGCTAATCACCTCCTGAGCTTTGGTCAGGATCGGGTTCTTTTTCCCCGTGACCATGGCCAGTTCCAGAGAAGCCAAAGTGGGGCGCAGAAGATCGCGACCTGATCCCACGGAAACCGTCAGCTTCAAGGCCGCCGGGCTGCATGCGGAACCGGGTGCTGTGCCCAGCATAGCCTGTATAGGTGGAATTAGGCGGGCCGGCACGGAATGTAGCGTGATCGCCTCCAACCAATTCTTGCAAGCCTCATCATTCCCGCGGTAAAAGCTCGCGATAGCATTGACCAACGCTTTCCAGGACGCCAGCGGGCTACGGCGAGATAGCTGCGGTAGCAACAAAACAGTATCTTCAACCGGTCCCCGGGTCACCGCCTGCATTGCAGCAAACAGCGCTGCCGCCCCTTCACGCAGAGGATGTGTGGCCGGAAGGGATGAAGCTTTGGCCAGCGCGGGCAAATCGTACACCCGTTGCCGGATGGCGGTTTCTATTTTCTCGCGAACCATCGGAGCAAGATTAGGATCTTGCAGGGGACCCACAAGGTCGTCGAGATTACCTTCCCCAGTGCGCACCTCGAACTGAATTTCCTCCAGCCGGTTGCGCGCAGAAGGGAAGCGCTCGCCCACCAAGTTCAACAGCGCCTTGGCCTCGCGGGACATCCCCTGTTTCAGCAGATCGCGAATGCGAGATTCATATGCCTCAATCAGCAGGCTCTCCGATTCCGGCGTGGCATAACGTTTGTGCAGCTCTTTCGCAACCTCGACGGCGGCTTTGGAGTGCCGTCCGGCTATCAGCTCGCGTGCGTGAAGTGCCTCAGCAGCCGGCAGGGCGCCCTGGAACTCAGCGCCCCTGTCCCCAGCAGCCTGTGGCGGATTGCTCGTGCCAGTCCTGGTTGGCAGTGGAGCACGACTATCCCTCTTCTGCTTCTTCGACATTGCGGATCAAGTCCACTCTACCGCATCGGCAGGAAAAATTGGGCACCACGACCTGTGCATACACTGTGCAGAATTAAGACCGGGACGGCCGGTACCATGGAGGTCAGCGCCATGGAGGTTCAGTACCATGGAGGGTCAGCGACCACACGCAGTTGCAACAATTCAGGTGCCAGCGCGAAGCACGCGAGGTCGAGGGTCAAAACCCTGATGAACCGGTCCGACGCGAATGGCGGTGTACTAAAAACCGCGTCTTATGGCTGATCCCGTCGCGCGGAACCGCGATTGGCGGTCATTATCGCAACGTGCCGATCTCTAAGTAGAGTTTTCTTGCCCCGGGACACCGCCGTCAGGCTGGTCACTCAGCCTACCTCGGATAGGGGCGGGACGGGACCGCTGATCTGGGTTGTTTTTCCGCGAAGTAATAAGCACGAGAGCAACATCAGTTTTCCACAGGTTCGTGTGGTGGAATAGAGATCAACCCTTCTCGCTCATGGCATCTATCTGCCCGATGGCACAGCAACGCTTCCACCACATGCTGCTGACTCTCAGGTAGTGTCCAGCGTTGCAGACGCCACGGAGTGTCGCATCTGACGCTAGCTTGACTAAGCGAAGTTGAGCATCATGACGTCGCTCCGGCCATCTTCAACCAAACCATGCGTCCATCCTCGATCTTGCTGTTGACATATCGTATAGTGTATCTATACACTATACGAGTGATCAAGAGCTATCGGCACAAGGGTCTGAAACGCTTTGCGGAGACCGGCTCTAAAGCCGGGATTCAGCCAAAACATACCGGCCGTCTTCGCAGACTTCTTACCGCTCTCAACGTTGCCAGCGTTCCGCAAGATATGGACGCACCGGGCAACCAGTTGCATCCATTGGAGGGAAACCTTGCCAATCACTGGGCCGTAAGCGTCAGCGGCAATTGGCGACTCACATTCTCATTCGACGGGGAAGACGTCATCTTTGTCGATTACCAGGACTACCACTGAGGTGAACAACATGATTTTCAATCCTGCACATCCAGGCGAAGTTTTGAAGGACTACTTGGGCGACATGACCGTTGCCGAGGCCTCAAGGCGTTTAGGCGTCACCCGGGCGCATCTTTCGCGGATTCTGAACGGGAGGGCGGGCATTTCCGCTTCCATGTCCTTGCGTCTTTCAGCGGCGCTGCGCACATCGCCCGACTTCTGGCTAAAGATGCAGATACAGCATGACCTCTGGCAGGAGCAGCAAAAGAAGCAGCCCAAAATACAGCCGTTTCGAAGAGCGGAGCTCTTGGCCTAGCAGCCCGCGTCTGCAGGTGACCCTAGCGTGTGGCGAGCAATTCCCCACGACTGTCACATTGAGCAGCGCTCCTGTGATCGCGCGAATCTCACCGACGACTTGCCGCAGCAGGTACCGGGATCCGAACCTGCGACCTTTCGGTAGAGGTCACCGCGAATTCCGTTGAATCCCTGGCTAGGGTTGCAATTGGAGGGTTTACATTAACCCCAAACTGGCATGATTCAGCAAGACTAAAACGGTTGAAGCACCACTCAAATGATTGAATAGCAACAAAATTGCCTCTTCGCCCCCAAGTTCGGGACCAGGGGGTCGGAGGTTCAAATCCTCTCTCCCCGACCATTTTTTTCAAGCACTTAAAGCGCGCCTTCTGGATTTCCGTCTACAGCGCTGTGGTCAAATTTGTAGACAGTCAGAGCACATAGTTCGATGGGCACGCAATCCTCTGGAGCTTCTGTCTTGTGGACCTGGGCACGCCCCAAGCATGCTAGTCTCACCAGCACCGAGTCAAACGACTGACGACCAGTGGTCCGGGGGTTGAGGAACATTGTAAGCTGTTTCTATGCCGTTGACTCATGTCGAGCGCCGGATAACCCAGGTGGTTGTAAGGCGGTTCTTGGAACTGAAGGAATCCACCCCCCGAAAGCTCCTGGTACGCCAATTCCGGTCTCTTGAACCACTGCAGCGGCTGACCACCTTTCCGATACTGAAGAAGGTGAACCGGAGCGGGAGCAACGAGGAGGAATACCTCCCTCTCGCCTTTGGCATTCCATTATTCGGACGACCCCGACGCCGTTACTCGCGCGCGCACCTCTGTTGAGGTCGTTCTTCGCGTCCTCCAGAACATGTTCGACGTCGAGCTTACGGTTACGATGAGAGCGCTGTGGTTTCCTCCGGCGTCACACAGCAGCACGTATCCATCACTGGATCTCGTGGAAATTTAACCACCGTCACTTAACGCGCTCGCGAATGAGGTGTTGATCCCGATAAACTCCGCGGACCTTGAAGAATCTACGTCAGACTGATGGTCTCGGTTCTTGAAGGCGTGGAAAAGGCGCTCTGCGAGGCGAGTCACCGGTGCTCCTGATCCACTGTACCTAGATGTGGTTCATCGCGATAGGCTCCAATCAGTACGTCTTGAAAGATACCCCTCGAAGTGACCGGGAAAAGCGAAGCGTGAATCTGGTACTCAAATCCGGCCTGCTCAAGCTGCCTTAGAAAATCAGCCAAGCAGGAACGTTCGTTCCCCATGCGATGGTGGTATTCGATAACTATCTGCTTGATAGATTGAGCCTTCCCGCTGGAAAGCAGGTCACAGAGAACGCGATGTTCCGCGCCTTCCACGTCCAACTTGAGAAGGTCAACCGGTCCAAGAATGAAGTCGGACAGCCTTCTGCTCGGAACTTGAATGACCTTACCTCCAAGCCGGGAGCTGTCTGTACTCATCAAGAGTGAGCCGGGAGTTGTAGGATCGACGAAGAAATCAATCTCCCCATTCTCACTCCAGAGGGCGCAGTTGTGGGTGACGACCCCGGTAAGGCGGTTTTGGGTCACATTTCTTTTCAAGACAGCGAAGGTGGTCGGATCTGGTTCAAAGGCTTCAATTAGGGCCCTCGGATAGAGCCATTTGAAATAAAGAGTGGCCATGCCCAAGTTGGCCCCACAGTCAAAGATCAGGGGAGAGTCAGTGTTGGCATGGAAGTAGTAATGCTGGCGAACAAAAATCTCCCGGTAAAGATTTACGAGACTCTGACGGTCAAAATAGGCTATGTCAAAACCTAACATTTTCCCGGAAGGGCGAATGCGATTGAGCCACAGCGCAGTTTTCTTCCCGGCTGAATGGGGGGTCCGCAAAAGATAGTACGCGTCGTTCGCGAGTCGCGCGAGCCCTTTAATCATTGCCTGATCCTATCGCGCAGTTCCAATCGCATTGAGGCAAAAAAGACTCATAACGTTCAAGGGCAGGCCAAGTCTACACGAGATGTGGGCCCCCATTCTCCACGACGAAAGTCCCCCCACCATTCTTACATTTGGAGGCTAGAGGATCAAATCGTATCGTCTGCAGACGCACATTAATTGTTGAATGCGGTTCTCGTCCATCCTAGGGCCTCGACGCGAAGGTGCAGAGCATATTTAGGGCTTCCCATTGGATTTGAAACCGTGGTCGCGTAAGTAATGTTCGTGCTAGCCGCACAATAGACGGTGACTGCGAAAGGAGCCTCCCACCCTGAGTGTTGAGCTGGGTAATACCATAAGGGCCCTGTGTTGATGGTGCCGAGCCGTTGTTGTTCCCGATCGTGACGCTGACAGTTCCACCAGTGCCTGCTGTGGTGGTAACCAGGGAGCCTGAGATACGGTACATCCCTGTCGCGTTTGCGGCAATCGTATAGATGCTCGTCGTGCCGATGCCTGCCGACTGGTTTGCCAAGTCATATGTTACCTCACGAACCGGGGACGGTCCGACGACGTTCCAGGAGTTGTCAGCATCTGAATAGACAAAGCTTACTGTGCCCGGCCCGGTGAGGGCAATGGACGAGAGGTTTCCAAGTGCGATGTTCCCACCTGTGTTGAATGTAGCGGAGCCGCTGGCAATCAAGAATGTAACGTGCTCGCCCGGCACAAGCAGCGATGCGATGGTCTTGATAGCGGTCGCGGACGAGGTTCCTTTCGGCAATTACTTGAGATTCCGCGCCGGCCTTCAAGAGCCGATTCGCGAAGTTTGTGTTCTGGCGGTGGCCCGCGAATGTAACAGTGCATTCGAGTGGGCGGCGCATGAGCCGGAGGCTTTAAGCGTGGGCGTACCGGCAGAGATCATTAAATCGATCAAATTCAGGGAGCCGACCGCCGCGATCGAGGCGCCATTTGGGACCGTTGTCGAGGTGATTCGCGAGGCATTTACCGAGCGATCCGTGAGTGCGGCGACGTATGACGCTGCTGTTTCGCTGCTCGGAGTGCCGCTTCTTATCGACCTCATTACCCTTGCTGGGACGTATGCGAGCACTGCCGCGCTGCTCGCAGTCTTTGATATGCAGCTAGACCCCGGCGAGACGCATCTGTTGCCGTCTCTTGAGTGATTGGAAGTCACCCACTCCTCACTGATATCGGCAACCACGGCGCGCTTGCCGGGGGGCGGCGACGCGGGTAGCTTGAAGCCGATATCCTAGGACGAGAGACTGCATAACGTCGCTCAACGTAATGTTCCTGAGAACTCCCGACGGCGAGCGCGTATCAGCAAAGCTCGACCACATCAACTACTCACCAAATAAGGAGATCTAACGCTATGTCGAACGTTCAGAAGAAAAATAACCTGTCCACCCCCTCCGCACGAAAGATGACAGGCATCATCGACGTCCACTCCCACATCATTACGAATCTCGGATCGCAGGCGCCGATGGACAGCTACCGCCTTGGTCGATCGAGCAGTCTTTGTCAATCATGGATGCAAATGGAATCGCCGCATCAGTTCTGTCGCTGCCGGATTCGGCCAGTCACGCGAAGGGGCCGGAGGCCTGCCAGCTCGCGAGGCGAATCAATGAACAACTGGCCGATATCGTCTCAAAACATCGCACGCGCTTCGGAGCGATGGCAACGTTACCGGCACTGGCGGCGACAGACGGTCTGCTCGAAGAGATGGCGTACGCACTCGATACGCTGAAGCTTGACGGCGTCGAGACCACGACAAGCACCGATGACATCTACCTTGGCGACACCCGTTACGACCCATGGTTTGAGGAAATGAACCGCCGTGGCGTCACCTTGTTTGTCCACCCCGTCGCAGCCAAGGCATCTCGCTCCGTCGATCTCGGCATCGACGTGTCGCTTTTGGAGTTCATGTTCGACACCACCCGCATGCTCACCAACATGATCTTCAGCGGGGCCAAGAACCGCTTCTCGAAGATCAAGATCATTTCCACTCATGGCGGAGGAACGATTTCATATTTGATGACGCGTATCGAAACTCTTGAAAAGTCGTTTCATCCTGATGTTTCTTCCCGACCCGGCTTCCGTGCTGCGCTCTTTGACGCGGTTAGTCCGGCCAGGCGGCGTCCTCGCCTTCCAGGAGCCCACTTGGATTCCTCTGCTCGCCTTTGCGGCGCGGTTTCCCCTCTGGTCCAAACTCCTTTCCTCGATCCACGAAACGTTCTTGCGCTCCGGCGTGGACCCGGAGATGGGGCCAAATCTCTACCACATCTTTCAGGAAGTTGGTCTACCTGCACCGGCGATGCATATGGAGACGCCGATGGGGAGCGACGCAAATTTTACGGGATTAATCTGTGACCTTATCACTAGTGTGAGACCGTTGGCGCAGCAGCACAACGTGTCGCTCGACGCACTAGGTCATCTCGATACGCTTTCAGACCGGATCCACGCCGAGGTGATGGCGTCGAACGCGGTGGTCAGTTTCGTGCCCTTGGTGGGGGTATGGGCACGGAAGCCGACGCACACCTAGAGTTTAGCCAAAACGGCAGTGGTCAGATCCGCCGCGTATCGATGAACGGCGAGACTGGATTGCTACATCTTGAAACACGAGTTTGGCGATGGGGCCATCGGCCTGGCCGAGCAACTTGGGCGGGAATATTTCTTGCATGTTTAGCTCTGGGGTCTGACCCAAAACCGATCCAGAATAAGAATTCCTCAATCCTCTTGGGGCACGGTACGGTATCTCCACCTTCATAACCTCCAACGACAAACCCCGCGAAATGGTTCTGCGAGAACTGGTTGCGCTCTTGGCAGCCGCTGGGGATATGACCTCGGCGAATATCAGAACCCAGATGATCATGGCGGAGTCTCACCGTGCCAGCCAGCAACTCTGGGGAGATACCGGACCCGGGGACGATAAATCACAGACGAGGCAAACAACGAGCGCCCGGGCAGCGAGTTAGGTTACAGGTTGAACCCAACCGCGGCGCTGAGAGGGATCCAAATGTTAGGACAGAGTGCATTGCGTCTGGGATGCCAGAGGAATACCCGAGGACCGGGCGGGGGCGTCCAATCAAAATCGTTCAGTGGAGATCAGTGTCGACTGGCTCGCCACGCACCGCCAAGTCCCGTTCTCATTGATCCAGGTGTCGGTAAAGCACCCTCGGCGCAGATAGGTCTTTCCGTTGTGTATGCCCTTTTCGCGGTAGATCCCGGTCACGACCGCGTTGTCGCCATATACCTGCGCGGTCATCGACTCATTGACGATCTGATCTGGATAGAGCGAGGGCGCCTTCACGCTGGCCATGAACTGCGCTTTATTCATCAAGGTACCGTCGTAGTCGATATAGACCAGCGTGGCAGCGAGCAATCCACCGAGCGCCCCGGTATCTTTGTGCTCTTCCGCTTCGTTCCAGGCGTTTTCCAATGCCAGAATCTTGGTCCGCTGGCTGTCCGTATCATCCCGCGCTACCACCAGCATACAAGTCGCGAAAAGCAACGTCGAAGCACAGATTGTCCTCATCGGAACTGCTTCTTGCTCTACTACGGCGCGTGATGGCAAGCGCCGGTTACCACCGCGCCACTGGACGTCGGTGTCGTGTCAAATCAGTTTCGCGCGCGAGCCACGGGCTCAGTCGAGATACTTCAAGTGCGGCCAAGACTCGAGAAGGCTCAATTTTGGATTCCGGCAGACGAAGATCGTCAAATCCCTCTCGTCGGGCAAGGCATACTGCGAGTGGACGTGGGCGGTCGGTAGGACA
>WNFD01004981.1_pt1 | contig 28927 bp, 30 predicted proteins | sample 5400491 | NCBI WGS metagenome assembly WNFD01 (sample SAMN13153343, study PRJNA577476) | soil metagenome | isolation source: 120 cm saprolite under Douglas fir tree site 2 hole 2 replicate 2 | place: USA:California | collected 2015-04-18
ACGCTAGCGCTTTACCGGATGCGCGTTCTCGGTAAGGAGTGAACGGAGGCGGGGAGCTCTGCGCGCGTCCGGTAAAGCCGTTTGGAGGTGGCCGCCCGTGGTTGCGGTGGACGCGGGCTCTATGCAAATTCAATTGTGGGAAGGGACGGTTTTGAAGTGTGCCGAAGCTGCGCCGAAGAGCATGACTCATGACACCGCGGGCCCAGAAAATGGCTACGGTGAAACCGTGCTGTGAAAACTGTCGTTGAAGAGGCTGCAAGGAGAAATTTGTTTTCCGACGAGGCGGACAGGAGCGTAGCGCGCGGAAGCGCGCGGAGTGTTGGAGTTGGAGAGAGCAGTTTCATACCGCAGAGCTGATCCGTGGTGGAGAACGAAGCTGGATTTCGGCAGCGGTGAGCCGCTCGATGACCTTCATTGGTCCTCCACACTTGGGACAGCGATAAAGATCGGGAGCGTCTTCGGTGGAGGAAGTGTGTTCTTCGCTAAGGGCTTCTTGTGCCGCACCCAACAACTGGAAGCATAGGGGCAATGTCGTGGAGCGCCGTCGGCAGGCTAGGAAACCGAAGTGCCGGATACGCACGAAGCCTTGCGGAAGCAGATGCAGCAGGAAGCGGCGCAAGAATTTATCGTGTGACAAAGCGGTGAGCTTCTGTTCGTTGTGGTGAGCCGAATCGCGCCAGTGAAAGGTCACTTGGCCATCGGCAAAAGAGACTAGGCGATGGTTGGAGATGGCCACGCGATGGGTGTAGCGGCCGAGATATTGCAGCACATATTGGGGGCCACCGAAGGGACGTCTCAAGTAGACGACCCAGTCTTGTCGAAACAGTGGCCGGAGCCAAGCGGCGAAGATCTTGGGTTCGGAGAGGAGCTTCAAGTTTTCGGGGAAGCGGAGCTCCCCATTCTGGAAGGCCTGCCGGAGGGCCGCGACGAACTTGCCACGAAAAACCTTACGCAGTACCGCTTTGGGCAGGAAGTAGTTGTCCGGCGAGCGGACCCAGCGGGTGTGATCGAGCGAGAGACCTCCGGCGGGCACCACGCAATGGACATGGGGATGAAGCCTGAGCTTTTGGTTCCAGGTGTGCAACACACTGAAGAAACCAATCTCTGCACCGAGGTGTCTGGGATCGCGAGCGACTTCGAGAAGAGTTTCCGCGCTGGCACGAAACAAGAGATCGTAGATCACCTTTTTGTTCTGCAGCACCACTGGGGCCAGGTGGCGGGGGAGTGTGAAGACCACGTGCAGGTAGCGCGTGGGGAGCAGTTCTCGTCCACGTGCGGCAATCCACCGTTCGCGAGCAGCGATCTGACACTTTGGGCAATGGCGATCACGGCAGCTGTTATACGAGATCGGGGCACGATGTGCGCAGCGGGTGCACTCATCGAAATGCCCGCCGAGCGCAGCCGTACGACACCGCGCAATAGCCAGCAGCACTTTGACATGCTTCCAACGGATCCACTGGCGGTTTCGCTCGACGAAGGCAGCTCCAGCAGTGCGGATGAGATCGGCAATCTCGAGCGCCGGCGGGGTCACTGGAGCACCTCCTCCACAACGTGACCCACACTTATATCAAAACCGCTTGGCAATCACTGCTCCGCTCGCTCATGCGTAGCGTCCGCCGCCGGGCGGCTACGTCCAAACGGGCTAACCGGAAGTTGAGATGGATGGACGTGGTGAAGCTACAATGATCTTGCCGGGCGAAACGGAAGCAGGCTCTACGGGGACGCAACCATGCTGAGGGATGGCCTGGTGGTCGTATCGATGCCTTGAAAATCCCCGCCCGAAGGGCGGAATACTCGCTAACGGAAAACGCCACCTCTCCACTTCAGGCTGAACCAACACATCTCCGTGCCCTCTGTGTCCTATCTCCGTGACCTCTGTGTTTAACCTTTTTCTGTTCTTCTCTTCCGTCGGCGCGTGTTTCCCTCGCCGCCAAAAACGAAGTAAACTCACTCTGCGCATGCCCCGCGTCTCCCACGAAGAACTCCTATCCCGCCTAACAAAGGGCAAACCCATCCCCGCCCTGCTTCTCCTCGGCGACGAGCCCTTCCTCCGCGACGCCAGCCGCGCGCAACTCATCGAAACCTTCGTCCCCGAAGCCGTCCGCGCCTGGGCCGTCTCCCGCTACTCCGCCGACCGCGGCGAAACGCAGGACGCCCTCGAGCAAGCGCAAACTCTCCCGATGCTCGCGCCGCGCCAAATTGTTTTCCTGCATGATGTGGAAAAAATCGAAAAGCTCGGCGAGAAAAACCGCGACGCCGCCGTCGAACATCTCGAAGCCTACCTCGACGATCCCGCGCCCTTCACCGTCCTCGTTCTTGAAGCCACCGCGCTAGACCTGCGCATGAAGCTCGCCAAGCTCCTTTCCGAAAAGGCGCTCGTCGTGGAAGTCGGCCTCGGTGAAGACCTTCAGGAGCGCCAGGCCGCCGCGGTCTCGCTCGCCCGCGCCTTGGCCAAAGAGCAAGGTGTCGACTTCGAGCCAGGCGCCGCCGAAGATCTAGCTGAATTCGTCGCCGCCGACCTCATGCGCCTGAAAACTGAAATCGAAAAGCTCTCCACCTACGTCGGCAGCCGCAAACTCATCCGCCGACAGGATGTCACGGCCCTGGTCATCTCCGAGAAAACCACCACCGTCTGGGAATTGGCGGACCTGTTGGCCTCGCGGCAGCAGAAGCGCGCCCTCGAATTTCTCGACCGCCTCCTGCGCGACGGCGAAGAGCCGCTGCAAATGCTCGGCGCCATCACCTGGATGTACCGCAAACTGATCGAAGCCAGCGAACTAAAAGGAATCTCTAACGGCTACCAAGCCGCCCGCGCCCTGGCCATGCGCCCCGAACAAGCCGAGCTCGCCCTGCAATCCGCCCGCAAAATTCCCAAAGCGCGCCTGCTCCAAGGCCTGCAATCCCTGCAAGCCGCCGACAACCGCCTCAAAGGCGGAGCCGACGACCCCCACGCCATCATGGAATTCCTAATCTCCGACCTCGCCGCGCCAGCCGCCAGATCCGCTTCCCGCTGAGCTCCGGCAGATCGGCCTTGCAAAGGCATCCTCGGACAATATCGTTAGCTCACAGGATCTTTCTGCCGCGTCGCCTTTACGCCGGTCAGAATCCCAACTCCTAAAAGTACAGCCGCGCACACCCCAGTCCAGTGTGCCGGCATGTGTACCAGATATGCGGCATAAATTAGCCCGCCGATCACGATCGCAAACCCAATCGAGTAAAGGCCGAATGACATTGCATCTCCTTCTCGAAAGCCTGCCGCTTGCTCTCCACTCGAAAAGTGGACCCGCTCATTAGCAGCAGAGCGACCCGGAACGCGGCCGCTCTCCGTTCTTCGCTGTGCTCAACTCCGCAGCTCCTATTGCGAAGAGCTGGCTTTCTGATTCTTAACCTGCAGATCATTCACGACCTGCTTCACATTAGGCACTCGCGTCGCCACCTGCTCGGCATGGTCGCGCTTGTACTGCGAGTTCACTTCTCCCGTCAGCGTGACTACCCCGCTCTTCACTTCGTATTTCACGTTGCCGTGCATCCGGTTCTGGATCAACGCTGCGTCCAGATTCTTCTCGATGCCTTCGTCCAGATCGGAATTCACCGCTTTTGCTGCTTTTTCTACGCCCTTGGGTATCACCGCAATCTGGTCCGCGACCACTTGCGCGCCCGCCAAGGACTTCGCCAGCGATTCAGCTTGCGCCTTTTCATTCTCACTCCCGACTTGTCCGCCGAGGGTCACAACGCCTTTGTCGCGATCCTGACTGACCGAGACATCTTTAAAGCCTGCTCGATCCAGCGATTTGCGAATGCTCTCGGAAACATCCGGTGATGCGGCCGTTCCGGAGCATCCGGCCAGAGTTCCGGCGGCGACCAGCGTGAGTATGGCTACTGACAATCTGAGCTTTTTCATTTTTCTCCTTTGATTGGTACCAGATCGAATCTCAAATGATGAACCTCAGAGCCGAGGTTTTCTTGTGCGAATCGCTTCACGCTCTAGGGTTTCTCGATGACCTTTTCCAACTGGCCGATTTTCTTCTGCACCTTCCCGGCTATCTTTTCTCCGATACCTTCGCCTTCCAAGTCGGGGTCGTTGGTCAGTTGGCCCACCTTCTGTTTAATCGTGCCCTTTATTTCGTGAACCTTGCCTGCAATCTCATTCTCTGTGCTTGGCTTCATTTTGTTGCCTTCTTTGAATTCCGGTCCGGCTTAGCGCCTTGGGCCTACGTAAGCACGATCATAAAAAAAACGAGCATGGATATCTGTTCACATCGAGACACAAGCCTGACTATTTCTGTCGAAGCAACTTATGGCGGATATCCGGCCAGAACTCCCTGATGATGTTATTAAGGCTTGCAGCTTCCAGTTGTGCCACCCAGTTCATCGCGGTATTGTGCAAGCTGCGCTCCTCGGGTGGGTAATAAAGGTTGGATAAACCGGCTTCCAGTCCGTTCCCCACAATCTCGGAGAAGTTAAAGCTCCTGCCTCCGGAATCGGTCTTGGTAACGACGACACGCGATAACGCGTATTTTGCTCGGTGGAAAAAACCTCCATGGCCGAGGGTATAGTAACGCGGGTCTTGGTGCGTGATTGCCGGGACGAACGCTTCGGTGAAGAAAGATCCAGAGGCTTGATCCGCGAACGCCCGCCAATAATAGCGGCAATACCCGGCCATCCCGTTGTGGAACTCCGGATACGACCGCAAAGCCATGCTTTGGGCAGCGAGCATTCCCGACCAAACGAACGACGAATAATCCACGCTATCCTGCAGTGCCAGCGCGTATTTTTCCCTGGCGGCTAGCGGTGGAAGCTTTGTGTCCGCGCTCACTGCCGCAAAATTGGGAATGATCCAAAACATCCGCTTGGTCTGCTGACCTTCGGAGCTATTTGTCTTCGGGTTCACGGGAGTTCGGTCCGCCGCTGGAGTAGGCATATCCATCAGCGGCTTTGGCTCCGTAGCGGCATCTGGTTGCATTACGGAAACTACAGTGCTTCCCGATTGCTGGGCCTGCTGCTCGGGCGCTGGTCCGCTCTGCTTGTCTGGCTCTGCTGTCTGGGCCCAGGCGAGAGTCGGAGCCAGAAGAAGAAATAGCGCCACACCGGCGCATCTGTTTGTAGGCATCGCGTACTCCAATTGATCCCCGTGTCACTGGAAGGATTGCATTGCGGGTAGGCCCATACTGCTCTCAAACCCGCAGCAATGCTGTGCTGTACAGCACAGGTGCTTTAATCCTCGCGCGATCCTCGGCGGTTCGTTCGCCGGCTTTACAGCGCACAATCTCTGCGAAAAAAAACTACGAAGTTGTCTACAAGTGAACAGACACGCGTCTTCACGAAGCCTATGATCCAGTTCGCAAGCTTACGCAGCTAGATTCGCCACATCGATCCGAGCCCAGCAGTGTCGGAAGCGTTGGGGCAGATGAATTTGCTTTTTCAGCCTTTGTGTAGTCTGTTTCCTCCTCGATTGCCTAGGTTTGGACCCGAGGACGTGGCTGGTACGGCGGAGTATTACAATCGCCTCGCTCGCCATCATGAGGCGACTATCAATCCTCCGGGCGTGTGGATGGGGCGCATTGCGACGCAGCCAGCGGGGCGCACATCTCCACGCAAGACTGCGGCGAGGACATCGAACAGGACGTTGCTCGCACGGCCTGCCTGGATAGATAAGAATCAGTTGTTATCCACAGTTCTCAATTGGGCCCGCCGGTTATGGCCGCCCCGTCAGAGATTCGGCCCAAGTTCAACATTTGAAAAGCATTTCTGCCATGGAGGCCAGCGATGAAGCGATACTTTGTGTTTGCAGCGTGTCTTTCCTTGGCCGCGGGCGCCGTTTTCGCCGCAACCAAGGAACAAAAGCGCCTCGAAAAGTGCGGCGTCGTCATGCAGGAAATCCTGAACATCCCGGATAACCTGCCCCAACAGGTTTTGGCAAAAGCCGAATGTGTCATCGTGTTCCCCTCCGTATTGAAGCTGGCCCTCGGAATGGGCAAGGACTACGGCCGCGGAGCGATGGTTTGCCGCACCGGCAAGGAATTCAACGGACGTTGGGGTGCTCCCGCAATGTACGCCCTCGAAGGCGATAGCCTCGGAATGCAAATTGGTGGCGAATCCACCGACCTGATTCTTCTGGTCATGAACCAGAAAGGTGTGGCTTCCATTCTCAGCAGCAAGATCAAGTTGGGTGGAGACGCCTCCGCCGCTGCCGGTCCCAAAGGCCGCGATGCTTCCGCGGACACCGATCTCTGGATGAAAGCGGAGATCCTCAGCTATTCCCGCTCCCGCGGACTATTCGCCGGCATTTCCCTCGAGGGCTCCACACTTCGCCCAGACAACAAAGCAGACGAGCGGATTTACCACCGCAAAATTACAGCAATAGCGATCCTGCTGGAAAACAGAGTCGCCACTCCCGCAACCGGCCGCCACCTCGTTCGCGTCTTGCAGACTAATTCACCACGCAACGAATCGAAGCAGGTCGCCGCGAAGTACTAGTCGCTGCTCTCGCCATTTACTCGCTCGATGTGTAGGCGCCGGGCTTCCGTTTATCCTGAGCCTCGAAGGGGCCCGGCCAGCCTTGACAAAAACCCGACCTCGGCTCTCACTTGTGAAATTGAGCGTAAGGGCTAACGGGACAGACTTGTCGTTTGAAGACCACTGTGGCACTGCTCTCTCGCTCTGGCTTCAGAGGGACGCACATGTCCGAGAAGCGGCCAATCCAAATATTTTCATACTCCTCGACGCGCCCATCGGCGCAACCCATCGATTCCAATAAGGAATTGATGCTGCGCCCACGACTCGCGGTCGGCAGTATACCATCAATAATCTCGCTTACCGCCTCAGGTGCCATAAGCTTGTGAACTTGTTCACTGTGAAGGAGCGGCTGCTTCCGCTCGATCACGATCTGGCAGGCCAAGCCGTCAGACCCGTACTCCACCGTCAATCCAATATCACCTCCTGCGGTAAACCGCTCGACGTCTGGCCCCCCCGTAGCGATCGCGCAGCCTCTGTGAAGTCGGCGCTACGGACGAGCTGGTAGCCACGACCAACAAACAGGCGGCAATGAGAATCCGCATAGTGCCTCCACCCTAAGTCTTTACGCCCCTCACAACCCCGGCATAAACTCCGGAATGATGTTTGAGCGTTACACCGAGAAAGCCCGTCGCGTGATTTTCTTCGCGCGCTATGAAGCGAGCCAGTATGGAAGCTCCGTCATCGCAAGCGAACATATCCTGCTCGGGCTCCTACGCGAAGACCGCACCATTATGCGTCGATTCGCGGGCTTCATCCAGTTGGGGCCCGAAATCCGTCCTGAAATCGAGAACCTTATCAAACGAGGCAAACCCTTCTCCACGTCTGTCGAAGTGCCGCTCAGCGATGAATCGAAAAAGATCCTGAACTTCGCGGGCGAAGAAGCAGACCGGCTCAGCCACCGGCACATTGGAACAGAGCACATCTTGCTCGGGATTCTGCGTCTTCCGGACTCACTTGCCGCCAAGCTGCTCTTAGCCAGAGGTGCCAGAGCCGACGCGATTCGCGAGCAAATCGCAAAAGTTTCCGCTTCGGTTACAAAGGTCTCCGCTTCGGCTGTCGCAAGTACCCAGCCAGCCAAGGGCGCGCTAGCCAGCCTGGATGACTTTTTAGGCCTATTGAAAGCGGGCCCTTCCAGACAGGTTGCTGCCTTTTTTCATGACAAAGGGCAATTTGTCGATTCCTCCGGAAAGCGCTGGATCCGCCAGGAGATTGAACAAGCAGCCGAAACATTGTTCGCTCCCTTTGCCAAGAGAAATGCCAGCCTCTTCCTGGAGGCTACAACTAAGGGTTCATCCGAGACGTTTGTAGCGTCAGTGCTCTGGGAATTCTCCGCCGCTTCCAGCGGCCGCAGCAAGTCAATCCTCCGCATGAGCATCGTTCTGGCCTCTACAGGGGAAGAGTGGGCAATTGTTCTAGTGCAGGCGACGCCCCTCGCACTGGACTAGAACCTGGTTGAGCGCACTTCCCCTTAAACGGGTCCAACCTCGACTCTTTGCAGCGTTTGCAACGGTTCGGATCTTGACGTTCCCTGGTACAACCAACAACTGTAAACTTCGCCGTGAGTCGGTCATCTCCTGCTTTCTCCGGCGTGGCACCGATCTTTCCTTTTCCAGCGTCCAGTCTCAAGCCTCCAGCGTCCAGACAGCCTTGCCTCTTTGCCTTCACACTCCTTCCCGCGCTGTTGACGCTCCGCCCGGCTTTCAGTAGCCTCCTCCCTACCTGCCCTCAACCGGGCCCTTGCCTCGCAGGGACACAAACGGAGATCGTGATGGACGACACCTCTAAACCCAACCCGGCCAAATCTGGCGGCATCTCGCGCCGCGAGTTCGCCCGCCGCGCCGCCCTGGCCTCGGCAGTCGCAACGGTCGCCCCGGCGGCCGCGCTTGCCACGCCCGCACCGCCGTCGAGCAACGCCCTCGATCCGCAGCAGCCTGCTGGCCTGCCGAAGCTTTCGCCCGAAAGCCAGGCCGAGGTGAACGCTCGCATCGAGACTATTTTCACCCTGTACGGCAGCCGCTTCTCGGACGCGCAGAAGGCCGACCTCCGCCGGCTCTGTGCCGTTGCGCAGCCGCCGCTCGATCGCTTGCGCGCCTATGCGCTGGAAAACGGAGACGCTCCCGCCCTCTACCTTAAGCCGCTCGTGGAGCGCGAGAAGAATCCGCTCGAGAACACCCGTGTCGGCAAAACTCCGGACGCGCCAGAGAAACCCTGAGGACACACGATGCCCACTGAAGAATTGGGTTTCCTGCCCATCACGGAACTCGCAAAGCGCATCGAGGCGAAAAAACTCTCGCCCGTCGAACTTACGAACTATTTTCTGGAGCGCAGCGAGAAGCTGGGGCCGCGCTTCAATGCCTTCGCGCGGCCGACGCCGGAAATTGCCATGGCCCAGGCGCAGGCCGCGGAAAAAGAAATTCAGCGCGGCCACTATCGCGGGCCGCTGCACGGAATTCCGTACGCGGCAAAGGATCTGCTCGCGGTGAAAGGCGTGCCGTGCACCTGGGGCGCGAAGCCGTACGCAAATCAGACATTTAATTACGACGCGACGGTGATCGAACATCTGAATCGCGTGGGCGCGGTGCTCATCGGCAAAGCGGCCATGATCGAACTGGCTGGTGGAATGGGGTACCGCTTCGCTTCCGCTTCGTTGCAGGGCGAAGCGAAAAATCCGTGGGACACGAAATGCTGGACCTGCGGGTCGTCCTCGGGATCGGGCGCGATCGTCGCCGCGGGCCTGGCGGCCTTTGCGATTGGCACCGAGACTTGGGGATCGATTATTTGTCCTTCGGCGTTTTGCGGCGTGAGCGGGTTGCGCCCGACATACGGGCGCGTCAGCCGCTACGGCGCGATGGCCCTTTCGCCTTCGATGGACAAAATCGGGCCCCTGGCGCGCTCGGCGGAAGATTGCGCGCGCGTGTTTGCCGCGATTGCCGGGCACGACCCAAGAGATCGCAGCACCCTTCCCTTGGACAAAGCGGCGTTCACGTATTCGGCGTCGCTGGAGCTAAAGGCGCGCAAGCTGAAGATCGGCTGGCTCACCAATGCGTGGAAGAAGATGGAGCCGGGAGTGGCGAAAGCCGCCGATGCCGCGGAAAAAGTGTTGAAGAAATATCTTCCGGGCGTGAAGAACGCGAAATTGCCGGAAGGTCCGTATGAAGATGCCGGCAACGTGATTGTGGCGGTGGAAGTCGCGTCGTCGTTTCGCCCGCTGATCCGCTCGGGCCGCGTGAGCGAATTGACCGATCCGCTGGGACAGATTGCCGGCTACGTAAACGAGCAATACTCGGGCGCGGATTATTTGCAAGCGCAGCGCCTCCGCGAAATTCTGCAGAGGAAAATGGAGGCATTGTTCGATTCGTTTGATTTGCTGGTGACCGTAACGCAACCGGTCGCTGCCACGCCGCTGGAATTGAATTTAGAGACCGGGCTTTCCTACCCCGATCCGCTTGGCGGCATCGGAAATCTGTGCGGGCTTCCAGCGCTGTCTGTTCCCTGCGGCTTCACGGAAAAAAATCTTCCCGTCGGCCTGCAATTCATGGCCCGCGCCGGAGACGACATCGCCGTCATCCAGGGCGCTCGCATCTACCAACTGCACACCGACTGGCATCGCAGACACCCCAAGATTACGTGATACCCTCTCGCTGGAGGTGCGCTCGCGATGCACGGAATTTGGAAGGATATGTTTTTCCTCGGCCTGCCGATTTTGGAGAAAATCCTCCGGCCGATCGTTGTTTATATATTCTTGATTGTCGGCCTGCGCCTGTCAGGGAAGCGCGAACTGGCTCAACTCAATCCCTTCGACCTGATTGTGCTCTTGACGCTGTCCAACACCGTACAGAACGCCATCATCGGCGACGACAACAGCGTGACCGGAGGAATCATCGGCGCGGCTTCCCTGCTGGCCATCAACTATCTCGTAGTGCGATTTCTGTATGATCACCGCAAGCTCGAACAAATTGTCGAAGGGAAAGCCGACATTCTGGTGGAAGACGGAAAAATCTACGAGCACAAACTCAAGAACGAATTAATTACCAAGGAAGAGCTGGCCGCTGCCGCGCGCAAGCAGGGATTCGAGACACTTTCCGAAGTGCGTCAGTGCATTTTGGAGCCAGGCGGAACGCTCACCTTCATAGCAAAGAAACCGGACACCGAAGATATTCGGCATCAGGAGTTGTTGAAGAAATTTGACGCGCTGACGGAAGAACTGGCGCGGTTGCGCAAACTGCAGCCGCCGGCGACGGCATAAGAGTTTGCTTGGTTCATTCCATGAAAAAAGGGGAACGCACAAAGATGGATGATGTCGTGGAGCTTCCGGAAGATCACGCAGGTTATGAAGAGTATCGGTATACGCTGCCGGTTTCGCTGACCATTTCGATTCTCGCCGTGCTGGTCGCCGGCGCGGCGCGGCTGAGCCATCGCGCGCACACGGAGGAGTTGCTGCTGCAATCGCAGGCCTCGGATCAATGGGCTTACTACCAGGCGAAGAATATCCGCTGGCACGAAGTGCAAAGCATCGCGGACTTGCTTGGCGCGCTGGCCCCGCAGGACAAGGAAAAGACGGCGTTGGTTCGCGAGAGATATCTGAAGGAAGTGGAGCGCTACGAGAGCGATAAGGATCAGATTAGCGACAAAGCAAAAGAATTGGAGAAAGAGCGCGACCTGATTAGCCGCCGCGCGGACCGCTTTGACGGCGGCGAGGCGCTGCTGGAAGTGGGATTGGTGATTTGCTCGATCACGCTGCTGACCAAGCGGCGCGCGTTCTGGTTCACCGGCATGTTCGTGGGCGCGCTCGGCGTAGTGATGGCGCTTACCGGATTGTTTCTGACGTAAGAAGCGAGGATAAGAAAAACGAAGCGCAGAAGAGAAAGGCAAGGGATAACGCACCCTTCGATGCTCAGGACAAAGAGAAGCTGAGTACGCAGAGGAGCGCGGAGATTTTTTTGGTCGCGTCAACTGTCGGCTCCGATGAGCTTTAGTGAATCAAGCGCGGCGGCGATGGTGCGATCGATGTCTTCGGTGGTGTGCGCGGCGGAGACGAAGGCGGCCTCGAATTGCGATGGCGCGAGAAAGATGCCGCGGTCGAGCATTTCGCGGAAGAAGCGCGCGTAGCGTTTGGTGTCGGAGCGTTTCGCTCCCGCGTAATCGCGAACGGGCTGGTCGGTAAAAAATATCGTGCCGAGCGAGCTACTGGAGTTCACTTGCGCCGCGACGTGAGTTTCAGCAATGGCTTTGCGCAAGCCAGTGACGAGGCGCTCGGCGTTTTGGTTGATGCGCTCGTAAAGGCCAGGGGCCGTTAATTGTTTCAGCGTGGCGATGCCCGCGCTCATGGCCAGGGGATTTCCGGCCAGCGTGCCGGCCTGATATACGGGACCGAGCGGCGCGACGTTGTCCATCAGCTCGGCGCGGCCGCCGTATGCGGCGACGGGAAGGCCGCCGCCGATAATTTTGCCGAGCGTGGTGAGATCAGCTTCGATGCCAAGAAGTTGCTGGGCGGCGCCGTTGTGCAAGCGGAAGCCGGTGATGACTTCGTCGATGATGAGCAGCGCGCCATTCTTTTTTGTGATGTCGCGAAGGCCGGCCAGAAAGTTTGCCGCGGGCGGAACGACGCCCATGTTCGCGGCGATGGGTTCGACGATTACAGCGGCGATTTTGTTCTTGTGCTGCGCGAAGACTCGCTCGACTGCGTTGAGGTCGTTGTAAGGAGCGTTGAGCGTCAGCTCCGCGAGCGCTTGCGGAACGCCGGGACATTCCGCGATGCCTAGGGTGGCGAGGCCGGAGCCGGCTTGCGAGAGAAAACTGTCGGCGTGTCCGTGGTAGCAGCCTTCAAATTTCAGGATGAAATCGCGCTTGGTGACTCCGCGCGCCAGGCGCACCGCGCTCATGGTGGCTTCGGTGCCGCTGGAGACGAAACGAATTTTCTCGATGGAAGGAATCGCCCGGGTAATCAGCGTGGCGAGTTCGATTTCGAGTTCGGTGGTGACGCCGAAACTGGTGCCGCGTTTGGCTTGCTCGGCGATGGCGGCGCTGATGGCGGGATTCGCATGGCCCAACAGAATTGCGCCCCAGGAGCAGACGTAGTCGAGGAGTTGGTTGCCGTCGGCGTCGTAGAGATGCTGGGCTTCGCCGCGCTCGATGATGAGGGGCTCGCCGCCTACGGACTTGAAGGCGCGCACGGGACTGTTGACGCCGCCGACGAGGAGTTTTGTGGCGCGGTCGAAGATCTCGCGAGAGCGGCGGCGTCGGTCGCGGTGCAAAGTTGGTCGTGTGGCGTTCATATCGAGATCGAAAAAGGATGAAGAAAAGAATTTAACACAGAGAGCACAGAGGACACAGAGAGCACAGAGAAGGCTTTGGAGTCGATGGTGGGGTGACACCCCGGGGGTTTTGTATGGATGTGAAAAGAAAGGGTTTGCGCGGAGAGGGATTTGTAAGTATCTGAAAACAAAGGATCGGTGCGGTGGTGGGCTCGAAGAGGGATTCGGGGCAAACGAATCCTGAAGATCGGCGCCGAGCCATGAGACCCCCCCTCCCCCCGTTTTCGCATAAGTGTTCATTCTAGAGGTACTTAAAGTCCTTTGTTTTGACACACTTTCACAAGTGTTCATTCTAAAGGTAGATAGCGGGATTGCGGGCGCCCTCGCGGAATTTTTCGCGTTTAGGATTCTTTTGCAGGTGATTTTCCCCGGAAACGTGGGAGGGAAAGGAGTTAGGTGGCTGGCTGGGTATTTCATGGGATATTATACCATCTGGTTAGCTCCTGTCAAGAAGTATTTTGTCCCGTTTTGGGAATTGAAACCCTGTCAACGATTTGCCGGAACCGCTCGAACACAGCTTCGTCGCGCGCGATTGCGATATCCCTATCGTGTAAGTAGCCTCGGAAAAAATCACGGAATGATAGGAACCTCGCGCCACCTAGGCGACTCCTCTCCATTAGGCAGTCTACGAAAGACACTCGACGGCTTACTAGGTATGGCGCGAGCGCTTCGATATCGGAAACACCTAGAACTAGCGGAGTTGTACAAACTATTTTTCGATCTAGGTGCTGCTTGCGCTTCATCGTACCGAAGACGTCCACCAAATAGGGTGTAGTTGCCTCAGAGCTCACGAACGGGTCTTGGACTACGAGCACGGGAATGATGACATGGACTCCCGAGGGGTCGATACCGGTAAGTGGTCTGCGTTCCTTAGGTTTCGCCGCGAAAACCGCGCTGATTTTTCGGACTAGCTGCTCGATTCCTGCTCCTCTGTCTCGGCCGAACTTTCGGTTGAGATCACGTAGGAACTCCTGCTCGTCCTCGGAATACTTCGCATTGAGATTGAGGAAACCGCCCTTGTACTCCATCACAACCCAAACTTCGCCATCTGTGTACAGTCCATCAAACGCTTCGTCGCCATTGTCAGCGAATCGAGGAAATGGGAGAAACTTTGCGCCTCCCGCTAAGCATTCCGATAGAGTGTCGGAAACATACTGCTCAAACAGGTAGCCCCATTTCGTAAATAGAACGGCCCTTTCTTCCCTCGTCGGAAGCGTGTTGAAAATCGCCCAGAATAACCCTGACTCAAGTTTCTCCTGTATGAAACCCACGTGCACTGGTGTTGCATTGTTCGCTACGACCTCAACCACAGGGCGTTTCCGGAACGCAGTGAAGTCGTGGTACTCCTTGAGGACTGATGGTTGTCTAAGTTCAGTCTCTAGGGCGGCAACCGTTGTCAGCTCCAAATTCCAGAATCTCTGAACAATCTCTGGGGATCCCTGCGCGAAGAAGGTAGAAAGGTTTATGCAAGCGAGGCCGGGGTCCTCTATTAGTTTGTGAAAATCGAGCGTTATAAAGTAGATCAGCAATCCGAACACGTGATCGACATAATCCTCAATCTCCATACCGGATTGCTGTCGAAAGACGGTTCGTATGTCGCTGGCACCGGGCGTTCTTCGCAAGATATCGCCAAAAATCTTATCGCTCCTAACGATGCTCGCATGAATCGCCGGGGGATTGTTTACCTCTAGGCCTGATCCAACCTGGAGTTGCAGTGCTACTTTCCTTAGCTTCTTAGAGGTTCGCGATGGGCCGACTAGACGGAGATTTTCGGGAGTAAACAGAAAATCATTGACCATGGTTAGGCAGCGGCCGAGTCTGTGGGCGGCCGACTTGTCCATATCCGGCCGCAGCCCTCCAACTTTGGCGCCGTTCACCACAATTTTTTTCATTAGGGTGAGAATTTGGAGCGGATGGAACAAGCGGCGATTGAAGAGGCGTTCTGTGCCCATTTTTGCCTTCAATCGCTCAAATAGGTCATCGTCGATGAAAAGATTGACTAGGAGAGTCTGTAGTTCAATTGTGCGCTGCTCGTCGGAATGGAAACGGTCCAACGCTACTAGCGTGTTGATCCGCGCTAGTAGCCAGACTGTGTTCACCACGTCCAATGGGCGAATCTGTTCCAACAATTCAAGTTCTGTCGGATGGCTTCCGAAAAGTTCTTTCCAGGTTGGATAGGTAACGAGGAGAGGAGACACGTTTTGTAATGAGTTCCCGTGCGAGGGAACGATTATACTACGGACGCGGGAGACGCCCTCGTCAGGGGCTAGCGTCACCTTTTCCTGGACCAATTTAGGGAGCGAAGCCGCGAGTGGGCAGGGCCCACCCTCATAAACCGAAGGTGGGACATCCGGGCATATCATGAAAATTAAGGCGAGCCGGAGATTACGGCAGGTGAAATTGGAAGAGTCGATCGAAAAAGTGTGGAAGCTATGAGTCATCCAAAAGACTGGAAGCCCGTGCATTTCGCGAACGTAGGGACGGATGAAGCATTCATCCGGGAGATGTTAGAGGTCGTGCAGATCTTGGGCGGCACGATGATTGAAGGACAGCAGCGCGAGCACGCTAATGATGCGATCGCGACAATCATGACGGACGGTTTGATTCCAACGTTCGTGGAGCTACAGGGCATTCGAGAGTCGCAAACCAAGAACTTACCTGTTGTCGAAAAATTACAACTCTACGAAGACTTCGCGCGGAAGGTATGGAAGTCGTACAAGGATCTTACGCAGCGTGCGGGTAAGACGATGGGATTCGAGATTGGTTTCTTGTATCAGGAAGATAAGAGCTTCGAAGATGGCCTGCAAAAATTCAGAGCGGACTGGCCCGGATTGCCAGCGGAATTCGAGAAGTTTGTGCGTGACAATCGAAGGGAGTGGCAGACCGAATTGCGGGCTTTCCGCAACGGCTTTTTGGAGCATCAGCAAGGTAACAGGATGGACTTCCGGAAATTCTATGAGGTGACCTTCGTCGAAGAATTATTCAATACGGTGTGGGGCACGACCGTAGACCTTCTCGTGATTCTGATGAGTCTGAAATTGCCGCCGAGGAGTCACATCGTTGTGAATGACGAAGGGATACATGGACCGTGGCCTAATCGTTTCAGGTGGGTCATAGAAGGTTTATAACGCTCAGCGGCTGAAGCCGATCTTTGTTGTGACTTTTGCGGCACGGTTGAAACGCTGCCCTGATGGGGAGCGCCAGGCTGAAGCCCGCCGCTACGTTTGCTTCGCTTCGCGCGGGAGCGTGGCGGATTGCGCCTGGGCGGATGATCGGTGCGTGGTGAAATCAAGAAAGCTTTCTTCAGGGGCTGAAGCCCATCTTTTTGCCGTCGTTGCGTGGGGACCCTCGTTGTCTCTGGACAAGCTGAAGTCCCCACCTCCTAAAGAATTCAAGCGCCAGGCTGAAGCCCGCCGCTACGTTTGCTCCGCTTCGCGCACGAGCGAGGAGAAAAGCGGGTCCCTCGGCTGCGCTCGGGATGACAATTGGGAGGTAGGCAAGCTTAATGTCGGACCTGAAGGTCCGACCACCTAAAGCGAGGAACGCTCGCCTGCGGCTCGCTCGCCGGGCTGAAGCCCGCCGCTACGCGCTTGATTACAGGTCGGCGAGGATGGCGACGTCGAATTTCGAATAGTACTTCTTCACGTCGCTGGCACCGTACTTGGCGCGGAACTTTTCGACGATAGAGGACACCTGTTTGGGGTCCTTGACCGGAGCAACCTTCAGTTCGGCCTCTGCGCCCCCGGCCTCGATTTGGATGGATGGGTTCTTGAGCACATTCTTGTACCACTGTGTATCGGAACCGCTGACGGGCAAGAGGTAGAGCTTGTTGTCTTCCGAGACGAACCAGACTGGGATGGAGATCGTGCGTCCTGACTTTCTGCCGGTCACGGTGATGTTGATTTCACGAGATCGGGAAAGGCGGTCTTTTAGAGCGTCATCCCTACTGACCCCGAGTTTGCGCTTTTGCATTTGTTGCTCCTGCTAAGATAGATGTTAAAGGGCTGCTCCAAGCTACGCCAGAGGACGCAATGGTCATGATGCCGAAGTGGCAGGCCAGGGCTAAAGCCCATTTTCGCGGCAAGTTTTTTCCGCGAGCCTGAAGGCTCGCTCCCCCGGACTGAAGCTCCGGGGCTTCCACCTGGCGGAGATGAATCGGACCGCAGTACATGCAGAGGAGGCCTAGTAATGCTCCCAAGTGGCTTTCCAGTGTTCGTCGGAGTGCGTGGACTTCACAATAAGCTGTTTGCCGGAGAGCGCGAAGGCGCGCGGGAGGTCTTTGCCGATGAGGGTGCGCACGAGTGCGCCCTCGACGTGGTAGGTGAAGGTGTGGGCGTTTTCGTCGATCTGGTATGTGCCGAAGGAGGCTTCGTAGCCGCCTTGCGAATACTGCTCAGGCTCGGCAGAGGTTTGTTTCGTGGTTTGTGAATGGGGGTTGCGTTCCATGACTTGGACGGACATGTGGCCGTCGCGTGTGAAGACGAGCAGGCCGGTGGAGTCGGCACGGTGAGTTTTGCCGTCGGCGCTTTGTGTTTCGAGCGAGGCCAGGCGCCATGCTCCGACAAAGCGGTCCTGGATGCCGTCATTTGTGCCGCGATCCTGGCCGGCGGACAGCGTCATTGCGGCGATACCGACAAGCAAAGAGACTACACCCAGCGAAAGTAGTGTTTTCATGTTGCCTCCTTTTCACCCGCGAGGCTCAGCGTGAGACCGAAGTCCGGGGCTTCGAGCTGTCAGAGAAAGGCCAGAGCGCTCGCGAGGCGCTCGCTAGCCAGACTGAAGTCTGGCCACTACATTCAAGCTAGGCGGGCCCTGCGAAGCTCAGGATAAACTAAAGCCCGGCGGAGAAGCAGGCCAGGGCTAAAGCCCAATTTCGCGGCGGATTTTTCCCGCGAGCCTAAAGGCTCGCTCCCGGACTGAAGTCCGGGACTTCGAGCTGTCAGAGAAAGGCCAGAGCGCTCGCGACTAGAGGCGCTCGCTAGCCAGTCTGAAGACTGGCCACTACACGCTCAGCGGCCGACCATTTTTTGCAGATGTTCGGGGTAGCGGGCGCCTTGCACCGTAATCTTTGAGGCGGCGGTGTTGATTTCGCGGAGATCGTCGGGCGTTAGGTTGACTGAGACTGCTGCGATGTTTTCTTCGAGGCGGGCTAGCTTGGTTGTGCCTGGGATGGGAACGATCCACGGCTTTTGCGCTAGCAGCCAAGCCAGCGCGATCTGAGCGGGGGTGGCCTTCTTGCGTTCCGCGATCTTGCGAAGGAGATCCACGAACGCCTCATTCGCTTTGCGGTTCTCTGGCGTAAAGCGTGGGACGATGTTGCGGAAATCGTTTTTGTCGAACTGCGTATCTTCGCTGATCTTTCCGGTAAGGAAGCCTTTACCCAGAGGGCTAAATGGAACGAAGCCGATCCCGAGTTCCTCGAGCGCCGGTATCACTTCTTTTTCAGGTTCTCTCCACCACAGCGAGTATTCGCTTTGGAGTGCGGTCACAGGCTGAACGGCATGTGCGCGACGGATGGTCTGCACGCCTGCTTCAGAAAGGCCGAAGTGCTTGACCTTGCCTTGCTGAATCAGCTCTTTCACGGTTCCGGCGACGTCTTCGATCGACACGTTCAAATCGACACGATGTTGATAGAACAGATCGATCGCATCCACCTTGAGCCGCTTGAGCGACGCCTCCGCAACCTTCTTGATGTGCTCAGGGCGACTATTTAAGCTGCTCCACTTGCCTCCATCGGCAGGATTCGCCTCCCAACCGAACTTCGTTGCGATCACCACTTGGTCGCGGAAGGGAGCGAGGGCTTCACCCACGAGTTCTTCGTTTGTGAACGGGCCGTAGACTTCTGCGGTATCGAAGAATGTGACGCCGCGTTCGACTGCCGCTCGAATCAGCGAGATCCCTTCCTTCTTGTCCACGGGGGGACCGTAGCCGAAACTCAGGCCCATGCAGCCGAGCCCGAGAGCTGAGACTTCCAAGTTGCTTTTTCCAAGTTTGCGTTTCTGCATTGTTTTCCTCTCCGAATGCTTTCTTCAGGGGCTAAAGCCCAGGAGCAATGGGAGCCTAATGTCGGACCTAAAGGTCCGACCTCCTAAGGAGGTCCGACCCCCTAGTTTTCTAGCAGTGCTTTAGCCAGTTGGCGGCGGCTTTGGCGTGGTAGGTGAGGATTATGGAGGCGCCGGCGCGCTGGATGCTGGTCAGGATTTCGAGGACGACGCGTTTTTCGTCGAGCCAGCCTTTGGCTACGGCGGCTTTCACCATGGCGTATTCGCCGCTTACGTTGTAGGCGCCTACGGGGACGTCGAATTTGTCGCGCACAGTTCGAATGACGTCTAGGTAGGGCAGGGCGGGCTTGACCATGACCATGTCGGCGCCTTCTTCCAAATCGAGCGCGACTTCTTTCAGGGCTTCGCGGGCGTTGGCGGGATCCATCTGGTAGCTGCGGCGATCGCCGAATTGCGGAGCGGACTGCGCGGCTTCGCGGAAGGGGCCGTAGAAGCCGGAGCAGTATTTGGCGGAGTAGGAAAGAATGGGAATGTTTTCGAATTTGTGCTCATCGAGTTTGTCTCGGATGGCGGCGACGCGGCCGTCCATCATGTCGGAGGGCGCGACGATATCGGCGCCGGCACGAGCGTGAGACAAGGCTTGCTCGGCGAGCATGGCGACGGTGGCGTCATTGGCGACGTCGCCGTGTTCGATTACACCGCAGTGCCCGTGATCGGTGTATTCGCAAAGGCAAACGTCGGTGATGACGAGAAGTTTCAAATTGGCCTTGCGGATGGCTTCGATGGCGCGCTGGACTACTCCTTGGGAAGAGAGCGAACTGGCGCCGCGCGGGTCTTTTGATTCGGGAAGGCCGAACAGAATGATTCCAGGAATTCCCAACGACTCCACTTCCCTGCACTCTTCGACAATTTGATCCGCGGATTGCTGATAAATGTCGGGCATGGAGCTGACTTCCTGGCGGACTTTGCTGCCGGGGCAGACGAACATGGGGTAGATGAGGCTGGAAGTGGAAAGCTGCGTCTCGCGGACAAGTCCGCGCAAAGCTTCGGTGCGACGTAGGCGGCGGGGGCGATGTGCTGGAAAAGACATTTTGTATTTGGTTAGTTTAGCGCAGGTGGCGAGAGGTTGCTAAGAAATGCAGGCGTAGGATGTTTCGAGGGGCTGAAGAGCCAGGAGCGCTCGCGAGGCGCTCGCTAGCCGGGCTGAAGCCCGGCCACTACACAGGCGACAAGCAAGAGAAAAGCCTCAGGCCCAAAAGGCGGGCCTGAGCTACAGGCTTCGTATCTTACGCTTGTGGTGCGGGGGCGAAAAACGTTTCCAGGGCTTCGATTACGGCGGGGACGGTGGTGTTCGAGGCTTGCACAATGTTGCGAAGGCCGGCGTCGCGAAGCGCGGAAGCGGTGACGGGCCCGACGGCCACGACTGCGGTTTTGCGGGACAAGTCGGAAATGGAGCGCAGCACCTGGCCGCCTTTGCCTTCGTCCCAGTTGAGAAAATTGCGGACGGCGGAGGGGCTGAAGAACAAGATAGCTTCGAGGTGGCCGGAAAAGAATTGGGTTTGCCCTTCGCCTTCCGGTTCCACGGCGAAGGTGCGATAAGCGACGACTTCGGTGACAATCGCGCCGATGCGGCGGAGGGCGTCGGGCAGCTCCGCACTGGCCAGATTGCTGCGAGGGAGAAGGATGCGTTTGCGAGCGAACTCGGCGGCAAATTCCTCCGCCAGAGCCAAACCTTGGTGTTTTATAGCGACGCGGGTTACCGGCAAGCCCGCCCGGCGAGCCGCTTCGGCGGTGACCGGACCTACGGCCGCGATGCGCAGAGCAGCAAAGGAATTCATAACGTCGACGCCAAGAGATTGCGAGCGCTCCACCAATGCACGAACAGCGTTTGCGCTGGTGAGCAAGAGCCAGTTAAACGTGCGCAGATCACGAAGGGCCTGATCGAGCGGGGCAAAATCATTCGGCGGGTGAAAAGAAATCATCGGTTGGAGTACAGGTTTGGCGCCGCGAGCCTCCAGCGCACGAACGAGCGACTCCGTCTGCTCTGAGGCGCGGGTGATTAGGATATTCCTGCCAGCGAGCGGCGATGGGGAGGCTTCAACCATGCTGGCCCCTGACTTCTTCGAGGATGGATTGCGCGCCGGCCTCGAGGAGCAGGCGAGCGACGTGTTCGCCGAGAGCGGCGGCTTGCTCGGGCGTGGCGGCGGCGCGTTGGCGGACATATTGCGCGCCGTCGACGGAACAGACGCAGGCTTCGAGGACAAATTCGCCGCGTTCCGTGCGCGCCCAGGCGCCGAGGGGAACCTGGCAGCCGCCCTGCAAAGCGGAGAGCAGAGCGCGCTCGGCGATGATGGCGGAGCGCGATTCGGCGTCGTCGAGAGTGCCAAGGACTTCGGCAGCTTCGGAGTCGGAAAGGCGACATTCGGCGGCAATCGCACCTTGACCCACGGCGGGGAGAAAAACATCGGGCGCAAATGTTTCGGTGATGCGATCGCTCCAGCCGAGACGGTCAAGCCCTGCTTTGGCCAACAGGATGCCATCGTATTCACCGCTCTGCGCCTTGCGGAGACGGGTGTCGACATTGCCGCGGAGATCGCGGACATCGAGATCGGGACGAATGTGGCGAAGCTGCGATTGGCGACGAAGGCTGCCGGTGCCGATACGCGCGCCCTGGCGCAGATTGGCCAGCGTGGCGCCCCTGGCGGAGACGAGGCAATCTCGGACGTCTTCGCGGCGGAACACGGCGGGAAAGGAAAGGCGCGAATGAATCTCGGTGGGAATGTCCTTGACGCTGTGAACGGCGACGTCGATCGATTCATCCATCAACGCGTCTTCGAGCTCCTTGACGAAAATGCCTTTGCCGCCGATTTGCGTCAGCGGGGCGTTGGCAAATTTGTCGCCGGAAGTCTTGATGATGACGATTTCAGCTTCGACACCGGCGGCGGAAAAGAGGCGCTTGCGAACGTATTCAGCTTGCCATTTGGCAAGGAGGCTGCCGCGCGTGCCAATGCGCAGGTGCCTCACGGCTTGTCCTCTTTGGAGAGGAAGAGGTCGCGAAGAGCTTCCACATTTTGAATCTTGCGGCGCAATTCCTTTTCGCCGCGCAAGCGCTCGGCGGGCTGGACCAAGAGTTTTTCGAGAAGTTCGTCCATCAGGGTTTCCATGCGCTCGCGATCGCCAGGCGCAAGATGATTCATGCTATCCAGACGGGCGCGGATGAAGGCGGCGCGCTCTTCGCGGATACGGGAACGCAGCGCGTCGACCAGACCGACTAGCTCGACACTGGCTTGCCAGGAGAGAAATTTGCCGACGTGCTCTTCGACGATGACTTCGGCGCGGGGGATTTCGCTTTCGCGGGCGTTGCGATTTTGCTCGACGATTTCCGTGAGGTCGTCGATGTTGTAGACGTAGAGGTTGTAGAGATTTGCGGCAGCGGGATCGATATTGCGCGGGACACCGAGATCCATCACGAAGAAAGCGCGATTGGAGCGCGCGGCCATGGCGTGTTCCAAAATTCTTCGCGTCAGAACGGGTTCCTCGGAGGAAACGGAAGAGACGACGACGTCTGGAACAGAAAGAGCGGCGTCCCAGTTGCCCCACTCGATGACGCGGCCACCGAATTGAGTGGCGAGGGCTTGCGCTTTGTCGCGGGAGCGATTCATCACATGAAGATGAGCGATGCCGCGGTCGCGGAGCGTGGAAACGACCTGCTCGCTGATGGTGCCGGCGCCGAGAACCAGCGCGCTGCGGTCCGCGAGTTTACCGAAGATGCGCTCGGCGAGCTTGACGCCCGCGGCGGCTACGGACATCGGGCGAGTGCCCAACTCGGTCTCGGAGCGGACCCGTTTGCCGGTTTCGAGCGCGCCCTGGAAGAGGCGGTTGAGAACGGGGCCGGTGGCGCCGTGCTCGTGGGCGAAACGATAGGCTTCGCGGACCTGGCCGAGGATTTCGGCTTCGCCGAGGAGGAGAGAGTCGAGCCCGGCGGAGACGCGGAAAAGATGGCGGACGGCGGCGCGATCGTAGTGATGGTAAAGGACGCCATTGAGAACGTCAGGGCCAATGGAATGGAATTCGCTGAGGAAGGAAGACAGGCCGGGCGCGCATTCGTGGGAAGCTTCGGGCGGAACACCGTAAACCTCGCTGCGGTTGCAGGTGGAGAGGACGAGAGATTCTTCGAGCAGGCCGCGCGAGCGGAGCTCGTCGGCGGCGCGGCGGGCCTGTTCGGCGGTGAAGGAGACGCGCTCGCGGAGCTCGAGTGAAGCGGTGCGATGATTTAGGCCGACTAGGACGATTTCCATTTGTGTCGCTCTGCTGCCTTCGACGCGCCGGGACAACAGCTAAGATTTTTCCTCAGGGGCTAAAGCCCTTTGTGCGCCCGTGCTTAATGCCGGAGCTAAAGCTCCGACCCCCAAAATTCAAGGCCGCTTGCGCGGCTCGCCAGTCTAAAGACTGGCCACTACAACTCGGACTGCCCTGAAGCGTGCGCCTATAACGCTTCGACAAGGTCAAAAATAGCGGTGGGAATGCGAAAGATAAAAGTTCACCACCGTGAAACTCAAGATTACGATTACGAAATTAAAGATGCAGAGCCGGGAGGCTCGGGCGCCGCGCCAGGACGTGGTGCGCGAGAGTTGGAAGTAGGCGGCATAGAGTGCGAGTACGAGGAGCGTTACCACGTACTTGGGATCGTAATACCAATACTGGCCGGTGAGGCGGTCGACCCAGATAAAACCGAGAATGGTGCCCACGGCGATGGAGAGTAGGCCGACGAGAACGCTGGAGCGGCTCATGCGCTCGAGGAGGTCGAGCGGGGGAAGGCGCCAGACGACTTCGCCGAGTTTGCGATTGCGCAGGAGGCGATTCTCGGCGAGATAAATCAGGCTTAGGACGAAGGACAAGGCGAAGGCGGCGTAGGCAAGGATGCTGAGAGTGACGTGCAGTGCGAAGATCGGGCCGCGGGCGGGCGTGGCGGAGAGACGGTCGGCGGGGGCGAGATGGGCGGCGAGGAAAAAGACCAGGATGAAGGGGACGACGAAGGCGCCGACGGAACGCTGGCGATGATAGAACTCGAGAGCGAGATAGGTGAGGGCGAGCAGCCATCCGAAGAGGGACATGGAGCCGTAGAGGTCGTGATACGGAACGGTGTTGAGGCCGCGCGAGCGCTCAAGGAGAGCGAAATAGTGCGCGACAAGGCCGAGGGCGAGAAAGACGGTGCCGAGACGGCCGGCGAGTTTGCTGCCGGTGTAGAGATAGCGGGTGTACGAGGCGAGGCTCAGGACGTAGGTGAGCAAGGTCAGAGATAGGAAGAGATGTGGCACGTTGAAGTAAGAGTATAGCGCAGCGGTGAGGCGGGTGCGGAAGCGGGGGCTTATCCGAGCACTGTTCGTATCGAGCGGATACGGTCGTGTAGGAGCTAGTTCATACAGCGCAAAAGCGCCAGCAAGACTGCCGCACTCCAAAGGGTTAGTGAATCTGGCGGGTTTTGCGGGACATGTAATCCATGAGGAGATACTGGCCGAGGGTGTAGGGCGTGGTGAAGTACGCTTTTCCGCGGCACATTTCGGTGATTTTCTGGACGAAATGAACGAGGCTGTAGTCGCTGGCAAGCATGAAGGTATTGATCAAAATTCCGGCGCGCTTGCACTTGTTGACTTCTTCGAGGGTCTGGCCGACGACGAAGGGGTCGAGGGCTTACCGTCGGTGATCATGACGATTTGGCGCATGTCCTTTTTTTGACGAAGCAAAATACGCTGGGCCATGCGCAAGCCTTCGCGGGTGTTCGTGTAGTAGGGGCCGACTTGCACGCGGGCCAGTTCGGCAAGCGGCACTTCTTCTGCGCTGTCGTGGAAGAGGACGAGGTTTAGGGTGTCGCCGGGATATTGTGTGCGAATGAGATGCGAGAGAGCCATGGCGACGCGCTTTGCGGGAGTGAAACGGTCTTCGCCGTACAAGATCATGCTGTGGCTGCAATCGAGCAGCACGACGGTGGCGCAGGAACTGTGGTACTCGCACTGATGGACCATCAAGTCCGGGTAAGTAATCTCGATGGGGACTTTCACGCCGTCGCGGCGGACGGCGTTGAAGAGCGTTTCGCTGACGTCGAGATTTAGCGTGTCGCCGAATTCGTATTGGCGCGAGACGCCGCTGGCTTCGACGCCGGTGGCGAGATCGCGCGTGTCGTGGCGGCCGAAGCTGCTGCGCCCGAGCGAGCCGAGCAAATCCTGCAAGGTCTTGAAACCGAGGAAGTCGATGGTTTTGTCGGTAATCTCGAAGCGCGCTTCCACTCTTTCTTGCGGCTGACCGACTTGACCGCGGGCGCTGGTTTGCGGCGGCGGAGTCACTTGCGGGGGCTGTTGGGGATTGATGAAGCCCTCGTTGGCCATGCGTTCGGTGATTTTGTCGAGGAGTTCGCGCACGGCTTCATTGTTCATGGCGTCGGCGCTCTGAAGCATCTGGCGCAATTCCTCGCTCATCGCCCCTTCGGGCAACAAGTCGCCATCTTGCAGAGCGCGCAAGATGGCCTGGCGCAGGGCCTCCATGGACTTTTCCGGGTCCATTTCGTTCATGCCGTAGAATTGTGACTCGAAGCCGCTCTGCAGAAAAAAATCGCCGAGGCGCTTGATGAGCTCTTCCAAATCGACGGCGTCGGCCGGCTCGCCAACGTATTTTCCATATTTGATGAATTTCATAAATTCTCTCGCTGACGCGATCAGTTGTATTGGCGCCGAGGCGGGCGATTCGGCGTCTCTCGAGGTTCAGGTTGACGCGGCTTTTCGGCGTAGTAGCCGCGCTCTTCGCTGCGTCCGATGCGACGGTGGGCCCACAAACCTTCGAGAATCATTTCGGCGGCGCCGGCTACGGCTCCGGCGTCCTTGCGATCGGCGACGCCGAGGCGGCCGATGTGCTCCAGCAAACCCTGGATTTTCGAGAGCTGCTGGCAGCGCTCGGCGGTGGTGGTCAGCTCGGGAAGCTTCAGCTCGCCGCCCAGCTCGAACCACTGAATTACGGGCTGAAAATTTGCTTCCTGGAAATGCTTGCTGAAGACGCGGCCGACGGCGGTGCGAATCAGCTCGCGGGCGATGGTGTCCGCACCTTTGAGCTCGCCTTCATATTCCAGTTCGAGCTTGCCGGTGATGGCTGGGAGGGCAGCGTAAATATCGGCGACGCGCGCGACGGAATTCTTTTCGCCGACGCGAGTGGCGCGCTGCTCGGCGTTGCTGACTACGCTTTCCAGCGTGGTGATTGGGAGGCGCTGACTGACTCCGGAGCGGCGGTCGACGCGCTTGTCTTCACGGGCCTGGAAGGCGATTTCCTCGACGACTTCGCGCAGGTAATCGGGGACTTCAATCTTGCGCCCAGAATCGCGCCCGACCCACGCTTCTTGTTGGGTGATGGTCATGCCCTCTTTGAGGGTCGATGGGTAATGGGTGCGAACTTCCGCGCCGATGCGGTCTTTGAGAGGCGTAATGATCTTGCCGCGGGCGGTGTAGTCCTCCGGGTTGGCGGTAAAGACAAGAAGCACGTCGAGAGGAAGGCGCAGCGGGTAGCCCTTAATCTGGATGTCGCCTTCTTGCATGATGTTGAAGAGGCCGACCTGAATTTTTCCGGCGAGATCGGGGAGCTCGTTGATGGCGAAAATGCCGCGATTGGCGCGAGGCAGGAGTCCATAGTGAATGGTGAGTTCGTCGGAAAGATCGCGGCCGCCGCGGGCGGCACGTATGGGATCGACGTCGCCAATGATGTCGGCCATGGTGACGTCGGGAGTGGCGAGCTTCTCGACGAAACGCTGGTCGCGGGGCATCCAGGCGATGGGCGTGCTGTCACCTTGATCGGCGATTTTCTCGCGGCAGGCGCGGCAAATCGGCCGCAGTGGGTCGTCGTTAATCTCGCAGCCGGCGACAACGGGGACTTCAGCGTCGAGTAATTGCACGAGGCCGCGCAAGATGCGGCTCTTGGCCTGGCCACGCAAACCCAACAGAATGAAATTGTGGCGCGAAAGGAGCGCGTTGACGATCTGCGGCACGACGGTATCTTCGTAGCCGTGAACGCCGGGGAAGAGCGTTTCTCCCTTTTCGATGGAGCGCAGTAGATTGCGGCGGATTTCGTTTTTCACGGAGAGAGAAGCGGTCCGGGCGTCATAGTCGGGAATGCTGCGCAGCTCGCCGATGGTGCGCGGCTTGTTGTGCACGGTTCTGCCGGACATCGATGTGCTTGCTGTCATTAGGGCCCCATTCTGCGCGAATCATCTTACCGCGCATGAAATCTAGTTGATGCCGCTTCCGCCTGCTCGTGCGCTCGTCTTCTCCTGTTTCTGTAGATGCGGCGCCCACTCCCGCAGGTAGCCTACCAGGCGTTGCTGGCGGTCCGCTTCCGAGCGTAGCTCCAAAATCTGCTGCTTGCAGAGGAGATCGAGCGGCAGCGTGCTTGCGACTACAAAGGATAGATATTCGGCCGCTTCGCCTTTGATATTTCTGGGATAGTCCTCAAAGATCAGGGTGTGGCAGACCTCGTAAAGACGCATGAGCTCATTCTGCGTGCATGCATCGGTGCGATACTCGCGGTCATCGAGAAAGTCGACATCTCCTTCCAGGAGCTCGTCGTTCGCGTAGGCATCGGCGTTGACCAACTGCGTAATGCGGAACGGCGAGCGGCCGGCGGTGATGATGTCCATACGGCCGTCGTTGTAACGCTTCACGACTTCGGTGACTTCCGCGGTGCAACCTACGCGGACGATTCCTTTCGGTGAAGCCAGGAGGACTCCGAACTCGCATTTTTCGGCGACGCAATGGCGGACCATTTGGCGGTAGCGCGGCTCGAATATGTGCAGTGGGAGTATTGCGCCGGGAAGGAGAACGACGTTCAAAGGGAAAAGCGGAATACGTTCAGGACCCATGAATCCCATAGCTGATAATACCAGACCCGGGCGCGCGATGGCTTGAAAGGTCCCAAAGGCAATTTACCGGCGCGAGATTTAACGTGATCACATTTGCGAAACAAAGGCCGCCGTTGCGAGCTTAGCCGATCTCGGAGAGCAGTCCCTCCATCTCGGAGCGGGCGTGCTGGTCGCCTTTCTTCTCTGCCGCTGCAATCCCCGAGGACAAGACGGTGCGCGCTTCGGTGGCGCGCGACTCACGCACCAGCAATTGCGCGTACATGAGGTAAGCGGGGACGTAGTCGGCGTTGCTCTGAAGCAAAAGGCAAAAGTGCTGGTCCGCGGCGGCGGGATCGCCGCTGTTCATGCACTCCATGGCCAAACCGTATCGGGAAAACGGGTCGTCAGGTTTGCGGGCCACGAACTCTTCGAGCATCTGACGCCGGCTTTTCTTTTGTTCGCTCATGTCGTGTTTCGTATTATACCGATGCTGCGGTCCCTTCCAAATTTCGGCAAGCAAGTAGGATGGCCATGAAAGCCAAGAAATCGAATAAGAATTCCGAGCCTCAAGTATCCGGAAAACCGGTGAGCGCCTCACGTTCGGAAATGGCCGAGGTCGTGCTGCCGGCACAAACCAATCCGCTGGGGAAACTGCTGGGCGGGCACGTAATGCACCTGGTCGATATTGCGGCGGCGATGGCCGCGCATCGCCATTCGAACAGCTACGTGGTCACTGCCTCGGTCGATTCCATTGATTTTCGGAACCCTGTGAGTCTGGGCGAAATCGTGATGCTGAAGTCGCAGGTGAATCGCGTTTTCCATACATCGATGGAGGTTGGCGTCGAAGTGTATTCGGAGAACGTACTAACCGGAGAACGCAAGCACACGACCTCGGCCTACGTGACATTTGTAGCGATTGACGAAAAGACCCTGCAGCCAAAGGCGGTGCGGACGCTCATTGTGGAAACACCGGAGGAAAAGCGGCGTTACGAGGAAGCCGCCGAGCGCCGAAAGACCCGGCTGGCATTGCGTTACAGAGCGAAAGACAGAGTTACCTAGCTGACTCCGCCGACCCACATTGGCGCGCCAGTTGGCTGCTGACTTCCGCCGATCGGTTCTTCCGTGACGGCCAGGGCTTGCGTGTCCGACATTGCGTCCGGTGGATTCTCTACCATTGCCGAGAGCGTTCCGCTTGCATCGGGCCAAAACGTGACGGACGGCAT